>Ga0224510_10001957_pt1 | contig 12892 bp, 11 predicted proteins | sample SF_May12_sed_USG_FD_170161 | JGI IMG/M metagenome (GOLD analysis project Ga0224510, IMG submission 170161) | Sediment microbial communities from San Francisco Bay, California, United States - SF_May12_sed_USGS_4_1 | ecosystem: Environmental > Aquatic > Marine > Sediment | place: USA: California... | reverse complement strand
CCGCGACCAACGGCCCGGTCACCAGCCCGCTCACGCCGAGCACCGCGATCCCGCCCAGCGTGGAGACGAGCACCAGGTAGTCCGGCATGCGCGTGCTCTTGCCCACCAGGATCGGCCGCAGGATGTTGTCCACCAGGCCGATGACCAGCACGCCGAAGGCCACGAGGACGATGCCCTGCCAGTATCCCCCGGTGACGAGGAAGTAGAGCGCGGCCGGCGCCCACACCAGGCCGGCGCCGACCGCCGGGATCAGCGACAGGAACGTCATCACCACGCCCCAGAGCAGGGCCGCGTGGATGCCGAGGATCCAGAAGATGAGGCCGCCCAGCGTGCCCTGCACGATCGCCACCACCACGCTGCCCTTGATCGTCGCGCGCACGACCTCGGCGAACTTGCCGGCCAGCAACCCCTGCAGCTCCGGCTGCAGCGGGATCGCGTCGCGCAGGCGCCGCGCCACGCCGCCGCCGTCGCGCAGCAGGAAGAACAGCAGGTACAGCATGACGAACACGTTGAGCGCGAAGAAGAACGTGTTCTCGCCGATGGCGAGCGAGCGCTTGGCGAGGAACTGTCCGGCGCGCGCCAGCCCGGCGCCCACCTGCTCGCGGATGCCGCGCACGTCGCTCAGGTCGAGCTCCTCGAGCTGCCGCGTTGCCCACGCCGGCAGGATGTCCCGCAGGCGCTCGAGGAACGCGCTGATCTCCAGCTCGCCGGCCTGGAACATCGTGTACGCCATGCGCAACTCGCGCACGAACGTGGTGGCGATCAGCGCCAGAGGCAGGATCACCATCAGCAGGATCACCAGCAGGGTGATGACCGCGGCGAGCGAGGGCCGCTCGCCCAAGCGCGCGCTGAGGCGCCGCTGCAGCGGCGCGAACAGCACTGCGAGGATGGCCGACCAGACGATCGCCTCGTAGAACGGCGTGAGCAGCCAGCCGAAGACGAGCGACACCGCGACCACCAGCGCCGCGAAGGCCCAGTGCTGCAACGCCCCCGGCCTGGCCCAGTCCGGAGCTTTCATGCCTGCGCCGGCCGGGCTGCGCTCAGCCGCAGCGCGCGAAGCGCTCCAGGTGGTGGTCGGCGTCGCCGAACTGCTGCGCGATCATGGTCAGCCGCCGGAACGAGTGGCTCACCTTGAGCTCCTCGCTCATGCCCATGCCGCCGTGCAGCTGGACCGCCTCCTGGCTGACCAGGCGCGCGTTGTCGGCGATCTTGACCTTCGCGGCGGAAATCGCGCGCATGCGCTCGCGTGCGTCCGCGCCGGAATCGGCCTGGCTGCAGGCGAGGAAGGCCATGGACTTCGCCTGCTCGTAGGCCACGACCATGTCGACGATGCGGTGCTGCAGCGCCTGGAAGGTGCCGATCGGCACGCCGAACTGCTTGCGCGTCTTCAGGTACTCGAGCGTCGTGTCGCACGAGAACTTCATCGCGCCCACCGCCTCCGCGCAGACGAGCGCCGTGGCGAAGTCGATCACCTCCTCGACGACGGGCAGCGCCTGGCCCTCGGCGCCGAGCAGCTCGGCCGCCGCGCCCGCCAGCCACACGTCGGCCGCGCGCATCTCGTCGAGCGTCGCGTAGGGCTTCAGCTTCACCGCCCCGGCCTCGACGAGGAACAGGCTCGGACCCGCCGGCGCGTGCGCCGACACGACGAGCTTGCCGGCCGAGGGTGCGCCCAGCACCACGACCTTCTCGCCCTCCAGCGTCCAGCCGCCCCCGGCCTTCTTCGCCTTCACGCCGGGCGCGAGGTCGTAGCGCGCGCCCCTCTCGGAGAACGCGAAGGCCATTTTCAGCTTGCCTTCCACGACCTGGGGCAGGATCGCCCTCTTCTGCGCATCGCTGCCCGCGTTCGCCACGCAGCGCGCGGCCATCAGCGTCGCGACATAGGGCTCCACGACCAGTGCCTCGCCGAACGCCTCCATCACGCTCATCAGGTCCACCGCGCCGCCGCCGAAGCCGCCGTAGTCCGGCGAGAACGGGATGCCGGTGAGGCCCATCTCGGCGAGCGCGCCCCAGACCTTCTCGCTGTGACCGCCGGCGACGATCTTCTTCCGCGCCTCGAACTCGTAGTCCTTCTGCAGGAAGCGCCGCACCGAGTCGGCGAGCAGCTGCTGCTCTTCGTTGTAGTCGAAGTTCATGGTCAAAGCCCCAGGGTCATCTTGGCGATGATGTTGCGCTGGATCTCGTTCGAGCCGGCGTAGATCGTCGTCTTCCTGAAATTGCAGTAGCGCGGCGCGATCGCCGCGGTGAACGCGTCGAACCCGGCATCCCCGTTCACTGCCTTGAACGGCTGCGCGAGCGGCCCGACCGCCTGCATCATGAGCTCGGTGAGGCCCTGCTGGATCTCGGTGCCCTTGATCTTCAGCATGGAGACGTCGGCGCCCGGCGGCTGCCCGGTGCGGCGCATGCGGTCCAGGAACCGCAGGTTGGTGATCTCCAGCGCCATCAGCTCGACTTCGAGGCGCGAGACCTTGTCGCGGAAACGCACGTCGTCCATCAGGGACCTGCCGTTCTTGCGCTGCGCGGCGGCGAACTCCTTGAGCTTGGCGAGCTCGCGCTTGGAGGCGCCGATGCGCCCGGTGTTCATGCGCTCGTGGCCGAGCAGGTACTTGGCCACCGTCCAGCCCTCGCCTTCCTTGTGCACGAGGTTGCCGACCGGCACCTTGACGTCGTCGAAGAACACCTCGTTCACCTCGTGCCCGCCGTCCATGAGAATCAGCGGGCGCACGGTGATGCCGGGCGACTTCATGTCCATGAGCAGGAAGCTGATGCCTTCCTGGCGCTTGGCGGTGCTCGAATCGGTACGCACCAGGCAGAAGATCCAGTCCGCGTAGTGGCCGAGCGTGGTCCAGATCTTCTGGCCGTTCACCACATAGTGATCGCCGTTCCTGACGGCCTTGGTCTTCAGCGAGGCGAGGTCCGAGCCCGAGCCGGGCTCGGAATACCCCTGGCACCAGAAGTCCTCGCCGTTGTAGATGCGCGGCAGGAACCTCTTCTTCTGCTCCTCCGTGCCGAACCGGAGCAGCACCGGTCCGCACATCGACAGGCCGAAGGGGATGAGCGGCGGCGTGCCGGCGTAGCCGCACTCCTCCTCGAAGATGTAGCGCTGCACGACGCTCCAGCCCGTGCCGCCCCACTCCTTGGGCCAGGAAGGCGCCACCCAGCCCTGCTTGGCGAGGATCCTGTGCCAGCGCAGCAGGTCCTCGCGCGTCAGCTCGTCATAGTTGGCGATCTTCGCGCTCAAGTCTGCCGGCAGGTTGGCCTTCAGCCAGCCGCGCACCTGGTCGCGGAACGCGAGCTCTTCCTGGGAATAGTTGAGGTCCATCGCTGCAGCTCCTCCTCGTGCCAGATCGCGAGAATACCGCTACTCCGCGCGCCGGTGCGCGTTTGAAACGCCGGCGTACACCCAGGGCCGCCGCTCGCGGTCGGCCGCCTGGAACGCGGCGATCCTCGGCTCCAGGGCGAGCGTCAGGCCGACCTCGTCCAGCCCCTCCAGCAGCATGCGCTTGCGCCGCGCGCCGATCTCGAAGCCGAGAGTGCCGTTGACCGTCTGGCGCTGGAGGTCGATCTCGAAAGGCCGTCCGTCTTCCGCTTGGCGCATCAAGGCGTCGACCTCGGCAGCGGGAAGGACGATCGGCAGGAGCCCGTTCTGGAAGCAGTTGGCGAGGAAGATCTGGCCGAATGAGGGCGCGATCAGGCAGCGGATGCCGATGCCGGCGAGCGCCCAGACCGCCATCTCGCGCGAGCTGCCGGTGCCGAAGAACTCGCCGCAGACGAGGATCGCCGCGTCGCGATAGCGCGGCTGGTCGAGGACGAAATCCGGGTCCTTGCGGGCCATCTCGAAGGCGTACTGGCCGAGCTCCTCCTTCGGCGTGCCGGTGCAGCGCTCGATGCGGATGATGGTGTCGGTGTCGACGTTCTTCCGCGGGAAGGGCGCCGCCACCGCCGTCAGGGTCGTGAACTTCTCCATCAGAGCCTTCTCGCGTCCGCGATCTCGCCGGCGATGGCGCTCGCCGCGGCCGTGGCGGGACTCGCGAGGTGCGTGCGCGCCTGCGGCCCCTGGCGCCCGACGAAGTTGCGGTTGGAGGTCGAGACGCAGCGCGCCTTCGGCTCCACCAGCTCGCCGTTCGCGCCCACGCACATCGAGCAGCCGGGCTCGCGCCACTCGAAGCCCGCCGCGCGGAACACTTCGTCGAGGCCCTCGGCCTCCGCCTCGCGCTTGACGCGCTGCGAGCCCGGCACCACCCAGGCCTTGACGTGCGGCGCGACCCGGCGGCCGCGCGCCACGCCGGCGGCCTCGCGCAGGTCCGGCAGCCTCGCGTTGGTGCACGAGCCGATGAATACCCGGTCCACCTTCGTCCCGGCGATCGCCCGGCCCTTCGCGAGCCCCATGTACTCGAGCGCCTCGGGCTTGGCGTCCGGGACGACCCCGTCCACCCCGATCACGTCCTCCGGGCTCGTGCCCCAGGTCACCTGCGGCGCAAGCGTCGAGCAGTCGAGCGCGTGCTCGGCATCGAAGCGCGCGTCCGCATCGCTCGGCAGGCTGCGCCAGTGCGCGAGCGCCTGGTCCCACAGCGCGCCTGCGGGCGCGTAGGTCCTTCCGTGCACGTAGTCGAATGTCTTCCGGTCGGGCGCCACCATGCCGATCTTGGCGCCGAGCTCGATGGAGAGGTTGCACACGGTCATGCGGCCCTCGATCGCGAGCGCGCGGATGGCCTCGCCCGCGTACTCCACGGCGTAGCCCACGCCGCCCGCCGTGCCGAGCCGCCCGATGAGCGCGAGGATCATGTCCTTCGCGCCCACGCCGCGCGCGGGCAGGCCGTCGAAGCGCACGCGCATCGTCCGCGGCTTCGCCTGCACGATCGCCTGCGTGGCGAGCACGTGCACGAGCTCGCTCGTGCCGATGCCCCAGGCGAGCGCGCCGAGCGCGCCGTGCGTGCAGGTGTGGCTGTCGCCGCAGACGAGCAGCACCCCCGGCAGCGTGAAGCCGAGCTCCGGCCCCACCACGTGCACGATGCCCTGCCCGTCATCGCCGAAATCGTGCACGCGCAGCCCCGCCTTCGCGCTCTCGGCGCGGAAGGTGGCGACGATGCGCTCGGCGAACGGCGCGCCGCGCCGCCCCGGCGCCGTGGAGACGACGTGGTCGAGCGTGCCGAGCGCGAGCTCGGGGTTGCGCATCTTCAACCCGCGGCGCGCGATCTCGAGCTGCCCGCGGTGGCCCGAGAGCTCGTGCAGCAGGTGCCGGTCGACGTGCAGCAGCTGCTCGCCGTCGCCGAGATCCTCGACGACGTGCGCGTCCCAGACCTTGTCGAAGAGCGTGCGGCCGCCCAACGCCCTACTCCGGATGCCGCCGCTCGAAATCCCAGACTTCGGGAAAGCCCACCAGCTCGTGCAGCCGCGCCATGTCGTAGGCGGGCACGGGGCTGCCCGCGAGCGATCCGTGCTGCTTGAGATGCGCGTACGCGGCTTCCAGCGCTGCGCAGGCCGCGCCCATGCCGGCCGACGGGTAGATGGCGATCGAGAATCCGCGCGCCTTGAGCTTCTCGGCCGGGAGCATCGGCGAGCGGCCGGTGGGCACCATGTTGGCGAGCAGCTTCGCGTGCGGCGCGAGCTCGGCGCCGATGCGCGCGAACTCCTCCTCGGACTCGGGCGCCTCCACGAACAGCACGTCGGCACCCGCCTTGGCGAACGCGCGCGCGCGCCGGATCGCCTCGTCCAGGCCCAGGGCGGTGCGCGCATCGGTGCGCGCGATCACCAGGAAGTCGCTGCTGCGGCGCGCCTCGACCGCCACCTCGACGCGCTTCACCGCCTCGGCGAGCGGCACCACGCGCCGGTTGGGCGTGTGGCCGCACTTCTTCGGCATTTCCTGGTCCTCGATCTGGATCGCCTGCACGCCGGCAGCCTCGTAGCCGCGCACCGTCTCGCGCACGTTGAGCAGGCCGCCGAAGCCGGTGTCGGCGTCCGCGATCAGCGGCGTGCGCGTCCCCTGCGCGATGGTGCGCGCGCGCTCCACCATGTCGCGATAGGTGACGAGGCCCGCGTCCGCCACGCCGAGATGCGAGGCGGAGATGCCGTAGCCGGTCATGTACAGGGCCTTGAAGCCCATGCGGTCGGCGATTTTGGCCGAGAACATCTCGAACACGCCAGGCGCCAGCACGAACTCGCCGGCGGCGAGGAGCGAGCGCAGCGTCACAGGATGGTCACGCCGCCGTCGGCCACGATCGTCTGCCCGGTGATGAACGCGGCCGCAGCGGAAGCCAGGAACACGGCGATGGCGCCGATGTCCTTCGGCTCGCCCAGGCGCCGCAAGGGGGTTGCCGCCTCGCGCTCCCTGCGGCGCGTCTCGTCCTCCCAGAGCGCGCGCGCGAAGTCGGTCTTGATGAGCCCCGGGGCGATGGCGTTCACGCGCACATTCTTCGGTCCCCATTCGGCGGCGAGATTGCGCACCAGGTGGTGGTCGGCGGCCTTGGACATGCCGTAGGCGCCGATCACGGTGTTGGCGAGGATGCCGCCGATCGAGCCCACCGTGATGAAGCTCCCCCCGCCCCGCTCGGCCATGCCCGGCAGCGTCATGGACGCGAGCCAGAGCACGCTCTTCACGTTGTTCAGCATGATCTTGTCGAAGGCCTCGTCCGGGATGGACGCCAGCGGCCCGTAGTAGGGATTGGACGCGGCGTTGGACACGGCGATGTCGATGCGCCCCCAGCGCTTGACCGTTGCGTCGACCAGCGCCTGCAGCTCGTCCTTGCGCGAGACATTGCAGGGCTGGGCCAGCACGTCATAGCCGTGCCGCTCGAACTCGGCGCGCGCCTGCTCGCAGGCGTCCGCCTTGCGGCTGGAGACCGCGACCTTTGCGCCGGCACGCGCCAGCTCCTCGGCGATCGACTTGCCGATGCCGCGGGTGGAGCCGGTGACGAGCGCCACCTTGCCGGACAAATCGAAGGGGGATTGGCTCACGATCTGTTCCTGTATTTCGCTATTTCAAATATGATACGAGTAAATCATAAGAGGAGACATCATGGGCGCACCCGAGTCCGAAGCACCACTTTCCCCGCCGGGCACGCAATACAGCTACGAGCACGAGGGCGACCGGCAGTTTGCCACGACGCTGGCGCGCGGCCTCGAGGTGCTGCGGTGCTTCTCGCCGCTCGAGGCGCTGCTCGGCAACAAGGAGATCTCGGTGCGCACGGGGCTGCCCAAGCCCACGGTGTCGCGGCTCACCTACACGCTCACCAAGCTCGGCTACCTGCGGCACAACATGCGCCTCGGCAAGTACCAGCTCGGCTCCGCCGTGCTGTCCATCGGCTACCCGCTGCTCGCCTCGATGAGCGCGCGGCAGGTGGCGCGCCCGTTCATGAAGGAGCTGGCCGAGCACGTGAGCGGCGCGGTGTCGATGGGCATCCGCGACCGCATGAACATGGTGTACGTCGAGTCCTGCCGCAGCGGCAACGGCATCGCCACGCTGCCCGACATCGGCACCGCGGTGCCGCTCGCGCAATCGGTCATCGGGCGCGCCTACATCGCCTCCTGCACGCCGCCAGAGCGCGAGGCGGTTCTCAACCAGATGAAGGTCAAGGAGCCGGAGATGCACCGCCGCAACCGGCCGCAGATCGACAAGGCCCTGGAGGACATCCGCGCGCGCGGCTTCTGCGTGACGCTCGGCGAGCTGCACCGGGATCTGTTCGGCGTCGGCGTGCCGATGCGTCGCACGGTCGACGGCGAGATCATCGCCTTCAACTGCGCCGTGCCGGCGTTCATGTACAAGAAGCAGCAGCTCGAGGAGGACGTCGGCCCGCGTCTGGTGGCGATGGTGCGCAACATCGAGGCCGCTCTCGGGATTCACTGAGGATTGCCGGTGCCGGGACCTCTCGCCGGCCTGCGCGTCATCGAGTTCGAGGCGATCGGCCCGGGGCCGTTCGCCGGCATGCTGCTCGCCGACATGGGGGCGGACGTGCTGCTCGTCGACCGGCCCGCGGCGAGCGATCTCGGCCTGAAGCGCGAGCGCTGGATGGACGTCATGATGCGCGGCCGGCGCTCGGTGACGCTGGACCTCAAGGCGCCGGGCGCCGCCGGCGCGGCGCTCGAGGTCATCTCCCGCGCCGACGCGCTGATCGAGGGCTTTCGCCCCGGCGTGATGGAGCGCCTCGGACTCGGACCCGAGGCCTGCCTCGCGCGCAACCCGAAGCTCGTCTACGGGCGCATGACCGGCTGGGGCCAGGACGGCCCGCTCGCCGCGCGCGCCGGCCACGACATCAACTACATCGCACTCGCCGGCGTGCTGCACGCCATCGGCCGCAAGGGCGAGGCGCCGGTGCCGCCCCTGAACCTCGTGGGCGATTTCGGCGGCGGCGGCATGCTGCTCGGCTTCGGCATCTGCTGCGCGCTGCTGCACGCACAGAGGACGGGCGAGGGCCAGGTGGTGGACGCGGCGATGGTCGAAGGCGCGTCGCTGCTCGCGGCCATGTTCTCGGGTTTCCTCGCCGCGGGCCGCTGGTCGGAGGAGCGCGGCGCGAACATCCTCGACAGCGGGGCGCCGTGGTACGACACCTACGAGACGAAGGACGGCAAGCACGTGGCGATCGGCGCCATCGAGGCCAAGTTCTTCGCGGCGCTGGTGCAGCGCCTGGAGCTGCGCGACCTGCCGCCGCAGAACGATCGCGCGGGCTGGCCGCGCATGCGCGACGCGTTCGCGCGAACCTTCAGGCAGAAGACGCGCGACGAATGGTGCGCGGTGTTCGAGGGCTCGGACGCCTGCTTCGCGCCGGTGCTGTCGTTCTCCGAGGCGCGGCGCCACCCGCACAATGTCGCGCGCAAGGGCTACGTGAGCGCGGCCGGGGTGGAGCAACCGGCGCCCGCGCCGCGCTTCTCGGCCACGCCGGCCGGCGTGCCGCGCGAGCCGCCGGAGCGAGGCGCCGGCGGGCGCGCGGCGCTCGCGGAGTGGGGCTTTTCGGAGGCCGAGGTGGCGCAATTGCGCGCCGCCGGGCTCGACTGCGCAACCTAGGGAGGCTTGCATGCTCGGCTTGCTGATGCCCCGCGAGGGCAGGTTCTTCGAGCTGTTCAACGCGCACGCGGCGCGCATCGTCGAGGGCAGCCGCGAGCTGGCCGCCATGATCGGCAGCTTCAGCGAGCTGGACGCGCACGCGCAGCGCATCGACACCGCCGAGCGCGCGGCCGACAAGATCACGCACGAGTGCATCACCCTGCTGCACAAGACCTTCATCACGCCCTTCGACCGCGACCAGATCCACCAGCTGATCACGCGCATGGACGACATCCTCGACCTGATCCAGGACGTCGCCGAGTCCGTGGCGCTGTACGACCTGCGGCGCGTGACTCCGGAGGCGAAGCAGCTCGCCGAGATCTGCCAGATGTGCTGCGAGCGCGTGAAGACCGTGGTCGGCCTGCTCACCAACGTCAAGCAGGCGGAGTCGATCCTCAAGACCTGCGCCGAGATCGACCGGCTGGAGTCCGATGCCGACCGCGTGATGCGCTCGGCGCTCTCGAAGCTGTTCCGCGAGGAGAACGACCTCAAGCAGGTGATGAAGCTGCGCGTGATCTACGACCTGCTGGAGACGGTCACCGACCGCTGCGAGGACGTGGCGAACATCGTCGAAGGCATCGTCCTGGAAAACTCCTGATGGACGGCGGCGCCGCCGGGCAGCTCGCGCTCTGGGTGGTCGTCGCGCTGGTGCTGGTGGCGCTGGCGTTCGACTTCATGAACGGCTTCCACGACGCCGCGAACGCGATCGCCACGGTGGTCTCCACGCGCGTGCTCAAGCCGCACCAGGCGGTGCTGCTGGCCGCGTTCTTCAATTTCTTCGCCCTGTTCGTGTTCCAGCTGAAGGTGGCCACCACCGTCGGCCAGGGCATCGTCGAGCAGGCGAGCGTCGATCACTTCGTGGTGTTCGGCGCGCTGGCCGGCGCCATCGCCTGGAACCTGCTCACCTGGTACTTCGGCATCCCGTCCTCGTCCTCGCACGCGCTGATCGGCGGCCTGGTCGGTGCGGTGCTGGCGAAGTCGGGCGCCGGGTCGCTGATCGCGTCGGGCATCCTCAAGACCTGCGCGTTCATCCTCGTCGCGCCGCTGATGGGCATGGTGCTCGGCGCGCTGCTCATGCTGGCCGTCAGCTGGCTGTTCGTGCGCGCGACGCCCTCGCGCGTGGACCGGTGGTTCCGCCGCCTGCAGCTCGTGTCCGCGTCCCTGTACAGCCTCGGGCATGGCGGCAACGACGCGCAGAAGACCGCCGGCATCATCTGGATGCTGCTCATCGCCTCCGGCTACCTGGCCGCCAGGGACCCGATCCCGATGTGGGTGGTGGTGGCCTGCTACGTGACGATCGCGCTCGGCACCGCGTTCGGCGGCTGGCGCATCGTCAAGACCATGGGCCAGAGGATTACGAAGCTGAAGCCCGTGGGCGGCTTCTGCGCGGAGACCGGCGGCGCGGCGACGCTGTTCGTCGCCACGGCCTTCGGCATCCCGGTGTCCACGACCCACACCATCACCGGCGCCATCGTCGGCGTGGGCTCGGCGCAGTCGGCGGCCGCCGTGCGCTGGGGCGTGGCCGGCACCATCGTCTGGGCCTGGGTGCTGACGATTCCCTGCTCGGCCTTCATGGCCGCGCTCGCCTGGTGGGTGGGCACGCTGATCTTCTAGCGCGCCGCTCAGGCGCCGGACTTCCGGTTCTCTTCTTCCTGGAGCTTGCGCCAGAAGACCTTGCCCGTGCCGGTCTTCGGCAGCGCGTCGACGAACTCGACGACGCGCGGGTACTTGAAGGCCGCCATGCGCTCCCTGGCCCATGCGGAGATGTCCTCGGGGCTGAGCCTGCCGCGCGCCGCGGGCTTGAGCACCACCACCGCCTTCACGGTCTCGCCGCGGTGCGCGTCGCGCGTGCCGATCACGCAGGCCTCCTGGATGTCGGGGTGCGCGTACAGCATGGCCTCGACCTCCGCGGGCCACACCTTGAAGCCCGAGGCGTTGATCATGCGCTTCAGGCGGTCGGTGATGAAGAAGTAGCCTTCCTCGTCGTAGTAGCCGAGGTCGCCCGTGCGAAAGAACTTCCTGCCGTCGTGCTCGAGGAACGCGTCGGCCGTCGCCCTGGGCTGCTTCCAGTAGCCCTGGAACACCTGCGGGCCGTGCGTGATGATCTCGCCGACCTCGTTCGGCCCGAGCTCCTTGAGCGTGACGGGGTCGATGACGCGCGAATCGGTGTCGAAGTAGGGTATGCCCGCGCACTGCCGCTTGGGCCGGTGCGGCGGGTTGGAGTGCGAGGGCGCGGCGGTCTCGGTGAGGCCGTAGCCCTCGAGGAAGGGCAGCCCGACGCGCTCCTGCAGCTTGGCCGCCAGCGCCTCGGGCATGGCGGCGCCGCCGCCGCCGATGCGCACGAGCGACGACAGGTCGTAGTCCGCCAGGTCCGGCTTGGCGAGGAAATCCACGATCATGGTGGTGATGCCCGTCACGCTCGTCACCCGCTGGCGCTGAATCAGCTCGGCAGCGACGTCCCGGTCCCAGCGCGTCATCAGCACGCTCGTCGCGCCGAGCTGGATCGGCGTGTTCATGTTCGCCTGCATGCCGGTGAGGTGGAACATCGGCAGCACGCCGAGCACCACCGCCTCGCTCGAGCCCGCGTACCAGACGCAGGCGCCGGTGCTGGTGGCGAGCAGGTTCGCGTGCGTGAGCATCGCGCCCTTGGGGTGCCCGGTGGTGCCGGAGGTATAGGGCAGCGCCGCCAGGTCGTCTGCCCCCGCCGTGTGCGTCCCCGGCGCATTGCCGGCGGCGAGCGCCTGCTGCCAGTCGGCCTGCGCGGCGCGCGGCGCGCGCAGCGCCTCGGGCAGCTTCAGGTCGGTGTCCGCGCGCAGGTAGTCCGCGTAGGTGCCGAGCACGCAGTGCGCGAGCCCCTTGCCGAGGTGCGGCTCGATCTCGCCGTACAGGTCCTGGGTGCTGACGACCACGCGCGCGTCGCTGTCGGCGACGTAGAAGCCGAGCTCGTCGCGCTTGTTCATCGGGTTGACCGGCACCACCACCGCGTCGGCGCGCAGGATGGCGTAGTAGCCGATGACGAACTGCGGGCAGTTCTGCGCGTACAGCAGCACGCGGTCGCCGCGCGCGACCCCGCAGGCGCGCTGCAGGTAGCCGGCGAGCGCTTCGCAGGAGCGCAGCAGCTCGGCGTAGCTGATCGACGTGCCGTAGTAATGGAGGGCCGTCTTGTCCGGGTAGCGCCGCGCGCTCACCTCCAGGTTGTAGAACAGGCTCGTGCGCGGCACCGACAGCGTCTTCGGCACGCCGGGCGGCCAGTGCGCGAAGTGGCGCGTGAACGTCACAGCTGGTACTTCTTCACCGCCTTCTCGTCCCAGCGCATGCCGATGCCGGGCCGGTCCGGGATCAGCACCTGCCCGTCCTTCAGCCGCGCGGGTTCCTCGAGAATCGCGTCGGCCCAGTCGACGTACTCCAGCCAGTGGCAGGTGGGCGTCACGGCGAGCAGCTGGCAACTCACTTCGGGAAACAGGTGGCTCGACATTTCCATGCCCGCGGCCTGCGCGAGCGCCGCCGCGCGCATCCAGCCGGTGACCCCGCCGATCCTTTGCGCATCGGGCATCACGTAGTCGCAGGCGCCCGCGGCGAGCGCCTGCGCCATCTGCTCCGGCCCCATGAAGTTCTCGCCGATCTGGATCGGCGTGGCGATCTCGCGCGTGATGCGCGCGTTGCCCGCGAAGTCGTCCGCGCGCACCGGCTCCTCGATCCAGTGCACGCCGCCCTCGGCGTCGATCATGCGGCCGCGCTCCAGCGCCTGCGCCACCGTCAGCCCCTGGTTGAAGTCCACCATCAGCGTGACGCCGGGGCCGATCGCCTTCTTCACCGCGCGCAGCGCCGCGACGTCGTCCTCGGCGCGCGGGCGGCCGA
>Ga0224510_10001955_pt1 | contig 12893 bp, 12 predicted proteins | sample SF_May12_sed_USG_FD_170161 | JGI IMG/M metagenome (GOLD analysis project Ga0224510, IMG submission 170161) | Sediment microbial communities from San Francisco Bay, California, United States - SF_May12_sed_USGS_4_1 | ecosystem: Environmental > Aquatic > Marine > Sediment | place: USA: California... | reverse complement strand
ACAACCACATCATTTTTACTGGTATTACATTATCGCTAATCAGAAAATTTCTCCAGCATAAACGCCGCCACAGCGCGACAAAATGGACCTGCGCCCAAGTTGTCGCCATGGCGAATGACGCGGCAGCGAAAGACCGCCGGAGCAAAAATATTCCCCCAGTGCCGCAAGCACACCGGCAAAGGTCCGTCAATACGCAAAAAATACGGGATAACACCCATTCCACTTTTCCGGTTTCTACGCTAGCATACTTTGTGGTAAGTTTTCGCGTTAGGAATATGCCCCTTGACGACTCACGCCGGACCGCGTCCAGCCTGCCCGGCCGGCCACTCATCCCAGCAAGGTTACCTCAAGCCCCCCGCATGAAAAAAGCGCTTCTCGCCATCCTGCCGCTTTTCCTTCTCCTGCCCAATGCGGTTTTCGGTGATGATCTTCTCGTCGTCATGGATGCGGAACGCCCCCATTACCAGCAGGTGTTGCAGGGATTCATGAGTGTCTGCGCTTGCGGGACCGCTCCGCCCGGAGGCGTCAAGAGCATTCAGCCCGTCACCCTCCACCGGCTTATTCTCGACGACAAAAACGAGGAGGCGATCACCGCGTCCATCAGAAACGTCCGCCCTGACCTGATCCTGGCCATCGGCAACCGCAGCCTGCAGGCGGCGATGCGGGTACCCGAGGTACCCATTGTCTACCTGCTGGTCGCCAATCCGCAACGCCTTGTCGGCAAACGCGAGAACATCACCGGCATCGAACTCCGCCTTCCTGCCGACCGGCAATTCGAGGCCATCCGCAAGCATCTGCCAACTGTGAAGCGACTGGGGGTGATCTACGATCCGGCCCGAACCGGCAATCTTGTAGCCGAGGCCAACATCGCCGCCCCCAGACATCTTCTCTCGCTGGTCGCAAGCCCGGTCAACGGCCGGAGTGATATCGCCAAACAGCTGACCACCTTGCGCACGGCACGGATAGAAGGAATCTGGATGCTCCCCGACATAACGGTGCTGGAGCCGACAATCCTGCAAGACCTCCTGCTCTTCTCCCTTGAAAACAAGATACCCCTCATCTCCTTTGCCGACAGATACCTGCAAGCCGGCGCCGCGGTCTCCATCACCTTCGACATGACCTCAATCGGTGCCGAGGCCGGGAAGATGGCGAATGCCATCCTCGGCGGGACGCCGATCGCCGCTATCCCGCCGCGACCGGCGCAGCGGGCCACTGTCAAGCACAACCCGCTGATCGTCAAAAAGCTCGGGGTAATCTTCATCGAAAATGGCCAGACGGGGGTGGGCAAATGAGAAAAAACCATCCACTCCAGAGATTGCGGCGCCATTTCCTCAACAAGATCCTTGCCTCCTTCGCCGTCGTTATCATCATCATTGTCGGTTTCACCAACCTTCTCATCCTGCAACGGGAACGCCTCACCTTGACCGACAACCTGATCATCCAGGGTGAACGCACCGCCACCTTTCTCGCCCAGACGGCGCGCATCGGCGTCTACACCGAAAACAGCGGGCAACTCCAGCCGCAGGTGGCCGCCATGCTGGAACAGCACGGCGTGCTCGCCGCCGCCATCTTCTCTAAAAACGGCAGACTGCTGATCAAACGCGAACATCGCGACGAGGCCAAAAAACTTGGCCTCCCGACCTTCATCGATAAGGAAATCCCGCAACCGAAACCACAACTCAACGCCTCGGCCACCCAGACGATTGCTCACGAATATGACGACTTCTTCCTTTTCTGGGCTCCCGTTATCTTCACCACCGGCGGCTTTGAAAGCGAGGAAGAACTCTACTTCCCTGTCGATCCGGCCCGCCAACGGCAAGAGATCATCGGCATGACGGTGGTGGTCATCTCCAAACATGACCTCAAACACCAGGTACAAAGCGTCCTGCTGAGCACCATCTTCGGCTCCATTATCCTCTCGATTCTCTGCTACACGCTCCTGCACTTTATCCTGCGCTACTTCACCAGGCCGTTGGTTAATCTAATGGAGGAGATCAACACCTTCGGGGTCACCACCACCACCCGCTACGATGACCTGGGCGTGCTCACCGACACCTATTCTGCCATCGTCGAGGCCCTCACCGACTCCTTTGAAACCATCCACGGGATGAAAAAAGAGCTGGAGGTCAAGGTGGCCGAACGTACACGCGAACTGGCGTCCACCAACGCCGCCCTGGCAGAGCGGCAAAAGGGGTTGGAAGAGAGTTTGCACCAACAGGCGCAAACCTTGCGGGAGTTGCAGGAGACCCAGGCGCACCTGGTCCAGTCCGAAAAGATGGCGGCGCTGGGCCAGGTGGTCGCCGGGGTCGCCCACGAGGTCAACAACACCGTCAACTTCATCTCCAACGCCCTGCCGGTTCTGCAACGTCGGATCGCCGCACTGACCGAGGCAGGGGACCCCGGTCCCGAAAAAGCGAAAGGAGACCGGCAAGCCCTGCTTGAGCAAATCAACACCCTGATCGTCAATATCGACGAAGGCACCAAACGCACCTCCGAAATCGTTCGCGATCTGCAGGATTTCTCCCGGTCGGACGCGTCCGGGGTTCGTAGTTTTTCAATCCACGAAGGGCTGGACAGCACCCTGGCCATTATCCACCCGGAATACCGCAAACGGATCAACATCACCAAGGTCTACGCCAAGGATATGCCGCAAATCATCTGCAACCCCGGCCAGATCAATCAAGTTTTCATGAACGTACTCCTGAACGCCTTTCAGGCCATCCCCGGCGACGGAAACGTCTGGATCAGCACCGGTCACGACAAAACCGCGATACGCATCAACATCAAGGACGACGGCCCCGGCATCGCCGATGCGGTCATCCCGAAGATCTTCGATCCGTTTTTCACCACCAAGGAGGTGGGGAAAGGAACCGGCCTGGGACTCGGCATCTGTTATCAGATCATCACCAAGCACCACGGAGAAATAAGGGTTCAAGGCAACGAGGGCCGCGGCGCGGAATTTGAAATCATCCTGCCGCTGGCGCCACCGGAACAGATAAACACCACAACCGAGGACGCCGCCGCGCCATCACGCCCCGCGCCGCAGCGATGGGATACCCATGCCGCATAACATCTCTTTCCCAGAAGCCCCCAACTCCACCGCCGGCGAAATCGTCAAACTCCTCTACGTCGACGACGAACCGGTCAACCTCTCCAACTTCTCAATGGTCTTTGAGGATGAGTTTACCGTGCTCACCGCCTCCTCCGGCGACGAGGCATTGAAAATCTTCCGTGACGAAAACGATATCGCCATCGTCGTCGCCGACCAGCGCATGCCGGGGATGAGCGGCGTTGAACTGCTGGAGCGGCTGCGCAGATACGACCCGGACACCATCCGCATCATCCTCACCGGCTATACCGACGCCGACGACATCGTCGATGCCATCAACCGCGGCAACGTCTACCAATACGTCCTCAAGCCCTGGCGGGAAGACCCCCTGCGGATAACCCTGCACCGCGCCCTTGAAACCTACCGTCTGCAAAAGGAAAACAAGCTGCTCAGCCGACGCCTGCTGCAGGTGGCGGAAGAAGAACAGAAACGCATCGCCCGCAACCTGCACGACGATTTCGGCCAGGTGCTGCCCACCTTGCGCTACGCGGTGGAGAAAATAAGAGGCTCGGTCACAGACATGGTGCCGCAGCTGGCAGCGGAATTCGACACCGTCAACCGGCTGATTGAAAGGCTTGGCGACATCAGCCGCGCCGCCGCCACCGCCCTGCGCCCGGACATCCTCGACCGGATGGGCCTGCTGGCGACCATGGAGTGGGCGATCAAGGATTTCCACAACCGCCACCCCGAGATCGACGTCGAATTTGAGGTCATCGGTCAGGAAAAGCCTTTTCTGCCCGAGGTTGAGACCACCCTCTTCCGGGTATTCCAGGAATCGTTCAACAACATCGCCAAACATGCCAAAGCGACCAAGGTCGAGGTAGCGATGACCTTCATGCATCCGCAAGTGATCCTGGCCATCCGCGACAACGGCGTCGGCTGCGACCTGACCAATCAGCCCGTCGGCCGCGCCGACGGCTCCGGGGTCGGCTTGCGGGGGATGCGGGAGCGGGTCAGCTCGGTCAACGGCACCTTGACAATCCGTTCAAAACTGGGCATGGGTACATTAATCAGGGCTGAACTGCCCCTTCAGGAAGGATTGAAACCATGAAAAAGATTACCGTCGCCATCGCCGATGATCACGCCATCGTCAGAACCGGCGTCCGTCAGTTGATCAACGAACAACCCGACATGGAGGTGGTCGCGGAAGCGCCGGACGGTCAGGGCCTGCTCAAGAAGATCAAGGCGCTGCGCCCGGCGGTGGCGGTTCTCGACATCTCGATGCCAAAGCTGAGCGGCCTGGAGCTGATCAAGCTGATCAAGGACGGTTCCCCGGACACCCAGGTAGTGATGCTCTCGATGTTCAAGAAAGAGGCTTATGCCCACCAGGCCCTTTCACTCGGCGCCATGGGCTACGTGCTTAAAACCGCGCCCGGCAGCGAATTGATCGAAGCGATCCATAACGCCTGCAAGGGGCAATTCTATCTGAGCCACGAGATCAACGCCCAGATCATCCACAGCTACCTCAACGAAGATAAAACAGACAGCCGCAAGCGCTCGTTGAGCAAATACGATCTCCTCTCGGAGAGGGAACAACAGGTGTTCCGGCTGGTGGTGGACGGCAACTCCACCCGTCAGATCGCGGAAATCCTCTGCGTGAGCCCCAAAACGGCCGAAAAACACCGCTCCAACATCATCAAGAAGCTGGGGATCAGCGACACCATGTCGATGCTCAAGTACGCGGTTAAAATCGGCATTGCCGACCCGGAGATATGGTCAGACTGACCATCGGGCCGGGAGATAAGCAAACCTTGACCGACACTACTGCCGCAACCAGCGGCGCACCAACTCCTTGGCGCGCTCGGGATCGCTCTGGGCCAGCCGGCTGATCTTTTCCTGATCGGAGAGGGTGGGCTTTCGGCCGCCCAGCGAGGCCTCCAGTTCCTCGGCCAGGGCGTCGATCTCCTTCTTCGACAACGGAGCTTGCGCCCGCCCGCTGCCGCCGCGACCAGCCGTGCCGCCTTTCTTCGGTGGAGTGCCCAACAATTTCAGCAGCGGCCGCACCACGAACAGCATTACTAGCAATCCCCCCAGCAGAATCGCCAACGGCTTGCCGAATACCTCACAAAACGCAATCAACTGTTCCATACACACCCCGCTTCAGCCGCGAAACGGCCTTTACCTTGTTCACGCCCCGCCATGCCGCACTCGGGTGCCTTTGCCGGTGGGCTAAAATCATAAATATGTTCGCAATTTTTTAACACAAAAAAAAGGGTTTACGGAAAACTCCGTAAACCCTTTAGATAAAATTGGTCGGGACGAGAGGATTCGAACCTCCGACCCCTTGAACCCCATTCAAGTGCGCTACCAGACTGCGCTACGTCCCGACCGAATCTTTGTTACTCAGATCACATTTGCCACCCAAGCCACTCCTGCACTCTTCCGGCGACCTGTATGTAGCATGCACCGACCGGCCTGTCAAGATCATCCTGGCCCACCGGCGACAAAACTGTTTATTCCTTCTCCAGCAGTGCCTTCAAGGCGACAAGTTCCGCCTTGAGTCCCCTGACGAAATCGGCGTCCTCGCGAAAATCCGACTTCGTGGCAACGACATCGCTCTTGCCCTTGGCCAAGGCCTTCTTGGCCCCGGCGATGGTAAAGCCCTCGCCATGCAGCAGCTGCTTGATGCGGAGGATGGTCTCCACATCGACGCGACGGAAGAGGCGCTGCCGTGAACCGGCCCGCTGGGGTCGAATCTCCTTGAACTCTCCCTCCCAGTAGCGCAGCACATGCGGCTCGACGCCGGTGATCTCGCTCACCTCGCCGATCTTGAAGTACTGCCGGTCAGGGATATCCACTTTGCCGTCGATTGCTTTGCCCTCCATTGCCGCCTCCGGCCGCACAAGCAAAACCGTGGGCCGCTTATTTGTTCAACTTCTCCCGCAACCCCTTGCTGGGCTTGAAGGATATCATGGAACGGGGCGCGATGTCCATGGTCTCGCCGGTGCGCGGATTGCGGCCGACCCGCTGCGATTTGTCCCGCACCGTGAAGGTCCCGAACTGGACGATCTTCACAGGCTCTTCCTTGAGGAGACTCTTCTTCAGGGTCGAAAAAACCGAATCCACCAGATCGGCGGCGCTGCGCTGGGAAAAACCCATGGTTTCATGGATGGATTTCGCCAGATCCTTACGTGTAATATTTGATCGTTTCATCTTTCCTTCCTAAGCATCCCGCAGTCGGGCGCCAAAACGGTTTTGCATCATGTCGATGATCCGCTGATGCACCGCGCCAACGGTTTCATCATCAAGGGTACGGTCCTCGGCGCGGTAGGTGACGGCAATGGCCACGCTTTTCCGCCCTGCATCAATATTCTTGCCACGATAGATATCAAAAATTTCCGCATGCCGGATCAGCGGATCAAAGCCATCGGCGATGGCGGCAAGCATTTCGCCGCCGCCGACCCGCTCGTCGACGATCAGGGCGATGTCCCACTGCACGGCCGGAAATTTCGGCAGCGGCGCAAATACCTTGGGCGCGGCAACCATCCCCGCCATGGCGTCCAGGTCAAGGGCAACGAAGTAAGCGTCCTGCTTGATCCCGAATCGCTTCAGCATCTTCGGCTCGAGCTGCCCGAAACGCCCCACCGTTTTCCCGTCCGCAACCAACCGCACCGCCGCCTCGGCAACCGCGTAGGGAGGCGCTGCCGGATCGAGCTCGGCACACACCGCCCCGGCAAGCCGCATATCGGCAAGCACGGAATCCACTAGCCCCTTGGCATCATAGATATCGACCAGGGCATCGCCGTGGTACAGACGCGGTGCGCCGGGATGGCGACGGCCGCTCATCACCACCGCCAGTTCGGTCACCTCGACGGGCTGGGTGTGCAGGTCCTGATGGTGAAAGACCTTGCCGATTTCAAAGAGCCGCACATCGGACTGCTGGTGATTGATGTTGCGGCGGAGATTTTCGAGAAGGCCGGGGAGCAGGTGCGAGCGCATGACGCTCTGCTCCTCGCTCAACGGGTTCAACAGCGGCACCACCTTGCGGGCCGGATCATCGCCGGCCAACCCCAGCAAATCGAAATGGCGGGGGGTGACGAAGCTGTAGTTGATCGCCTCAAAGCAGCCCATGCCGGTAAGCTGGGTGATCAACCGCTTGCGCAGACCGCGGGCGGTGTCGGCTTCGGGAAAGCGCATCGGCACGGTGGGCAGGGTGGAAGGTATCTCGTTGTAGCCGTGTAGGCGGGCGACCTCTTCGATGAGATCGATCTCGCGCTCGAGATCGACCCGGAAGGTGGGCACCGTGACGACAACGGTATCGCCATCGCGGTTGACGGCCGGGATCTCGATGCCGTTCAACAGGGCACAGATCGCCTCGGCGGTAAAGGTCATGCCGATCAGATCGTTGGCCCGCTGCACCCGCAAGGTAAGCTCCCTGGGTTGCGGCAGGGCGCCGCACAGATCAAAGCCGCCCTCGACCACGGCCCCGCCTGCGGTTTCGAGGATCAAGCGCACCGCCCGCTCCAGGGCAAAGGGGATGCCCTGCGGATCGACGCCGCGCTCGAAACGATAGGAGGAGTCGGAGTTCATATTCAGGCGGCGGGCGGCGCGGCGGATGCCCACCGGCTCGAAATAGGCGCTTTCAAGCAGGATATCGACGGTGGCGTCATCCACCTGCGAATCACGGCCGCCCATCACCCCGGCCACGGCCGCGGGCTTGTCGGCGTCGCAGATCACCAGGGTCTCGGGATCAAGCTCGCGTTCTACATCGTCCAGGGTGACGATCTTTTCCCCGGCGCGTGCCTTCCGAACCACGATCCTGCCGCCGGCAAGCTTGGCGAAATCAAAGGCGTGCAGGGGCTGGCCATACTCCAGCATCACCAGGTTGGTGACGTCGACCACGTTGTTGATCGGCCGCAAACCAACCGCCAGCAACAGACGCTTCAACCACCAGGGGGAGGGGCCGATCTTGACGCCGCAGATCAACCGCGCCGCATAGCGGGGGCAATCTTCAGCCGCCTGCACCTCCACCGCAAAGGGCAGATCGCCACCGACAAGTACCGGCAGGGGGCCGGCAACCGGCGGCGTCAACCTCTTGCCGACAAAGCCGCCGACCTCGCGGCCGATGCCGAGAACGCTGGCGCAGTCGGCACGGTTGGGGGTGAGATCCACCTCAACCATGGTGTCTTTGAGGGCCAGCACCTCCACCAGCGGGCTGCCGATGGGCAGGTCGTCGGGAAGCTCGATGATCCCGGCATGGGCGTCGCCGATGCCAAGCTCCTTGGCCGAACAGAGCATGCCGTCCGATTTCTCGCCGCGCAGCTTGGCGGGCTTGATCTTGAAGCCGCCGGGCATGGTCACCCCAGGCAGGGCAATGGCGGTTACCAAACCGGCCCGGACATTGGGGGCGCCGCAGACCACCTGCCGGCTGTCGCCGTCACCGGCGGTCACCTGACAGACCGTGAGCTTGTCGGCATTGGGATGCGGGGCCACACTCACCACCCTGGCGACGACAATATCGTCGATGTCGTGACAGAGCGGTTCCACCGCATCCACCTCGAGCCCGGCCATGGTCAACCGGTCGGCAAGCGCGGCCGGCGTCAGTCCCGAATCGATATACTGTTTGAGCCAGTTGAGGGTGAACTTCATGAGTATCTCTGCGAGCGTTTCGTTTGAGGTTCCGGGCCTGCGGTCCCCGCGTGCCCGAGATCAGGCAACCGCGGTGAAGCGCCTGTCAGAACTGCGACAGGAAGCGCAAATCGTTTTCGTAATAGAGACGGATATCGGTGATCCCGTACTTGAGCATGGCTATCCGCTCGATGCCGAGTCCGAAGGCAAAGCCGCTGTACTGTTCGGAATCATAGCCGACCTTGGCAAAAACGGCCGGATCGATCATGCCGGCGCCGAGGATCTCGAGCCAACCGGTCTGCTTGCAGACCCGGCACCCCTTGCCGCCGCAGATCACGCAGCCGATATCAACCTCGGCACTGGGCTCGGTGAAGGGGAAGAAGCTGGGCCGGAAGCGGATGGCGGTGTCGCTGTGAAACATCTTGGCGATAAAGACCGACAAAACGCCCTTGAGGTCGGCGAAAGAAACCTTGCGGTCGACCAGAAAGCCTTCCACCTGATGAAACATGGGGGTGTGGGTGATGTCGGAGTCACAGCGGTACACCTTCCCGGGCGCGATCATCCGCAGGGGCGGCTGCTGCTCGGTCATGGCCCGGATCTGCATGGGCGAGGTGTGGGTGCGCAGGAGCAGCGAATCGCTGACGTAGAAGGTGTCGTGCATATCCCGGGCCGGATGGTGGGGCGGGATATTGAGCGCTTCGAAGTTATAGAAGTCGGTTTCGACGTCAGGCCCTTCGGCCACCGTGAAGCCGAGGCCCTCGAAGATACCGCAGACCTCTTCCATCACCTGGGTGACGGGGTGCGGTCTCCCACAGGGCTCGGTCCGGCCGGGCAGGGTAAGATCCAGGCGCGGGCCGCTGCCACCGACATTGCCACCGCCCAACTCCTCGAGCCGGGCGGCAAAGGTGAGCTCCAACTCCTGCCTGATATCGTTGGCCAGCTTGCCAAGGCGAGGACGGTCCTCGGCCGACGCCTGCCCAAGCTGGCGCATCACCGACGTGAAAAGCCCCTTGCGTCCGAGATACTTGACGCGAAAGGGCTCCAGTTCATCCTTGCCCGAGGCGGCCAGTGCTGCAACGGCCTCTGCCTTCAGGCGGAGTAATTCTTCTTCCATGACAAAAAGCGGACCGTTCAGTGCCGCCCGATCAGGACAGCTTCTCGGCGGCGATCTGTGCTACTTTGGTGAAGGCCTTGAAATCGAGAATAGCCATGTTGGAAAGAACCTTGCGGTCCAGTGCCACATCGGCCTTCTTGAGCCCGCCCATCAACTTGCTGTAGGAGGTGCCGGCCATTTTGGCGGCGGCGCTGATCCTGGCGATCCACAGCTTCCGGAAGTCACGCTTCCGCTGACGACGGTCGCGGTAGGCAAAACAAAGGGCGCGATCAACCGCCTCGGAGGCGGAACGGATCAGCCGGCTGCGGCCGCCGCGAAAACCCTTGGCCAAATTCAGTACCTTGTTTCTTCTCCGACGGGCCTTAAATCCACGTGTTACCCTGGGCATTGCAATCTCCTCAAACGTTTGCAGCGACGCCTGCGCGTCGCCACGGTCTTTCAATATTCTTACACTTGACTCTTACTGTTACAATCAGTCCTGCGCCGGCAACGGCTTACAGGTAGGGCAGAATCCGCCGAACACCCTTGAGATTGGAACCGTCGACAAGGCCGTCCTGGCGCAGTTTACGCTTCCGCTTGGTGCTCTTCTTGGTAAGGATGTGGCTGGTGAAGGCCTTGCTCCGGGTGATTTTTCCGGAACCGGTCTTCTTGAAGCGCTTGGCAGCCCCTTTGTTGGTCTTCATTTTCGGCATGACTTGATCTCCTTAATACTTACGGGCGCCTACGGTATCGCTTATTGCCAAAGGCACCCTTGCAGATATGACTCATATTTCAATCTTGGTCGCGGCCCCGCCACTCTCAGGACTTGGGCCCGAGGAACATCGCCATCTGCCGTCCCTCCATGGTCGGGAACTGCAGGATCACGCCGATATCGGCTACCGCCGCGCCAACCTTGTTCAAAACCTCGCGGCCGAGGGTATCGGCATATATTATCTCACGGCCACGGAAACGGAGGGTAACCTTGACCTTGTTTTTCTGTTCAAGAAACTTACGGATATTCTTTACCTTGAAGTTCAGATCGTGGGTTTCGGTCTTGGGGCGGAGCTTGATCTCCTTCACCTCGACGACGGTCTGCTTCTTTTTGGCCTCTTGCTGTTTCTTGCTCAACTCATAGCGATATTTGCCGTAATCCATGATCCGGCAAACCGGCGGCTCGGCGGTGGGGGAAACCTCCACCAGATCAAGCCCGGCTTCCTCGGCTTTCGCCAGTGCAACGGCCACCGGCAGAATGCCAAGCTGTTCGCCCTCTTCGTCGATGACCCGGACCTGCTCGGCCCGTATCATCTCGTTGATGTTGATCCGCGCTTCGCGCCCGCCCTTCTCGCTCTTTTTCTTGCCTTTAATACCACTACCTCCCCAATAACGAGTGACGTATCTCTCAAGCCACGGTTGAGGCCGGCCCCATGGACGCGACGCTCTCTTCCTTGACTCTTGCAATCAGATCAGCGATGGACATCGGATCGAGATTCTTCCCGTCCCGCAAACGGACCGTTACCTGTCCGTTCTCCATCTCCTTGTCGCCGACAATCACCATATAAGGCACCTTGGCCAGCTGCGCCTCACGGATCTTGAAATTGAGCTTCTCGTTGCGGTCATCCTTTTCCACCCGCACCCCGGCCGCCCGCAACTGGCGATACACCTCCGCGACATAGCCCAACTGATCGTCGGTGATGTTCATGATCCGCGCCTGCACCGGTGCCAGCCACATGGGGAAGGCGCCGGCATAGTGCTCGATAAGGACCCCGAAGAAGCGCTCCAGCGACCCCATCAGGGCGCGGTGGATCATGATCGGCTGATGGTCCTTGCCGTCCTCGCCGGTATAGGCGATCTCAAAGCGCTCGGGCAGGTTGAAGTCGACCTGAATGGTCGAACACTGCCAGGCGCGGCCGAGGACGTCGCGAATCTTGATGTCGATCTTGGGGCCGTAAAAAACGCCTTCGCCGGGATCGATCTCGTAGGCCAGGCCCTTCTTTTCCAGGGCCAGCTTCAAGGCCTCGGTGGATTTGTGCCAGTGCTCATCGCTGCCGACATATTTTTCCGGCCGCGTGGAAAGATAGACATCATACTCTGTAAAGCCGAACGATTGCAAGACCCTGAGATTAAGATCGAGAATATTAAATATCTCGTCCTCAAGCTGCTCGGGCCGACAGAAGATATGCGCGTCGTCCTGGGTAAAGCCGCGCACCCGCATCAGGCCGTGCAGGGCGCCGGTTTTTTCGAAGCGATACACCGTGCCCAACTCACACCAGCGGATGGGGAACTCCCGGTAGCTTCTCTTGCGTGACTTATAGATGCCGATATGAAAGGGGCAGTTCATCGGCTTCAGCTGGTAGCTGACGTCCTCGATGTCGATGGACGAGAACATGTTCTCGCCGTAAAAATCGAGATGCCCGCTGGTCTTCCACATATCGATCTTGGCGATGTGCGGGGTACAGACCAACTCGTAGTCGTGCCGGTAATGCTCTTCCTTCCAGTAATCCTCGATCAGCTTGCGGAGCAACGCCCCTTTCGGCTGCCAGAGGATAAGGCCCGGTCCCACCTGATCCTGAATGGTAAAGAGCTCAAGCTCCTTGCCGATCCGGCGGTGATCCCGCTTCTTGGCCTCTTCCAATTGATGGAGATACTGCTTGAGGGCCTTGGCGTCAAAGAAGGCGGTCCCGTACAACCGCTGCAACATGGGCCGTTTTTCATCACCCCGCCAGTATGCGCCCGCCACCCGCGTCAGCTTGCAGGCGTTAAGCAGGCCGACGTGGGGCAGATGCGGCCCGCGGCAGAGATCGACGAATTCGCCGACCTGATAGAGGGTGACCGTCTTCTCGCCCAGATCGCGGATCAGCTCAACCTTGTAGGTCTGCCCGTTCGCCTCGAAGAGCTTGATCGCCTCGGCGGCGTCAACGGTGGTCCGGACAAACGGGGCGTTGCTGGCGACGATCTCCTGCATCCGCGCCTCAATCCGCTCGAAATCGTCAGGCGAGAAGGAATTGTTGAGATCGAAATCATAATAGAAGCCGTCGGCAATGGCCGGGCCGATAGCCACCTTGACATCCTTGCCGTACAGATCCACCACCGCATGGGCCATCAGATGGGCCGCGCTGTGGCGCA
>Ga0224510_10001952_pt1 | contig 12920 bp, 13 predicted proteins | sample SF_May12_sed_USG_FD_170161 | JGI IMG/M metagenome (GOLD analysis project Ga0224510, IMG submission 170161) | Sediment microbial communities from San Francisco Bay, California, United States - SF_May12_sed_USGS_4_1 | ecosystem: Environmental > Aquatic > Marine > Sediment | place: USA: California... | reverse complement strand
TCCGATCTATTGAAGATATTTTATCAAGAATTACAGATGAAACAGTAACTAAACTTGGTAAAAGTTTATTTTCACATCCTAAAAATTTGACACTTAGAACAATTATAGTACCACCGGTAACTATTCGTCCTGATATAAAAAAAATTAAAGGTGGTAGATCAAATAATAATGATTTAACAACTATTGTAAAAATTATTATCAACTTGGTTGATAAAATACCAAAAATTATTGATATTAATAATTTTACCCAATATATAACCCATTTAGATACAATTGAAATGAATTATATAAATTTAATTAAAGATACACCAGCATCAAATGTAAATAAATTACAAACTAATACTGGTATGTCATTAATGTCAATATCAAGTCGTTTTCCAAAAAAGACAGGAAGAATTCGAAAAAATTTAATGGGTAAGCGAACAACATATATGGGTAGAAGTGTCATCACTGGTGATAATTCTATTAAAATAAATGAAGTTGGTGTCCCATTATCAATTGCAAAAAATATTCAAATACCTGAAACGGTAAGGCATTATAATAAAGATAGATTAATGATTTATTTCTTAAATAAAGATAAAATTTATCCAGGGTGTTCTAAAATTATTAAGTATAATACAGGGGTTGAATATTATATTGGTGCAATTACTAATGATTTATTATTAGAAGATGGTGATATTATTTATAGAGATGTAATTGATGGGGATTTTGTTGCAATGAATAGAGCTCCTTCATTATTATATAGTTCAATTAGTGGACATATTGCAAAAATTATTAATTCTGGTGATACATTAAGATTATCTGTTAATGTAGTTGATACATTATATGGTGGTGATTTTGATGGTGATGCCATGATGATTATATTTCCACATAGTTTAATTGCAAGAAATGAATGTAGTTATTTATGTAATTTAGAAAGATGGTTTATTTCATATAAAAATAGTTCACCATCAATTGGTGTATATCACGATGGTTTAATTGGTATATCAGAATTTACTAGTGATACTACTATTGTAAATAGATATAATACAATGAAATTATTATCACAAATAAAAAATTATGATATATTAAATAAAATAAATAAAATAAATAATACAAATGATGGTAGATCTATTGTATCATATTTATTACCAGAAATTAATTATAAAAGAAAATCTGGACATTATAACCCAGATCAAGCTGATTTTATTAATTATAAACCTAATGAAAAAATGGTTATAATTAATAGAGGAAAACTCATATCTGGAAAACTTGATCAAAAAACAGTTGGTCAAGGTATTGACGGTAGTATATTTCATATTATTCATAATGAATTAGGAAGTACAACAACTTTAAATATTATTTATAATTTACAACAAGTTACAACATTATTTCAAATGCACAATGGTTTTACTATTTCATTTGATGATATATCAATTTGTAAAAGTGCTTTAGAAATTATAAATGAAAAAACATCAGTTATTTTAAAAGAAGCTGATGATATTACTAAACAATTACAAAATGGAACTATGATTCCACCGATTGGTATGACAATTAATGAATATTATGAACAACAACAATTGTCTGTATTAAAATTAGGAGATGATTTTTTAAAACCTGTATTAAGTAACATTGATACAGAAACTAATAATTTATATAATATTATATCATCTGGTTCAAAAGGTAAATTTACAAATTTACTTCAAATTAGTTCGGCAATCGGACAAACAAGTATTGGTGGTGAACGAATGGTTAGAAATTTTAGTTATGGTAGAACTTTACCATATTATGAAAGATTTTCTACAGAACCACAAAGTAGAGGATTTGTCCCATCTTCGTATGCATTTGGTGTTAAAATGACAGAATTTTTATTCCAAGCAATGGAAGCAAGATATGGTATTATTAATAAAGCCTTATCTACTAGTATTACTGGTCATCAAAATAGAAAAAGTATTAAAAACTTAGAATCTTTAAAAATTGATAATTTAAGAAAATCAACTAAAAATTATAATATAGTACAATTTTTATATGGAGAAGATGGAATAGATAATAGATTTACCGAAATTGTTAAATTTAATACTATTATGATCTCTAATAGTGATTTTGAAAAATTATATAAATCAAATATTAATAAATTTAGTAAATTATTTCAAAATAAGCAAGTTCAAAAACTAATTGATGATGAATTTATGCAATTATCTGATGATAGACAAATATATAGATTATTATATTTAAAAATTGAACAACAAAATAATAAACATAAATTAATTAGTGATACACAAAATTTACCAATTAATATTTATAGAATTATTGAAGATGTAGTATATAATTTTCAAGATTATATTAATGATACAAAGATTTTAATCAATCCAATTACAACATTAAAAAAAATTAATGATTTATGTAATGATTTATTATATTCTCATTATAATCAAATTCAACAATATAATAATAAAAAAATACCAAATTTTATTAAACAATCTTTTACTCTTATTCAAATAGCTATTAGAAGTAATTTATATTTAAATAATATAGTAAAAAAAAATATTGATGATAAAATATTAGATATTATTATTTTACGTATTAAAAATACATTTAATAATGCATTAATTGAAGCAGGTACACCAATTGGTATTATATCAGCTCAATGTATTTCAGAACCAATGACACAATATGTATTAGATAGTTTACATAGATCTGGAAGTACTGGTACAAAAACAGATTTCTTAGTTAGAACTAAAGAGATTTTAGGTGCTAAAGAAACAAGTAAAATGAAATATCCATTAATGAATATATTTATTGATGATAAATATATTCATGATAAATTTAAAATTCAAGAAATTGCTAATCATATTGAAATGATGCCATTAATGAATTTTATTAATAGTTATCAAATATTCTTTGAAGATTATAAAAAGATAGTCCACCCAGAATATAAAGATGAAATTAAATTAATTAATTTATTCGAAAAACATAATCCAAATTTACAAATACCTAATAATTTAATTAAATGGTGTATTAGATTAGATTTTAATAAAGAAATGCTAATTGAAAAAAATATGAAATTTGAAACAGTATGTATGAAATTAAAGGAAATATATCCATTATTATTTATAGTTAATACTGCAGAAAATACAGATAATATTATTATGAGAATTTATATTCAAAATAATATGTTTAAAAGAACTGATATTATTAATTTAAAATTAATTAATAAATTTATTAATAATAATTTATTAAAAACTATTATTAGAGGTGTTGATAATATTTTATCAACACATGTACATGATAATATTGCTAGATCTTTTATTGAAGATGATGGATCTATAATAAAAAAAAATATTTATAGTATTTCTACTAATGGTACTAATTTGGAAGATTTATTTGATAATGAATATATTAATCCTTATCTTACACAATCTGATAGTATTATTGAAATTCAAGAACTTCTTGGTATTGAAGCCGCTAGGCAGAAATTAATCATGGAATTACGTAATATAATGCCTGGAGTAGATGATAAACATTATATGATTTTTGCAGATGAAATGGCATTTACTGGAGAAATAACATCTATTGAAAAAAGTGGGCTAGAAGTCCGTGAGAAGACTAATGTGCTATTACACCTCAGTAATTCGCATCCAATTCAATTTTTGGAAAATGCGGCAATTAATAACATTACAGCCAGCACAAACCATTCTTTGTCAAGTGCACTTATGGTAGGTAAAACACCTGATTTATGTGCTAATTTCAATGATATTGTAATTAATGAAAATTTTATTCAAAATAATTAAATATAAAAAAATTTGAATATAAATATATTTTTTTATATAATATATAATTGATTATACTCATGTATCAGAAGAAGATTATGATATTATAAATAATGATAGATGGAGTTATGATGGTAAATATGTTAAAGTGAAGTTGAATTTAGTACTACAGATAATTAATATAATAAATATTATTATATTTATTTTTTTTATTTATTTTATTATATATAATAAATATGTCATTTTTACATAAATCTAATGATGATAAATTATTAATAAGTAAATTAAAAATAGAAAATTCTAGTTTACATTTTTTTAATAATTATATGACAATTCAAATTAATGAATTAACAAAAAAAAATAATGATTTAGAAAAAAATAATACTATTTTAAATAAAAAAATAAAATTATTTGAAAATAATAATAATAAATATACACAAACAATAATATCTGATAAAGATTATGAATATGAATTTATTTAAAATTCTATATTTATCCAAATTTCTTTTAAGTAATGGTAAATCTGGTTTTTATTTTAATAAAGTATTCCAACAATGTAATTTTTCTAATTTAGTATAACTAGATGGTATATATTTAATATTTGTCCATGAACATTTAATTTATTATATTCATATGGTATATATTTAATATATGTATTATAATAATCTAATATCTCTAAATTTTTATATTTAGGTGGTAATCTATATATATTTGAACTATTATAATATAATTCTTTTATATTAGTTAATTATGATGGTAAATTAGTTATTTCATTATATTCTTCTAAATCTAATATATTAATTGTAGTAGTATATTCTTTATCGCAAATTATACACATTTTAATATTTAATTTATTATATTAATTAAATATTAATTAATATTAAATATAATTTATTATATATATATATATTTTAATATTTTAATACTAATTTAAATATGGAATTTTATTTAGGTGAATTAGCAACTAGACCAAGTATAAGTAAAAAACTAACAAAAGGATATGAATTAATTTCACCAATTTCTATAACAATTTTACCAAGACAAATTTACACTTTAGATATGTGTATTATTTTCAAACATAAATCTTATGAACATTTATATATTGAAATTTCCGATAAGTATACAAATAAATTAATGATTATTAATACTTTTTATAAATCAATTAATAATAATTCATTAAAATTACAAATAAAAAATATTTCAAATAATAAAATATATATTAATAAACATGATATTATTTGTGATATTACAAATATTCATGATAAATCTAATAAAATTCACTATTTAAATACTTATTCTAATAATTTATCTACTATTGATTTATCACAATTAAATTTATCAAATATTAATTCTAATCCATTACCACAAGAATTTCCACAAAATATATTATACCCTAGTTCAGAAAAACAGGTAGAAGAAGTAGTATCAGTAGATCATAAAGAAAAAGTTGAAGTAGAAAAACCAGTAGAAGAAGTAGTATCAGTAGATCATGAAGAAAAAGTTGAAGTAGAAAAACCAGTAGAAGAAGTAGTATCAGTAGATCATGAAGAAACAGTTGAAGCAGAAAAACCGGTAGAAGAAGTAGTATCAGTAGATCATGAAGAAACAGTTGAAGTAGTAGATACTGAAGAAGAAGATACTGAAGAAGAAGTTGAAGAAGAAGTTGAAGAAGATATAGTAGTAGAAGAAACTAAACCAAAAAGAAAATATACAAAAAAAAAGGTAAATTAATTAATTAAAATTATTTTTATATTCATATAAATAATTACTATTAGGATGATATTTTTTTTTCATATAATATTCAGCAATATTCCATAAAATTGGTAATTTTTTATTAAAAAATCGTATTTTATACCATTTTTGTATTTTTTTAACAACATCATTAAAATAATGAGAATAATGAATAGATACTGTATTATATATATTATAATCATAATCATTCATATTAATCCATTCTTGATATTCTTTATGAACTAATAATATTTTCATATTTATAAAATATATATGATTATATATAAAAAATTAAAATAAATAAAAATTTAATTATTTAATATATATGAGAAATTAGTATATTTCATATCATTATTTAATAGTCCATCAATTTTAAAGAAATCTGATTTATCTATTTCAAATAGTTGTGTACTTTCTTTACAATTTGGATATTCTATATAATTATTATTTGGTTTTAATGTTGAATTTTTACCATGTTCATATAAATAATTAAAATTTTTTATAAAATAAAAATATGAATCATTATAATTTTCTAAACCAAAAGTAGATATACTATAATTAAATAAAGAATTTTCAAAATATTGTCCATTAATTTTATTAAATAATTCATTATCAATATTATATAATTCTTTTGAAATATTTATTATATTTAATAATGAAGAATAATAATTTAAATATATTTCATTATTATTATTATTAAAATAATAATTTGTTAAGAAATAAGATAATATATAATTATAATTTGAAATTATAAAATTATATTTTTTATTATTAAATTCTAAATATGTTAAATTAGATGATAATAAACTACTATATAAATCTAATATTTCAATATTGTTAAATACAATAGAAACTGGTTTCATATCTAATATTTTATTATATTTATTAATATCACTTTCTTTATATTGATAAAATTTAGTGATTTTAGTTAATAATTCATCTATATTATTATTACTATTAATAAAAGTAATATTACAATTTTGTGGTAATGATGATTGTAAAAATAATTCATTATCTTGTTTTCTAATATAAATAATAGATTCTAAACAATTTTTAAATATATTATTTTGTTTTTTAATTTTAATATTATCTTTATATTTTATATTAAATTCATTTAAAATATTTTTTATTTTTGTGTAATAAAAAGAATATGCAGTTATACCATGTAAGCATATATTAAAATCAGTTTCAAAATAACTATCTTTATTATTATAAATATAATTAATATTATTATCACTTATATCATTTAAATTATATATTAATTTATCTTTATTATAAATATTAAATTCATGGTTATCATTATTTAAAATATTTAATGGTATATGATAATCAATATATTTTATTTTTGATAATGATTTACTTTCTATATTAAAATTATCTACTAATAACTTATTTCTATCAATATCTTTAATAAATCGATGAAAAATATTATATGAAGGCCCTGTTATATCAAATAAAAAACTTAACGAATTATATTGATCTATTTTTTGATAATTTGGATTAATTATGATAAAATCTAAATAATTAATAGTTGGTAATTTATTATAAATATTAGTTGGTACATAAGTAATATCAAATACACTATAACCACTCATTTTTACTCGTATAGTAGTATTATGTATTGCAGGCGTTAAAGCAATATTTGGTAGTTTTTTATTACATAATATGTTTGATAATTTATCAGCATGATATATAAAATTATCAGAATACACATCATAATCTGGTATTTCATATTCATCATATAATTTTTTATTAACAATTAGTAAAGACATATGTATACTCATTCCACCAACTAAAATCAACTTATTTTCAATAATATAATTTTTAACTATATCTAATGCTAAATTTATATTATTTTTATGTTCATTATGTTCTAATTTGATATATTCTGAATTTGTAATAATTTCATTATTCATAATTTTATATTAATTATATATATATATTATGTTATTATATATATATATATAAAATTAATATAATTTTTTAATATAAAGAAAATTTATTTTTTGTAATGGATAAAAAAGTAGACTATTCTGAATATATAAATTATTTAGAAGAATTAAAAAGTAAAATTGATAATTTAGAATCACAATTAAAATATTATATTAATAAATCAAACAATAATAATAATTTAGTTGATGATGAATTATCTGTAGTTGGTAATGTTGTTGCTATTGGTAATTCAGATATAAATGGTATATTTACAGTTACTAAAGATAATAAAAGTAAGAATAAATTTATTTTAAAAAAAATAGTAATTGATGAATTTGATACAAAAACTTATATATATACTGGAATAATAGTTGATGATAATATTATATTTTATGATAATAATAATAATCAAGTATATAAAATGAGTTCAAATTATTCAATACAATTTAAACATAAAATAGATACACCTGAAATAGAAACAAAAAATTTAAAGATTGCTGGAGAATTAAGAGCAATTGGTAATGCAAATATGAATGGAATTTTTACAGTTAGTAGAGATATTAATGGTATGTCTGATTTAATATTAAAAAAAACAACACAAACAAATGATGGAAATGAAATAAAATTATATAGTGGAAAAATTAATGGAGCAAAAATTATTTTTACTGATAATAATAATAATTCTGTATATATTATGGGAACACCTAAGTCATTAATAATGTCACATAGATTAGAAGTACCTAGTATCCATATTGGAAAAACAAAAGATAATGTTAATGGTAATGTATTATCATTATATAGTGGAAGTAAAGATAATGCTTTACTTAGTTTCTTAGATAATGCAGGTAATCAAAATACTTATATTCAAGGTAATAAAAATCAATTATATACACCAAGTACAATTAAAACTGATAATGATATTATTGCTAATAATATAATTGTAAATAGTTTAAAATTAAATAACCCGAAAAAAGGATCATATACTAAAATAATTAAAGGAGAAAAAATGGAAGAGTGTAAAGATAATGAATTTGTATGTGGTTTGAGCCCAAATTATTATGGAGAATCCATGATAGGATTAGCAATGAAGTGTTGTCGTTTTGATCATGAAAAATATGATTAATAGTTTTATTTTAATTTAAAAAATATTAATATATATATTAATATAATAATGTATATTTATATATTAGAATTAACTAATAATAAATATTATATAGGTAAAACAAATAATGCAGAAATTAGAATAGAAAATCATTTTGATAATAAAGGAGCAGAGTGGACAAAATTATATAAACCCATTAAATTGATAGAACTTATACAAAATTGTGATAATTATGATGAAGATAAATATGTATTTAAATATATGAATCAATATGGTATTGATAATGTTAGAGGTGGTTCATTTGTACAAATAGAATTAAATAATGAATATAAAAATGTAATACAACATATATTAAATTCAACTAATGATATTTGTTTTGTATGTAATTTACCTGGACATTTTGGTAATAATTGCAAACAAAAAGTAATAACAAATAATAATATAACTTTAAATAATAAAGAAGATAAAACTATTATTAAATGTATGCGATGTAAAAGGGATGGACATTTACGAGATATTTGTAATTATAAATCATTTAAGGGTGGTAAAAAGATTAATAAAAAAAAATATTATAAAAATATAAAATAAATTATTTTTCTAATTTTTTTTCTATAAATCTAATACCAATTCTTTTATCAATAGCTTCATCTAAATAAATTGTTAATTCTGGACTAACAGTAAAGTTAAATTTAGATAATAAACTAGTATATATTTCTTGATTTTGAATATATACTAATTTTGCCATACCAACTAAATTATTAATTGATAATAATAAATTATGTTTAAATTCATCACTATAATTATCTTTGTTTTGCATAATATCACACACTTCTGATTTAAAATCACTATCAACAAAATCTAAAAATAATAAATATTCTTTATTTAATGATTTAATATTAATTTCATTAATTTTTCTATTTGAATTTAATATTTCAATTTCATTATTAATAAAATTAAAATTATTATTAAATGTATAATTAATTAGTTTTAATATTAATTGTTCAGAAAATCCATTTATATTTTCATATTGTTGTACTAAATCATTAGAATTATCTGCCATTTTTCTATATATAATTATAATATAATATTATTTATATATTATATATTATTGTATTACTTTTAATATATAAATAAAAAAATAATATGGAAGAATTTATAATAATTAATAATCATAATAAAGAAGAAATAAATATATTAAAATATAAATATGATATTAATATCTTAAAAGAAGAAAATAAATCATTAAAAACAAGATTATTTAAATTAACAAAAGAATTATTATTATATAAATATAATAATAATAAAAGAGAAATTAAAAATAATATTATACCTGTTATTTATTATTGTTTTGATTGTAATAGTTCTAATTGTAGATGTTAATTAAAATATTTGATAATTACAATATAAAAAAATAACTTATGTATATAGATAAATTGCTTAATTATTAACCAAACACACTTTCCTCAGAATATGTAATAAATAAAAACCCACATGGATCTTTATGTTCTTCATATAAATTACTCATAAGCATTGCTGTTGGTGGTAAAGTATTATTTACAAATAAGAATATTGCATGTTCTGGTGCTAATTTAATCTTTTTTCTAATAACATATGCAAATTGTCCTGCTGTTAAATCATTTGGTACTAAAAATTTATATTTAGTTAAATTATTTAATTTACCATTTTTTTTTTGTTCACAAATAATAGGGATTCTATCAGGATATTTACTTCTAATACGTTCAGATTCAGATTTTCTTTGCTCAAAAGATGTTGTATTTTTATAATTACTATCCATTACAATATATTTATATATATATATATATATATAAATATAATTTTATTTTTAATTATAATTATTATTATATTGTAAAAATATAAAGTTTATGTGTTTAAATTAAATTCAATTTTAAAATTGAATTTAAATAAATAAAATAATATATATATAAATTAATTTGAAATTCAATTTAAATATAAAATGAATTTTGAATTAATTGATGAAGAAGAATTTAACAATATTATCACAAATATAGACGAAAATATATTAGAAATCGAAAATTATAAATTATGTATAAATTGTAATATACAAATGAATATAAATATAAATAATTTATATACATGTAAAAAGTGTGGATATATAAAACATATAACTACAGAAAATAATGAATATGAGGCATCATTGGATAACTATAATACAAATAGTAATTATAATATTCCTGTTAAATGTGTTGGTGCAAAATCATATAATTATCAAAAATGTATTAGAAATAGTACATCAGAATATAATACAATTCAAGAAAATAATATAAAAAATAAATTATATAAATTAAATTACCAATCAGAAAAAATATGTATACCAAAAAATATTATTTCTAATTCTATTGAACAATATAAATTTATTCGTAATAATTATAATGTATATCGTGGAGATATACTTAAAGGTATATTAGGTAGTTTAATATATTATGAATGCTTAAAAGAAAAAATTATTAGAAAACCTAGAGAGATTGCACAATGGTGTAAAATTAATGAATCAAATTTAAGTAAAGGTGATAAAATAGTTAGAAATTTACATGAAGAAGGTGTATTAAATTTATATGTTAATAAAAATTTAGAGCATGATTTTATTAATTCATATTTAATTAGATTAGGTATTAATTTAGAATTTAGTGATTTTTTATATGAATTATTAATATACATTAATACATATAAAATTGGTAATTTAAATTCAAGATTATCAACTAAGGTTGCTAGTATTATTTATCTATTAATTTTATCAAAAGAAATGGATATAACAATAGATAAAATATCAAATGAATTTGATATATCAATTAGTACATTTAAAGCTTATTATAATAATATTTATAAAAAAAGAGATATTTTAATTCCATTATTTAATAAATATGAAATACCACAACCAGTTAGATTACCACGTAAAAATGGATCAAAAAATAAATTAAAAATAGTTTAAAATAATATATTATAATTTTTTTTTATATTAAAATTATAATATTATAATTAAAATAAAATGAAAATTGTTATTAAACAAATAAAATTTAATGATTTAAATAGAATTATTGAAATTAATGAAAACTGTTTACCTGAAAACTATTCTAAGGATTTTTGGACACAGCAATATTATAAAAGTAAATGTACAAGTTATGTTGCCTATAATAGTGGTATAATTATTGGTTATATTTTATGTGATAATAATAGTATTATATCTTTTGCGATTGATGAAAATTATAGAAGAAATGGTATTGGTAAACAATTATTATTAAATTGTTTAAATTCTGTAAGTAATAATATAAAATTATATTGTAGGGTTCATAATATTAATGCATTTACATTATATAAAAAATTAAATTTTAATATAATTGATGAAATATCAGAATATTATATGAATCCTATAGATAATGCTTATGTAATGGAATGGAAATATACAAAAATAGATAAAAATTTAATTAAAAAAAAAATTATTATTAATAATAATCTTAATAATAATAAATAATAATATTATTAATATTTATTATGGAACAAAAATATAAAAAAAATAAATTACAAACAGGTTTAATAAATAAAATTAAAACTAAAAAAGAAAAAAATTTAGATAAATTACAAAAAGAATTTGATAATATAAATTTATCTGAAAAAGATTTATTAAAAATACCAGAAATCAATAAAAAAATATATCTTAAAAACCATATATGTAAAAAATATAAAATTGATAATATTAATTTTAATTGTATATCATGTGCTAAAATAGTGGCTTATAGAGATGATGGTTATATTACTGATGATGGATTATTAAAAAATTATGAAATAAGAAAAAAATATTGTAAAATAAAAAAAAAGACAAGGAGCGTAAAATTATATTTAATTTTAACTAATAAATTTAATTAAATCTTGAATATCACGATTTCCATTATATGTTTTAATATAATGTCCATTATTGTATAATACAATTGTTGGAAAACTATTGACTTGAAACCCATAAATAAATGAATTAATTTCATTAATTAGTTCACTCTCATTATCAACATCAACCATACAACAAATAACCTTATCTTTTGTTATTTTACAAAATTCTTCATATTGTGGTAAAAATCTAGTACAATATCCACACCAATTAGCTTTAAATAATATAACTACAGGTCCTTTGTTATATGTATCTAAACATGAACCTGTAAAATCTTTTTTTTTTAAATCAATAATACCCATAATAATTTATATAATATATATTATATTATATATTATATTTTTAATATAAATTATTAATATATCCTAATTTTAATATAAAATAAAGTAAAATATATATTATTTAATATTTTTTTTATAATAATAGTATTATTGTTATTAATATTAGTATTATTGTTAATATTTATTATTGTTAATATTTATTATATTAT
>Ga0224510_10001949_pt1 | contig 12931 bp, 12 predicted proteins | sample SF_May12_sed_USG_FD_170161 | JGI IMG/M metagenome (GOLD analysis project Ga0224510, IMG submission 170161) | Sediment microbial communities from San Francisco Bay, California, United States - SF_May12_sed_USGS_4_1 | ecosystem: Environmental > Aquatic > Marine > Sediment | place: USA: California... | reverse complement strand
GCGGATCAATCACAGCTACAGGCGGATAAAATTCGTACCGATTCCGCAAATCCTCCGCCCTTGACGCTGATGGCGTTTCAAGAGTCCGCCGATGGTTTGACAAAGCCACTGGATCACCTGTTGGTCGGGGGCGAAACCACGATTTTTAAAATGGCCTCGGTGAAGCCCGTGGTGGTGGCTTTGGCGGTTTCCGAGGATCAGCAGGCACCTACAGTGGTATTTAAAGATGCGCGGATACCGCCAGGCCCGGAGCGGCTGGTGGCAAAATTTGCGGGGCCGTTTCAATATACCGCTACTCCAGAACCCCACGATGTTCGCGTCTGTTTGCTGGCGGGGGCAGATCAGCAGGAATTGGATAACCAGGTCGCGCACCTGGCGGAAATATGGGCGACGTTGCCGGCCCACCGCTGTGTACAGTTGCGCAGAAAATAATGCCCGGTTGGGCAACGAATTAATGGCAGTATTTACGACGCACTCATGACCACAGCGCAACAGGTGTTACGACAGGTGTTCGGCTATGATCACTTTCGCTTGGTGCAAGCGGCGGTGGTCGAGCATGTGATCGAAGGGAAGGACGCCCTGGTGCTCATGCCTACGGGTGGCGGCAAATCACTTTGCTATCAGATCCCGGCCTTGGTGCGCAGCGGGATTGGTGTGGTGATTTCGCCATTGATCGCGCTGATGCAGGATCAGGTGTCGGCGATGAGCCAGTTGGGGGTGCGGGCTGCGTTTCTCAATTCGACGCTGTCTGCGGACAGTGCCCGCGCGGTAGAAACCGCAGTGCTACACGGCGAACTGGACCTGCTGTACATCGCGCCTGAGCGTCTGATGATGCCACGCATGTTGTCGCTTTTGTCCCAGACGCATATCGCGCTTTTTGCCATTGATGAAGCGCATTGTGTTTCCCAGTGGGGACATGATTTCCGGCCTGAATATATTCAGCTATCGGTACTGCACGAACGTTTTCCCCAGGTGCCGCGTATTGCCTTGACGGCGACGGCGGATGCCGCCACCCAAGCAGAAATTGTTCAGCGATTGTCTCTGGAACATGCCCAGGTTTTCATCACCGGATTTGATCGACCGAATATCCGTTATCGCATCGCTGAACAAACCCGCAACACCCGTGAATCACTATTGCGATTTATCCAGAGCGAGCACCCAGGCGATGCAGGTGTGGTCTATTGTCTATCGCGCAAAAAAGTTGATGAAGTGGCTGACTGGTTGCAAACCAAAGGAGTGAAGGCATTGCCGTATCACGCCGGCATGTCGGCGGAGGATCGGGCGCGACACCAGCAGCTTTTTTTACGGGAAGACGGCGTGGTGATGGTGGCCACAATTGCGTTCGGTATGGGGATAGACAAGCCTGATGTTCGTTTCGTCGCCCATCTGAATTTACCCAAAAGCCTGGAAGCCTATTATCAGGAAACAGGCCGGGCAGGGCGGGATGGTTTACCGGCCAATGCCTGGATGGTGTATGGCCTGCAGGACGTGATTATGTTGCGGCAAATGCAGGAATCTTCCACCGCCGCAGAAAGCGTCAAGCGGGTAGAGCGCCACAAGCTGGATGCCATGCTGGGGTTTTGCGAACTCACCACCTGCCGGCGGCAGGCGTTGCTCAGTTATTTTGGCGATCATCTCGACCAGCCCTGCGGCAACTGCGACATTTGTTTGCAGCCACCGCAAACCTGGGACGCGACAGTCAGCGCGCAGAAGGCCATGTCGTGCGTGCATCGGACCGGTCAGCGGTTTGGGGTTAATTATCTGGTGGAAATTTTACTCGGCAAAGACAATCCACGCATTCGCGAATTGGGCCACCATACTCTGTCCACCTACGGCATCGGCAAGGAGCACACTGAGGATGAGTGGCGTCACCTTTTCAGACAACTGATTTCCCGTCAATTTTTGTCAGTGGATTGGCAGGGGCACGGTGGTTTGCATTTGACCGAGGCTTGCCGGGCGATTTTGCGGGGTGAGCTGCGCATCAAACTGAGAAAATTTGAAAAGCAAAGTTCGCCGCAGAAACGACAACGGCGTGGCTATGACTTTGCCCGTTTTGGCGATCAGCTGTTGTGGGATGCGTTGCGGCGTTGTCGGCAGGTGTTGGCAGAAAAGCATCAGGTGCCGCCGTACATGATTTTCCACGATGCGACTCTGATGGAAATGCTGGAAAATCGACCACAGACCTTGGCGCAAATGGCGAATATTTCCGGTGTGGGGCGCAGAAAACTGGACGAATATGCCGAGGATTTTCTGCAGGTTTTGCGCGAACACCAGACTGTCGAGGCACCTACGGCGCAAGAAAGTGCAGTTGAAAGTTTAAACATGTTCCGCCTGGGAATGGATGTTGACCGCATTGCCGGCATGCGCGGCTTGTCCCCGGCAACGGTGTACGGACATTTGGGCAAAGCGGTTCAGCAGGGGCAGTTGGCCCTGTCCGAAGTGACGGGTCTGGATGATGGCGTGCTGAAGGAAATCAGGCTGGCTCTGGAGCTTGACCAAAGTGGTCGGCTGCAAAATGTTTACAATGACTTAAACGGTGCCTATCCCTATGAAATTTTGCGCTGTGTTAAGGCCAGTCTTATAGATAAAATCTAGTTTGTTTCAACGCACTAGAGAAAAAGAGTGTTTCCCTTTCGGCAAAAAATGTGGTTATATTGTTCGCGACCTTGTTCCGCGAAAGCAAGGCGTCGATTCAACAGTGTTCTAGCGCTAGGGGGGGGAGTAACGGAGTGAATGACTCTGGGGTTACCTTACACGCGGTTGGACACGATAATTAAAGAAATAAGTCAAAAGGGGTAAAAGCATGGCAACTGGTACCGTTAAATGGTTTAACGAGGCCAAAGGTTTCGGGTTCATTTCACCAGCAGACGGCAGCGGCGACGTGTTTGTGCATTTTTCTGCTATCAGCGGTTCTGGTTTCAGAACGCTGGCAGAAGGTCAAAAAGTTAGCTTCGAAGTCGAGCAGGGCGCCAAGGGCCCACAGGCAACCCAGGTAACTGTGGTTAGCTAAACAGCTTGCAGATAAGCCCCACTTCGGTGGGGCTTATTTTATTCCAGCGGATTACTTTTAAATTCCTGCTGGATCTGTTCAACCTCACCGCGATGAGAAATCAACGCCTGTACGCAGTCGTTGTCTAATGTTTGCCCCGCCAGTTTTGCCAGCCACTCAAGTGCTTCGTCGTTGCTCCAGGCTTTTTTGTATGGCCGCTCGCTCGTCAATGCATCGAAAATATCCGCTACGGCAACGATTCTAGCCTCGAAGGGAATGTCATCGCCGGATTTGCCACAGGGATATCCTGTCCCGTTAACGGCCTCATGGTGATACAGCGCGATGTTGCGCAAAATATCGACGTGGCCATGTTGATTCAGACCAAAATTGGTGACTAAATCATCAATGATCTCCTGGCCGCGCGTGGTGTGCGTCCGCATGATTTTCATTTCATCTTCGTCGAGTTTTGCTGGCTTGAGCAGGATGTCATCGGGAATGGCAATTTTGCCAATATCGTGCAGTGGCGCGAACATGAAAATGTGTTGAATGTATTCATCATCCAGGTGATGAGCGCTGGCCAGCGCTCGGGCGATGAGCAAACTGTAGCGTGACATGCGATCCAGGTGGCTGCCGGTTTCAGGATCACGCAAATGGGTAATGTTGCCAGTGGTTTTGACTGCTGCGGTAAGAGTGTTGACCGAGGAAACGTGGTTCACCACCATCATAGCCAGCAGGTGGGCATACAAATCAACTTTTTCCAGAGACAGTGAATCAAACACATCCGCTTGATAAGAATTCATGAACAGGAATCCCTGGAACTCCCCCTGGTTGTACATCGGTAACGTATAACTGGCGGCGTATCCTTGATCGCTGAGTTTTTTGTTGTGTTCCTTGGGGTCAGTATTCAGGTTGCGCATATCGTTAATGACGCGCGGCTGACCAGTTTTGAGAATTTCTTTTAGGGATGGGGCATTGTCCAGCAAGGCCTGATAATTCGAAATGGGATTGTCGCCACCGCTGCTGTGCAAAAAAGTTTTTAGCACACGGGTTTTGGGATCGTACAGCGTGATTGCAATACGTGCGATGAACGGCAGGTCTTGTTGTATACGCTGATGTGCTTTAACTAGCTTGTCTTTCAAGCTGCCTTTTTCGCTAAGAAAGCGGAGACTATCCTGGTGTAACGTTTCACGGTTTTCCATGTTGTTATTCTCGCTTGCAGTTAGCCTGATCAAAAGGCGATCTGATATCACCTGCTGAATTTGTATAAGCAAGTAATTCGCCGTTTATAACGTGTTGCATTCTCCTGTGGTGCTTAAGTTGAATCTATTAATCTTAGCTAAATACTTGGTTTTTAACTTATCAATTAGCTTGGCAAATGGCAAAAAATAGGCATTTTTTTGAAAGATACATTTACAGTGAATCTTTGTAGGCGTATAGTCTGCCGTCACTTTGGGTGATATTTGCTTTAGGGAGACATGCGATGTTTGGTTTTTTGAAAAAACTTTTTGGTGGTGATTCTTCAAGCAACGCTTCCGCTGGTGGAAGTTTGTACGATCGTATCGGTGGCGATGCCGCTGTTAACGCCGCAGTAGACGTGTTCTACCGCAAGGTGTTGGCTGACAAGCGCATCAACAAGTTCTTCGAAGGCGTGGACATGGGCAAGCAGGCTTCCAAGCAGAAAGCCTTCCTGACTATGGCGCTGGGCGGCCCACACAACTACACCGGCAAAGACATGCGCCTGGGCCATGCTCACCTGGTAGAAAAAGGTCTGAACAATTCTCATTTTGACGCGGTTATGGAAAACCTGGGCGCGACCCTGACTGAACTGGGCGTTCCTGGTGATCTGATTGCTCAAGCTGCTGCCATTGCAGAAAGCACGCGCAAAGACGTGCTGGCTGGTTACACTGCCGAAGAAAAAGCCGCAATGAGCAAGGGCAAGTCACTGTACGAGCAAATCGGTGGCGATGCTGCCGTGAACGCTGCTGTAGACGTGTTCTACCGCAAAGTATTGGCTGATGTCCGTATCAATAAATTCTTTGAAGGCGTGGACATGGGCAAGCAGGCTTCCAAACAGAAAGCCTTCCTGACTATGGCGCTGGGCGGCCCACACAACTACACCGGTAAAGACATGCGCCTGGGCCATGCTCACCTGGTAGAAAAAGGTCTGAACAATTCTCATTTTGACGCGGTTATGGAAAACCTGGGTGCGACCCTGACTGAACTGGGCGTTCCTGGCAATCTGATCGCACAAGCCGCTGCCATCGCAGAAAGCACGCGCAAAGACGTGCTGGCTGGCTACACTGCTGAAGAAAAAGCCGCAATGAACAAAGGCAAGTCGCTGTACGAGCAAATCGGTGGCGAAGCTGCCGTGAACGCGGCCGTAGACGTGTTCTACCGCAAAGTACTGGCTGATGCCCGCATCAACAAGTTCTTCGAAGGCGTGGACATGGGCAAGCAGGCTTCCAAACAGAAAGCCTTCCTGACTATGGCGCTGGGCGGACCACACAACTACACCGGTAAAGACATGCGCGCTGGCCATGCTCACCTGGTAGCCAAAGGTCTGAACGACAGCCACTTCGATGCCGTTATCGAGAACCTGGGCGCAACCCTGACTGAACTGGGTGTTCCTAGCAATCTGATTGCTCAAGCCGCTGCGATCGCAGAAAGCACTCGCAACGACGTACTGGGCAAATAAGGTACTTTCATCCCTATTTGGAAGTACTTATTTTTGGAGGACCTTACCCCCTAAGGTCCTCTTTTTTTGCGTTATAAATCAGATGAATTTCTGTCAATGTGCTTGACGCAAGCCAAGCACATCCGCGAAGCAAAAAATTATAAATGTGCGCTGAACCATTCCACCTGTTTTGCGGCGGTTTGTTCAAACAATTTGCCTTTATAAACTTCGTAGTGTGTTGCGCCTTCAAGCTCAAACAACTCTTTGGGTTCGTTGGCAGCCTCGAACAATGAATAAGACTCTGTAACCGGGTTGACGCTGTCATTGGTGGCAGCAACGACCAGCACAGGAACATTTACTTTCGAAATGGAGTTGATAGGTTTGTGTGCCAGGGTTTCTGCGATGGTCAGGAACGGGATTTTAATTTTAAGCGCATCGAATGCTTCAGAGTATTCGTTGTAGAACTCTTTTGACTGCTCATCGGTCAGCACTTTGACGATAGGTACCATCATTTCCTTGCCGGTTTTTTCTTTTTTCTCTTTCATTTTTTCAAGGGTACCGAGGAATTTTTCCTTGTCTTCCTGGCTCATCTCCGAGGTGATAATTTTCTCGCCATCGGCAAAGGTCAATTGCACAGACAGCGCCTTGACGCGATCATCCTCTGATGCCACGACAATGGCGTTCGCACCGCCAAAGGACGTGCCCCACAATGCGATGCGGCTGGCGTCAACTTCAGGGCAACTGGCCAAAAACGAAATGGCCTGTTTGATGTCTTCGATTTGCAGCGCTGGCACCAAGCGCCCAGGCTCACCACCGCTGCCACCAAAGCCACGATAGTCAAAGGTCATGGCCACGTATCCGGCGCTGGCAAAATATTCGGCAAAGGCGGGCAGCAACAGCTCTTTTACCCCGGCAAAACCGTGGCACAGCAAAATGGCAGGGGCGTTTAATGTTGATTCATTGGGGATGTACACGTCCGCGACAATGGTTTGACCGTCAGAAATGAACTCAACCGATTTTTTGTGCATTGTTTATTGTCTCCATACGGTAAATAGTTATGTGCCGGTTATTTTAACGCCTTAATTCTCAAGCGGGCGAAATGTTTCGAACAAATCTGCTGAAGCCCCTGGTTAGTAAAAATAGGATAATCCCACGTAGGGGCCGGATAATTCCGAGACAGGATTGGATACCGAACGATACCCCAGTGATGTGGAAAATCCATTTTTGACGTACATAAAACTGTAATCTATGTCGGAAAGCGCAACCCGGTTAATGCTTGAGTACGATTGCCACAGACTAAACGCAAAATCGTCAGCAAATTGCCAAGTGATAGGGGCGGAAAATGTGGTACCTATATTTTTATGATTGCCTGTCAGTTCACTTCTGCCAAGACCGAAGTTGATTTCAAAATTATTTCCGTACGATAAACGGTAATAAATAATGCCGTAGGATAAGGTCAGCGAGTCAGCAGGGGTATTTTCGACAAATTGAGTTTTTCTGATCTGCGCACTGAATAGCGAATGTCCAACCTCAACAGAAAAATCGCGACCTTCCAGATCAGGGTAAACTGATTGCCATGTGCCGCTGGCGCGAAATGTGGGCAGCAAGGGTGAGCCAGTCTTGCGTGGCGTAATGCCGGGTGTTCGTTGATACCACGATGTTCGGTCCAGTGTGACGCGGGTGCCATGAGAGAAGGTAAAGCCTACTCCACGGGCTACGGCATCAAAAAGTCCACTGAACATATGTCTTGTAAATTCGTCGCCGATGGATGATGAGTCCTCTGAACAATCCATGCCGTTGCATGAGCCGCGACTGCTGGATTTTTTCGGCTCGCTAGATTGCGGCGTGGTCGAGTCACGCTCGAAGTCGTCCAGTGTTCCACTGAAAGCAATGCTTGGCAGGAAAAGGAGTAGCGATGCAAACAATATTTTATTGTTGATGCGTTCCATGCTGGATTCATCCGCCCTAAAAATATCCAACGTTGTTATTCATTTATATCCTAATAGCAAAGTCCGCTTCATGTGTTTGTAATATCGTTTGGGGTGTGTAATGCGCCATACAGATTTTATGATCAAGAAATAAAATATTTTATATTCGACCAAAGCATGCTTTTATGCCTTCTGACTGGCGAGGGACTCTTTGATTCCGACGCGGTATGGCGTTGCACGCAAACCAAAGGCTGACTCGATCTTGCTGCTGTCGAAGCGATAGTCGTATTCAAACTGGTACATCATTTCATCGTTTTCGCGAATGATGGGCATGAAAATACCCATGAGCTTCAATACCCAGCGGGGTACGGCTTGCAACTTGTATGGGCGCTCTGCCAACTCGCAAGCCAAACGTACGAAGTCCGCTCCTTTGATTGGTTCCTTGACTGTGGGCAAATGCCAGGTTTGGCCAAAGGCCTCAGGCGATCTGCCGAGCAAGGCTACGGCATTTCCGGCATCCGGCGTATAGGTGAAGGTATGCAGTGCGTTGGGGTTTCCTATCCATTGCGGCGCCTTTCCAGCTCTGAGCCGTTCGAATACTGTCGCATGGGGAAAACTGTTGACTGCATTTGGTCCATAAAAATCGGCTGAACGGCTGATTAGCGCTTTGAGATTGTCATTGCGTATTTCATCCAGCAGCATGGTGGCAATCCTTGCTCTGACTTCCCCTTTTTTGCTGGTCGGATTGAATGGCGTATTCTCGGTCATTACGCCATCCACATGGCCATAGGCATAGACGTTGTCGAAGAACACGAGACGACTTCCATGGCGTTTGCAGGCATCAATCACATTACGCATTACGATGGGCCATTGTTCCTGCCAGACTGCCGTGTCGTATTTTAAACCCGCGACGAGATAAACCACTTCACTGCCAGCAACTGCCTTTGCCGTTGCCTGAGCATCCAACAAATCGGCCACCACGGTCTCATCTGTCGGATTGACTTTTCTGGGATTGCGACTGGCCTGACGGATGGCAGGCGAGACCGAAACAAGCGCCTTGGACAACCCTTGGCCAATAACACCATTTGCGCCGAGTATCGTGTGCATAGTGTTTTATTTCCTCCTGTTGCTTGTGTGACAACTTACGAATGATACGATGTTATTCCTCTGTGTGAATAAATGGAATGGGCCTGGGGAGACTGTTTAGTCGACAGGCCGGGTACCGACAGTAATCACAACTTTGCCCTTGGCGTGGCCTTGCTGAACGTAGCGAATGGCTTCCGGCACTTCATCAAATTGAAAACGTTTGTCGATGACGACTTTAAGTTTGCCCGACGCAAGCATCTCTCCAAGAAACTGCAAGTTCTGTTGATTTGACTTGGAAAAAACAGCGCTCACTTTGCGCTTGCCAACGATCGAAAGTAGTGGCCCCAGCAGCAGTGCCTGGAATAATTGAGCGGAGTTTCCACCTGTCATCACATACCGACCGTTCGGACACAATATGCGCCGGTAATCAAATATGGAACGAAATCCATTCAGGCCAAAGACAATATCGTAACAATTGCCGTTGCGGGTGAAATCTTCTTTCGTGTAATCAATAACGTGATCCGCACCGAGGGCGCGGGCTTGTTCTAGTTTGCTGGTGCTGCAAACAGCCGTGACTTCGGCAGCGTAATATTTTGCGAGTTGCACAGCGAATGTGCCTACGCCGCCAGAGGCGCCATTGATCAAAACCTTTTGTCCAGCCTGTACGTTGCCGACATCACGCACAGTATGCAAAGCGGTGAGGCCGGCCATGGGAACTGCGGCGGCTTGTTCAAAGGTGAGGTTGGCGGGTTTTAGCACCAGCTCAGTTTCTTTGGCGCATTTGTATTCCGCAAAGCCACCAAACCCGTTCCCGGATGTTTCGCCGAATACCTCGTCCCCGGGTTTAAACTGGCGAACATTTTTGCCAACGGCTTCCACCCGGCCTGAGATGTCAGCACCAGGGATCGAGTCTTTTTTCGGTTTGAATAGTCCAGCGCCCAGACGAACCAAAAACGGATCAGCCTTCATCATCCGCCAATCGGCGGCATTCACCGATACGGCTTCAACCTTTACCAATACCTCGTTGTCCTTTGGCGTTGGTTTGGGTATCTGCGATAGTTTTAGTACCTCAGCTGAACCGTATTGGCTATAGGTGAAAGCCTTCATATCGTTTCCTCGAATATTCCTTTATCCCTGGGTTAATTTTGCATGAAAATGAATGGACCATTTCCCGTAGGGTGCCGCCGTGCGCACCATGGTGACTATAATCTTGTACCTTTTATCCGACAAGCTCAAATCCGGTGTAGGGTGCCATCAGCGAAAGCGCATTGCACCAGCCGGTGTGTTGTCATTCGGCGCAATGCCTTTCAGTTATTGCGCCCTACGGGCCGATTTATCAGCAAGGCTTTGTCGCAAACAAAATAATATTTTTGTTGATATTTTTCATTTAATGAACTTTCATATAGGCTAGCAGCTTGGAGAGACTGATCTGTCTTGCTGTCGCATATAAAACATGCCTTTTTGTTTTTTAGTGACATTTTTGTTGGCGTGTGCTGCCTGCAATTTGTTTTTTGGATGGAATATGGACTTTAATGGAGGAGAATGAAAATGGTAAAGCCAGCTTTGATGCTGATATTGCCTTTTTTGGTTTTATCGGGGTGCGCCACCAAAGTGACCGAATATCAGCAAACAATCAATGGAAGTGCGACAGATTTTTCTAAAATTTCAAGTATGAAAAAAGGAAAGGCTTGCAGTTCTATAATTGGGAACTCAGATTCTTCTCTTTCTGCGGCGGCAAAAAATGGAGGAATTTCTTCCGTAAAGCATGTTGAAAAAGAAATGTTGCCATTGGGGCAGCATTGCACTGTAGCTTACGGCGAATAAGTGGAGAGGGAGGTAAATATGTTTAAAGTCTTTTTTCCGCTGATAGCGGTGGCAGCGTTGTTGTCTGGTTGTTCTATAACATCTTCTAGGACTGTCGTTGAATTCGATGGCTCTAAAACAAATTATTCTGAACTGGATAAGTTGAAAAAGGGCCAAGCTTGTCTTTCGACAGTGCTTATTTTTCCAACAACGTTTGATAAGTCAGTTTCAACTGCAGCCAAAAATGGTGGAATTTCAAAAGTAGCTCATGTCGATCAAGTTTACAATGAGGGCTTTTTGGGGTTGACTCGGGAAAATTGCACTGTTGTGTATGGAAACTAGGAGGGAGGAATGATGAAAACTAGTATCGTTAAAGCGCTTGCATTGCTTCCCTTGCTGACAGTGATGTCTGCTTGTAGTGTGATGGGGACCGATTATCGAATGGTATACGATAATACGGAAGTAAATATTAGTGGACTGAATAAAGGTACTGCCTGTCTAGAAAAGGGCAGTTTCTCTGGTTGGGTTGGTGATGCAACAATTGGTGCTGCTGCTAAGGCTGGTGGCATCAGCTATGTAAAATACGTTGAGCATGTTTCTATTGGTGGAAATACCTCTTGCGTGAATGTCTATGGCAAATGATATTTAGCAGCTAATCTAGCGTGTCTTGCCTTACTGTTGAACAGGCCTTTTATTGCTTGCTGGAGTGGTAAAAGGCCGTTCTTTTTGTGAGCTGTATTTTCGAGCCTATTCGTGCTTCTACTGCGACACACTCTTGGAAAACAACTGGATAACCACCACGCCCGCCAAAATCAGCCCCATGCCGACGATGGCGGCCATGTCCAGACTCTGTTTGTAGACCCAGACGCCGATCAGGCTGATGAAGATGATGCCCAGCCCTGACCAGATGGCGTAGGTGATGCCCATGGGGATGGATTTGAGTACCAGGCTGAGAAAGTAAAAGGCGCTGGCGTAGCCGGCCACCACCAGTACGCTGGGCAGGGGTTGGGTGAAGCCGTTACTGGCTTTGAGGGCGCTGGTGGCGATGACTTCGCTGATGATGGCGATGAGCAGGTAGAGATAGGCCATGAGTTAAACTCCGTAACTGATGGCCTATTGTGCAACGAAAGATTGGGGGCGTCGAGCCGGCTATTTTTTGCTGATTTTCCAGCAGTGATGAATCTTCGGATCGCGCTCAAAATCATCAGGCAGGGTGGCGCGACAGAGATCCTTGATGTCGTATCGCTCTGCCAGTGATGGATCGAGTTTGAAGCTGCGCAAGTTGTTGGAGAAAATCAGCGCGCCGTCGGCACTGAGCAGGGCGCAGGCTTGTTCGACCAGCGCGACGTGATCGCGTTGCACATCGAATGTTGATTCCATGCGTTTGGAGCTGGAAAAACTTGGCGGATCAAGAAAAATCAGATCAAACTGCTGTTTGCGCCAGACGGCGGTTTTTAACCACTCCAGACAATTGGCCTGTTCAAACTGGTGCTGCTTGCCGCCGAAATTGTTCAATTCCATATTGCGTTGTGCCCATTCGAGATAGGTGCGCGACATGTCGACGGTGAGAGTGGATTTGGCACCGCCGGCGGCAGCGTAAACGGTGGCACTGCCGGTGTAGGCGAACAGATTCAAAAAGCGTTTGTCTTTGGCCATGTCGCGAATCATGCCGCGAGTGATGCGGTGATCGAGGAACAAACCGGTGTCGAGGTAATCTTCAAAGTTGACCCAGAAACGGCAGCCGCCTTCGGTCACTTGATGATATACACGATTTTCGGCCAGGCGTTCGTACTGCGCCAAACCTTTTTGCTTGCGGCGAACTTTGAAAAACAGTTGATCATTGGTGATGTGCAGTTCATCCAGCAGCACGCCCAATACTTCACGCAAACGATGACGTGCTTTTTGTTGATCGATGGTTTTCGGTGCTTCGTATTCCTGCACGTGTACCCAGCGCTTTTCACCTTCGTAAACATCGACGGCGACGGCGTATTCGGGCAGGTCAGCGTCGTACAGGCGATAGCAGTGAATGTCTTCGCGCTTTAACCAGCGGGCAAATTTTTTCACATTTTTGTTTATGCGATTAGCAAACATTTGCGCCGCGTCGCTGCGCTCGTCGGCGGGCAGTGGGCGAGGGCGAGCCTGGCCGGAAGTGAAGTTGTCTTCGTCCACATCAAAGCGGAACAGTTTGCATTCCAGCGCGCCGTTGTAAAAATTATGCGAGCGCGCATAGCGCAGCCCCATGGGTTTGATCAATTCGTCGGTGTTGGTGAACACGCCAGCTTTCCAGTGAACAAAGCGGGCTTTGATGGTTTCGCCCAGTTGGCGATACAGCGTGTGCAATTGGGCGCGTTCGCCCAGACGTTCGCCGTAGGGTGGATTGACGATAACCAGACCCGGCTGATCTTTGCTGCTGCCGGGGGCGGCATCGACCACGTCGCATTTTTCAACATG
>Ga0224510_10001948_pt1 | contig 12941 bp, 9 predicted proteins | sample SF_May12_sed_USG_FD_170161 | JGI IMG/M metagenome (GOLD analysis project Ga0224510, IMG submission 170161) | Sediment microbial communities from San Francisco Bay, California, United States - SF_May12_sed_USGS_4_1 | ecosystem: Environmental > Aquatic > Marine > Sediment | place: USA: California... | reverse complement strand
ACCGCGACTGGCAGCGGGAGAAGTCGCGCCTGCTCCGCAAGAGGGGTTAGGGGATGGGGGTTGGGGGATAGTCGGAGGTGCAGATGCACCGGACGCAACGACCTCATCTCCGACTATCCCCCAACCCCCAACCCCTATCCCCTTGTAATCGGCGGCATTAGCTCTACACTGGGGGTGTTCACGGGGGCGACCGGTTTCGACGTGGGTCGCGAAACTCCATGTGCATGCCGAGGTGCAGGATACCTCGTTAAACCACTTGCAAACTATTAGTTGCCAACGACGACAACTACGCTCTAGCGGCTTAATCCCGCTTAACCCCCGACTGGCGTGTGCTTGTGCATCCAGACCCGGGGGACGCGCTCACAAGCTCGCGTGTCCAGTGTGCTGAGGGCTGGCTCGCTAAAACGTTCCTGAGCTGGTCGGTCATCTTCCCTGCCGCTTGGGTAGTGAACGACGAGAATCAAAAAGACGGCTAAGCATGTAGGTCCTGGAATGTAGGGCTTGCGGACGCGGGTTCGATTCCCGCCGCCTCCACCAGCAAGCGCCCCCGGCCGCAAGGCCGGGGGCTTCTTTTTCAGTGAATCGCGACGACGTCGACCGGCGTGCCGTTCAGCACCGCCGTGCCCGTGAGCGCATCAATACGGCGGTCGTCGATCAGGTCGTTGATGCTCACGCCGGCGTGAGCGCTCGCGACGCCGAGCCGCACACCCGCGCGCCCGTGACCCCACCCGTGCGGCAGGCTGACCACGCCCGGCTGAATGTCCGGCGTGATTTCCACGGCCACTTCGACCGTCCCCACGCGCGATGTGACACGCGCGATCGCGCCGTCGTCGAGGCCTCGCTCCGCTGCGTCGTCCGGGTGCAGCATGAGCGTGCAGCGCGGCTTGCCTTTCACCAGGCGCCGGCTGTTGTGCAGCCATGAATTGTTGCTGCGCACGTGGCGCCGCCCGATCAACGACAGCGACGGCACGGGTTCGTCGAGCGCAGTCACGGCGCGGCCGAGATCCGTGACGAACATGGCCGGGGCAAGATCGATGCGGCGGTTCGGCGTCGCGATACGACGCGGAAACGCGGCCTCGAGCGCACCGAGGTCGACGCCGTTCGGCGCATCGACCAGGCGCTGCAGGGTCAGGCCCACCGGACGACGATCGGGCGCGCGCATGAGCTGGCGCAAGGCACCGAAGCCAGGCAGCGCGGCCAGCAGTTGCATCTTCCCGGCATTCGGCACGCCATAGCGCCCCGTCCTGAGCATCCAGTCGAGCGTTCCGTCGGGTCCGAGGCGCCGCGACATCACGTCCTTCACTCTCAGCGACACGCGCCCTGCTACGGAACCCGGCGCCTTGCGCAGGCGTCGCGCGATCTCCGCGAGGATCTCGTGATCATGCAGGGAACCCGCGGGCTTCGGGAACAGCGGCGGCGAGTACTTGGCGACGTTGCGCACCGCGAAGCCGCTCAGCGCGATGTCGTAGTGACTGTGCTCGAGTGGACTCGTCGGCGGCAGGATGAGGTGCGCATGGCGCGACGATTCATTCAGGTACAGGTCGATCGACACCATGAACTCGAGCTGCGCGAGAGCCGCGTCGAGTTGTCCGCCGTTCGGCGTCGACAGCACCGGATTGCCCGCGAACGTGAACAACGCCCGCACCTGCCCCTCGCCTGGCGTCGTGATCTCCTCCGCCAGCGCCGCCACGGGCAGCTCGTTGGAGAACTCCGGCAGCTTGCGCACGCGCGAGTGGAACCTGCCGTAGTGGCCGCGCGAACCGTAGGCGCGCGTAAGGTCCACGGCCGGCTCGGCGAACATCATGCCGCCCTCGCGATCCAGGTGCCCCGTGACCGCATTCAGGCAATAGATCAGCCACAGCGTGAGTCCACCGAACTCCTGCGTGCACGCACCCACGCGCCCGTAGACGAGCGCACGCGGCGTGTTCACCAGGTCGTGCGCCAGCGCGACGATCCGCGAAAGCGGCAGGCTGGTACGGGCCGCGAGCGCCTGCGGGTCGAATTCGAGCACGGCCTGGCGCAGGGCGTCGAGTCCATCGACATGCGGCGCGAGGTGCGCCAGGTCGATCCGGCCTCGCTCGAACACTTCGTGCAGCAGGGCGAGCAACAGGTAGACGTCGGTGCCGGGCCGGATGCCGAAGTACTCGTCAGCGATGGCCGCGGATTCGGTGCGCCGCGGATCGATGACGACGAACCGCCCTCCGCGCGCGCGCAGAGCGTCGATGCGTTTCTCGAAACCCGGGGCTCCCATGATCGAGCCTGCCGACGCGACCGGGTTGCCACCGATGCAGACGAACAACTGCGTGCGATCGACGTCCGGCACGGGCATGAGGAACTGGTGCCCGAACAACGCCCATGACGCCACCATGTGCGGCAACTGGTCGACGCTGGTGGCTGAGTACAGGTTTTTCGTGCGCAAGGCGCGGATGAAATCGCCGATGCCGAGCATCGCGCCGAGGTTGTGGACCGTCGGGTTGCCGGCGTAGATCGCGACCGCGTCGTTGCCGTGACGTGCGCGAATGCCGGCGATACGCGCTTCGATCTCGCCGAATGCCGCGTCCCAGGAGATCTCTTCCCAGCCGCCTGGCGTGCGCCGCAGCGGCGTGCGCAGCCGGTCAGGATCCTCGTGCAGGTCCTTGAGCGCGACTGCCTTGGGGCAGATGTGCCCGCGGCTCAGGACGTCGTCGCGATTAGGCTTGATCGAGAGCACCTCGCCGTCGCGGTGCTCGACCACGATGCCGCACATCGCCTCGCAGAGGCAGCAGGTCCGGTGATGCAATCCCGCGCTGGTCATCGACGGCCCCCTGTGTCTGCGCACGATCAGGCCGCCGGACGCCTCAGCACGCCGAGCCCTGCGAACAGCAGGAGCACCGCAAACCCGGCGGAGCCACCACCACTGTTGTTCTTCTTCTGGCCGCACCTGACGTTGCCAGCCACGGTATCGCCCGCGAGGCTGTAGCGGAAAACCGTGCCGTAGCTGCAGCTGCCGGTACTGGTGGCGACGCCGACGAATACTCCTGTCGCCGTCTCGAGCAACTTGCTCGACGGCACCGAGCCATCCTTGCCATCGAAGCTGTAGAGACGCGAGAAATTGGTGCCGGCCCGATCGATCGCGAAGATCGTCCCGAACGCGGTCGTAGCGCCGGACGTGTTCACGCCGCCGGAGGAGGTCACGCCGTAGAGTTTACCGCTGCTCGCAATCGTCAGCTCAGCGACCGGACGTGCGCCATCGGCGCCGGCGAAGGAATGCAGCACCGTGAACGTGGAGCCGTCCGCCGGGACCGCGAAGATGACGCCGTTGCCGTCGGTTCCGCCCTGCGCGGTCGTGCCGTATAAGAAGCCGTCGCCACCGTCGAGCAGTCCCCCGAGCGGTGTGGCTCCGTCCGCGTTCTCGGCCAGCCCCGTCGCGGTGTCCGTGGTGGTCGCGCTGAATGCATGCAGAACCTGGAAACCCGTACCGTCGAACGCGATGCGGAAGACCGTGCCTCGGCCGTTCGCGCCCCCCTGCGAGGCCGTGCCGTAAAAGAGGTTGTCGGCGCCTGCCACGAGCGGGCCCGTCGGTGCCGCGCCGTCGACCGTCACGGTGAGGCCGGAAGCAGCGCTGGAGGTCACCGCCGCAAAACTGTGCAGCAGCCTGAAATCTGCGCCGTCGCGCGAAATCTTGAAGATCGTCCCGGTGCCGTTCGGACCGCCCGCGCGTGCAACACCGTAGAGATAGCCATCCGCGCCCTCGACGAGTTCCGCCTCCGGATACGCGCCGTTGGTGTTGATCGGGTTCGAGTCCTGGTTCGTCGCGGTGACCGACGCGAACCGGTGGATGATCTGGAAGCCCGTGCCGCCCGGGCCGATCTTGAATATCGTGCCTGCCCCGTCCAACTGCCCGGCCTTGCCGAACTTGGTCGTACCGTACAACAGTCCATCGCTGGCCAGCACGAGGCCGCCGGCGGGTGACAGCGCATCGTCCGCCTGGAGCTGATAAAGCGTGCGAACGTCGGAGCCGTCCAGCGTCGTGCGGTAAACGACGCCGCCGGTGATCGACGTGGCCGGGCTCGCGACACCGTACAGCGCGCCGTCTGCGCCTTGCACGAGGTTGCCAACCGGGTTCGAGAGGCTGAAAGCGACGATTGTCGAAACGGCTGGGTTCGTCTGGGCATGGCCGGCCACGGCGAACATGCCCAGCGCGACGAGCGCCAATGCTGAACGGATACGGGACATCGGATCGGTGACTCCGGGGCCCGGCGGACGGCCGGGCAAGCTGACTGGTCGTGGATTGTGCCGCACTTCGCCCCCTCCCGCCAAAGTGGGAGAATGCGCGCCCCTGCTGTGACACCCCGCCCTTGATCCAGTTCCGGCAACTGACCCTGACGCGCGGCGTACGCCGGCTGATCGAGGACGCCTCGCTGCAGATCCATGCGGGCTGGCGGGTCGGCGTCGTTGGCGCCAACGGCAGCGGCAAGTCGAGCCTGTTCGCGCTCCTGCGCGGCGAAATCCAGAGCGAGACCGGCGATTGCGAGATTCCGCGCGACTGGCGGGTGGCGTCCGTGGCGCAGGAAACACCGCCGCTGCCGCAGCCGGCGATCGAATTCGTGCTCGACGGCGACGAGGAGCTGCGACGCGTCGAGCGCGCGATCACAGCCGCGGATGCCGCGCACGACGGCCGGGCACTCGCTGAACTGCACGCCCGGCTCGAGGCGATCGACGGCTACAGCGCCAGGGCCCGGGCCGCGGCCCTGCTCGCCGGTCTCGGCTTCGAAACGGCGGACCTGCAACGGCCCGTAGCCGACTTCTCGGGTGGCTGGCGCATGCGCCTGAACCTGGCACAGGCGCTGGTGAGCCGGGCCGACCTGATGCTGCTCGACGAGCCCACCAACCACCTCGACCTCGACGCCGTGGTCTGGCTCGAGCGCTGGCTCGCGGGCTACCGCGGCACGCTGCTGCTGGTCTCGCACGACCGCGACTTCCTCGACGGCACCGTCACTCACGTCGCTCACCTCGAGCGCGGCGCGCTCACGCTCTACACCGGCAATTACAGCGCTTTCGAGACGCAACGCGCCGCGCGTCTCGCCGTGCAGCAGGCAATGTTCGAGAAGCAGCAGCGCGAGATCGCGCACATGACGAGCTTCGTCGAGCGGTTCCGCGCGAAAGCGAGCAAGGCACGACAGGCGCAGAGCCGCCTCAAGGCGCTCGACCGGCTCGAGCACATCGCTGCCGCGCACGTCGACTCGGCGTTCGATTTCGAATTCCCCGTGCCACTGCGTGCGCCCGATCCCCTGCTGACGCTCGAAGACGCGGCACTGGGCTATGGCGACCGCGCGGTCCTGCGCGACGTGCAGCTGTCGCTGCGTCCCGGCACCCGACTCGGCCTGCTCGGCCCGAACGGCGCGGGCAAGTCCACGCTGATCAAGGCGCTCGCTGGTGGACAGGCGCTGCTGGCAGGCCGACGAGTCGCAGGCCACGGGCTGGAAACGGGTTACTTCGCGCAGCACCAGGTCGAACAGCTGCGCGGCGACGAGTCACCGCTGCGCCACCTGACCCGGCAGGATCCGCCCGCGAAGGAACAGGACCTGCGCAACTACCTGGGTGGTTTCGATTTTCGCGGCGACATGGCCGACGCGCCGGTCGAGCCGTTCTCGGGCGGCGAGAAATCCCGGCTGGCGCTGGCTCTGCTCGTGCGCAAGCGGCCGAACCTGCTGCTGCTCGACGAGCCCACCAACCACCTCGATCTCGAAATGCGCCATGCCTTGACGCGGGCGCTGGCTGGATACGAGGGCAGCCTGGTGCTGGTGTCGCACGATCGCGCGCTGCTGCGCACCATCTGCGACAGCTTCATGCTCGTGGCCGATGGCCGCACCGTTCCGTTCGACGGCGATCTCGAGGATTACCTGGCCTGGCTGACGGCGCGGCGTGAATCCGCGCCGCAGGAGGCCGTTGCAGCGGGCACGGCCGAATCGAAAGAGAACCGGAGGGCGCAACGCGAGACGGCGGCCGCGGCACGTCTGCAGAAACTTGCACGCCGTCGTCCGCTGGTGAAGGAGTCGACGCTGCTCGAGACACGGATGTCGCAGCTCGAGGCCGAGCGCAGGGCACTCGAGACCAGGCTCGCGGACGCTGAATTCTATGCGCAGACGCCGCCCACCGAGGTGCAGTCCACGAGCCGCCGGTGCGCTGAAGTCATCATCGAGCTAGGCGAAGTCGAGGAACGGTGGCTCGAGGTGCACGCGGAGCTGGAAGAGATCGGGGACGCGTGAGGAAGGAGTTTGTCCGACTATCCCCTATCCCCTATCCCCTATCCCCTATCCCCTATCCCCTGGTCGTGAGCACGACTTTGCCGACGGCGCGTCGCTGTTCCAGCGCTGCGAAGGCTGCGGGATAGCCGTTCAGCGGGTGGACCTCGCCCACGACCGGCCGCAGCTTGCCTGCCTCGAACAGCTGCCACAGCTCGCGCACGTTCTGCAGCTGCACCTGCGGCTCGCGCTGCGCGAAGCTGCCGAAGAACACTCCCACCAGGGACGCACCCTTCAGCAGCAGCAGGTTCATCGGGATCTTCGGGATGTCGCCCGCCGCGAACCCGACGACGAGGTACCGTCCCTTCCAGGCCAGGCTGCGCACCGCAGGCTCGGCATACGGCCCGCCGACCGCGTCGTAGACGACGTCCACGCCCTTGCCGCCGGTGATTTCCTTCACCCGCTCGCGCAGGTCCTGCGTGGAGTAGTTGACCAGGTGGTCGGCGCCGATGCCGCGCGCGACCTCGAGCTTGGCATCGGTGCTCGCCGCCGCGATCACCTGCGCACCCATCTGCTTCGCCAGCTCGATGGCGGTCGTGCCGACGCCGCTCGCGGCACCCAGCACCAGCATCGTCTCACCCGCGGCAAGCTGCGCGCGCTGCTTGAGCGCGTGGTAGCTCGTGAAGTACGTGAGGCAGATGCCGCTCGCCTGCTCGAAGCTGAGCGTAGCAGGCATCGGCAGCAGTCGCTCCTGCCGGACGACAGCGCGTTCCGCCGCACCGCCGCCACCCGAGTATGCGACGACGCGATCGCCTGCCTTGTAGCGCGTCACGCCCTCGCCGACTGCAGCGATCACGCCCGCAAGCTCCAGGCCCGGGATGAATGGCAGCGGCGGCCTTTCCTGGTACAGCCCGCGCAGCATCAGCACGTCGGGAAAATTCAACGCCGTCGCCGCGACGTCGACCAGCACCGATCCCGGCGTGAGCGCGGGCTCCGGCCAATCCTGCTCCAGCCGCAGACCTTCGATGCCCGTGAGTGCATGGCAGACGAGCGCTTTCATCGTGACTCCTCGGATTCTGCGTGACCGGACTGCACGGCGGGCGTCGCGCCCCAGTCGGCCTGGGCGAGCGCGGCATCGAGATCGTCGTGGTAACCGCCCGGCCCGACGAGATCGAGCAGGCCGGCCTTGTCGAGTTTCGCCTTCACGCGCGGGTTGGCTCCGCACAGGATCACGTCGACGCCGCGGCGCGTGAGGTCGCGCAGCGCTTCCTCGAGGCTCTGGATCCCGGTGATGTCGATGAAGGGCACGCGCCGCAGCACCAGGACCAGCCGCCGTGGATCGGTGTGCGTCTGCGCCAGCGAGCGTTCGAAGGTGTCGACCGCGCCGAAAAAGAACGGACCATCGATGGAATAGACCATGACGCCGGGAGGCAATCGCGACCATTGGCGCCGCTCGAGCGCCACGTCGAGCTCCGCGCCCTCGAGCGGCGACACGTCGACCGCCGTCGACATGCGGCGCAGGAACTGGAACATCGCGAGGATCACGCCCACGTTCACGGCGAGCACGAGATCCGAGAAGACCGTCAGGAAGAACGTGATCAGCAGGACGGCCACGTCGGCACGCGGTGCGCGACGCACCATGCCGGCGAAGTGCGGCACCTCGCTCATGTTCCAGGCGACCACGAACAGCACTGCGGCGAGCGCAGCCAGCGGCACGTGCTGGGCCAGCGGCGCCAGGAACAGCAGCACGAGCACCAGCGTGAGCACGTGAGCGACGCCCGCCAGGGGTCCGGTGCCGCCGTTGCGCACGTTGGTCGCGGTGCGGGCGATCGCTCCAGTCGCGGCGAAGCCGCCGAACAGCGGCGCCGCAAGGTTGGCGACGCCTTGCCCGATCAGTTCCTGGTTCGAATCGTGGCGCGTGCCTGCCATCCCGTCGGCGACGACGGCGGACAGCAGTGATTCGATCGCGCCCAGCATTGCGATCGTGAACGCGGGCCCGATCAGTTCCAGCACCCGCGGCAGCGTGATTTCTGGCAGCGAGAGGTTCGGCAGCCCGCGCGGGATGCCGCCGAACTCGGTGCCGATCGTCGCTACGCCCCCGAATTGGAACGTCGCCTGCAGCGCCGTCGCGATGATCAACGCCACGAGCGGACCTGGAACCCGCTTCAGCCCGGGCAGTCTTGACGAGAACAGGACGGCGACCAGACTCAGCACGGCAATCCCGGTGGTGGGCCCGTGCAGCTGCGGCATGGCCTGCAGCAGCAGCCACACTTTCTCGTGGAAGTGCTCGCCGCCGGTCACGGGCAGGCCCAGGAAGTACCGCCACTGGCCGACGAAGATGATGACGCCGATGCCCGCGGTGAAGCCCGTGATCACGGGATCGGGTATGAAACGGATGATGCCGCCCATGCGCGTGAGGCCGAGCGCCAGCAGCATCGCCCCGGCCATGAACGTGGCGATCTGCAGGCCGTCGATGCCGTGCCTGGCGGTGACGCCGGCGAGGATCACGACGAAAGCGCCGGTGGGTCCTGCAATCTGCAGGCGACTGCCGCCGAGCAGCGTGACCAGTCCGCCGGCAATGATCGCAGTGTAGATGCCCTGCTCTGGCTTGGCCCCGGACGCGATCGCGAAGGCCATCGCGAGCGGCAACGCGACGACGCCGACGACGAACCCGGCGATGAGGTTGCGCAGCCAGTGCTCGCGCCCCAGCAGTCCGGCCCGCCAGGCCTCGCGAATCGCAATCATGCCCTGATCAGGTGCGGACCGAGTTCGTCGAGGGTGTGACACCCGAGCAGCGTCATGGCGCGCTCCATCTCGACGCGCAGCAGGCTGAGCGCGTGGGACACGCCCGCCTCGCCCCCCGCCGCCAGGCCATAAAGGGCTGCGCGTCCCAGCATCACGGCGTCGGCCCCGAGCGCGACGGCCTTGAGCACGTCGGACCCGCGACGGAACCCGCCGTCGACGATGATCGACAACCGGTCGCCCACCTCCGCCGCGCACTGGCCGACGAGTTCGATACCGGTCACGCAGGAATCGAGCTGCCGTCCACCGTGGTTCGAGAGCACGATGCCATCGGCGCCCGCCTCGACGCTGCGCTTCGCATCCTCGACGCACAGGATGCCCTTCAGCACCAGCTTGCCCTTCCAGCGGCTGCGCATGCGCTCGATATCGTCCCAGGCGAGCGTCGGGTTGATCTGCGTGCCCATGAACCGCACGCCCTGCAACGCCGATCGCGCGCCGGCAGGCAGGAACTCGGTCAGGTTCGAAAACTCCGGGGCGCCGTGGGGCAACATCACCTGCCACAGCCAGCGCGGATGCAGCAGGACGTCGAGCACGCTCGACGGGCCCAGCTTGAGCGGGCGCGAATAATTGCGCTGGTCCCACTCGCGCGCACCGAGCGCCGGCACGTCGACCGTCACGACGAGCTTGTCGCAGCCCGCCGCCTGCGCGCGTTCGATCAGCCGGTCGGAGGTCTTCTGGTCCTTGAGCGGATACAGCTGGAACCACGCGGGCCGCTGCAGCTGCGGATTCAGCGCCAGGACATCGTAATTGCTGACGGTGCTCAGCGTGAAGGCGATGCCCGCGGTGTCTGCGGCCCTGGCCAGCGCCAGGTCGCCCTGCGGCCACACCATCCCGTTGAAGCCCGTGGGCGCGATGATCAGCGGCAGGTGCAGCGAGTCGCCGAGGACTTCGCGCGACAGGTCGGGCAGACCCGTGCCGACGAGCATGCGCGGCAGCCACGTGATGCGCTCGAAGATGGTGCGGTTGCGCTTCAGCGACACTTCGTCCTCGGCGCCGCCTTCGAGGTACTCCATTTCGAACCGCGGCAGCCGGTACTGCGCGACCCGCCGCAACTCCTCGATCGAGAGCGCGCGGCGGTAGTCCGCGCCAGCGTAGTACCGTCGCGTCATCGGCGTGCGCCGTCCTGCACCATCTGGGTGATCTTCGTGGCAGTCTCGAGCGCGCGCAGGCCGTCCTCGCCGCTGACCACCGGTGGCGTGCCTTCGCGAATGGACCGGAGGAACGCCTCGATCTCGAACTTGAGCGCGTCGCCCTGGTCGTACGTGCGCTCCTCGATCAGCACCTGGCCCTTCGGCACGTCCGCGCCCGCGGGCGGCTTGCGCACGATCGTGAGCACTTTCTGCTGCAGGTCGATCGAGATGTACGCGTCGTCCTGGAACAGGCGCAACTTGCGCTCCATCTTCATGCTGACGCGGCTCGCCGTCGTGTTCGCCACGCAGCCGTTGGCATAACGGATGCGGGCATTGGCGATATCGAGGCCGGCCGAGAACACCGACGCGCCCACCGCATCGATCGACGCGATCGGCGCACCCACGAGGCTCTGGATCAGGTCGATGTCGTGGATCATGAGATCGAGCACGACATTGACGTCCGTGCCCCGCTCCTTGAACGGCGCGAGCCGGTGCGACTCGACGAACCGCGGCGTACCGAGCGTGCCCGCGAGCGCGAGGATCGCGGCGTTGAAACGCTCGAGATGGCCCACCTGCAGGACGCGACCGACGCGAGCTGCCGTGTCGACGAGACTGCGGGCTTCCTCGAGCGTCGTGGTGATCGGCTTTTCGACGAGCACGTGGATGCCGCGCTCGAGGCACTCCTTCGCGATCGGATAATGCAGCGGGGTCGGCGTCGCAATGCTCACCGCGTCGATCGCGCCGAGGACGTCGCGGTAGTCCGCCACCGCGCGGCAACCGGTTTCGGCGGCGACCTGCTCGCGGCTCGCGGCGCTCGCGTCGACGACGGCGACGAGCTCCGCCGCAGGCAGCGCCGCGTATTTCTGCGCGTGGAACCGGCCCAGGTATCCCACGCCAATGACCGCGGTTCGTACTTTCTGCATGTTCTGCGGCCCTTGGCTGCCCTTTGCGCCACGATCCCCGATGATACTCAATGGCAGGGTCTTGCGGCCGGTGCGTCTTGCCCTCACGATCAGCAGGCGGCCCGCGTGGCCGATCCACGACGGGACGAGACGGTGATCCATCCGCGCGGCGACAAGTTCTGGCTGCTGGCGGCCCTGGTGTTCGGCCTGCTGGTGCTGCCGTTGCTCGTGTACGTCACGGGCGCGTACGTGCTCGGCAGATACGCCGGCGGCGGCGTGGCCGCGTTCTTCGGCGGCTACCTGCTCGGCCTCGTCACCCTGCGCTGGGATTCGTGGGTGCTCGCGCTCGGGCCACTCGTCATCGTCGCGTCGTGGCGTATGCTTGGCCGGTGGGATTCCTCGTCACGGGGGTGAGCCTCGGGTCCAGGCATACAGCGCCGCCAGACCGGCCAGCGCAGCCCACATCGCCCCGACTGCCCAGTGCCGCCAGGCGGCCTCGCGCGCCTGGCCGATGAAACTGACGGCCGCCAGCACGGTCAAACCGACGAAGATGGCCACGTATACCGCCAGCAGCGGCAATTCCTCGCGAAACCGCGGGGTTTCGCCCGACAGCACCAGGAACACGATCAGCGTCGCGCCCAGGCCGAAAGTCGTCGCCACCGACGACCCGAGCACGATGGCGGTCAATACAGTGAGGGGTCGCACGAATTCGCTCGCTCCAGGATGGTTGCGGCCCTTGCTTGGGTGCCGCGGTGTCTCTAGCCTAGCGTTCCGGCGGAGCCCTTACCGGCCGCCGTCCAGTCCGACGTCCGTCAAGGAATTCTCAAGTGTATCAGCCTGTTGAACAGGGGCCGCCCCCGTCGTCGCCCGCCCCTGCAGCCCGCCGCGGGGTCAACCGCGCCGGCGCGGCGGTGCTGGTCGCCCTGCTGCTCGCCGTGGGCACGCTGCTGCTCGGCACGGCCCGGTCACCGACGGCCACGGCCAATGCCACGACCACCACCGATTTTGCGCCGACCGAGCGGCACGCCAAGGTCGCCCGGCTCGTGAGCAGCATGTTCGAGCGCTCGCACTACCGGCAGGCCCCGGTCAACGACCCGGTCTCGTCGCTGGTGCTCGACCGCTACCTCGAATCGATCGACGGCAGCCGCAGCTACTTCCTGGCCAGCGACATCCAGGACTTCGAGAAGTATCGCTACGAGCTCGACGACGCCATCACCACCGGCAAGCTCGAGCCCGCCTTCGCGATCTTCAACCGGTTTCAGCAACGCAACCGCGAGCGCATGGCTTACGCGATCAAGCTGCTCGACACCGAGCCCGACTTCAAGCTCGACGAGTCCTTCGAGTTCGACCGCGAGCACGCGCCCTGGCCAGCGTCCAGGGACGAGCTCGACGAACTCTGGCGCAAGCGCGTCAAGAACGATGCCCTCTCGCTGATGCTCGCGGACAAGACCTGGGCCGACACGCGCGACGTGCTCAGGAAGCGCTACGAGCGGGTCGCGAAGCGTTCCGAGCAGATCACGGCCGACGACGTGTTCGAGAACTTCATGAACGCGTTCGCCCACGTCTTCGACCCGCATTCGAGCTATTTTTCGCCGCGCAATTCCGAGGAATACCGTATCGCGATGAGCCTGTCCTACGAGGGCATCGGCGCGTCGCTGCAGTCGATCGACGACTACGTGACCATCATGGAAATCCTGCCCGGCGGTTCGGCGCAGCAGAACGGCGAGCTCAAGGTCAACGACCGCATCCTCGCCGTGGGCCAGGGCAAGGACGGCAAGATGGTGGACGTCGTCGGCTGGCGTCTCGACGACGTCGTGCAGCTGATCCGTGGCCCGAACGGCTCGTTCGTGCGCCTGCAGATCCAGCCGGCCAATGCGCCCCCG
>Ga0224510_10001947_pt1 | contig 12948 bp, 8 predicted proteins | sample SF_May12_sed_USG_FD_170161 | JGI IMG/M metagenome (GOLD analysis project Ga0224510, IMG submission 170161) | Sediment microbial communities from San Francisco Bay, California, United States - SF_May12_sed_USGS_4_1 | ecosystem: Environmental > Aquatic > Marine > Sediment | place: USA: California... | reverse complement strand
CGGCATCCAGCTGTATGTTTTTGTAGCCGTATAGACCATGGGTTCCACACGTTCGGGTATGTATACCAGTCCGGTACCGGGGTTGAACGACATGGGTGGCCAACCGTGTGCGCCACCCAGTGATGGAAAAACAAGTTTTGGTTCATCTTTGTACCACTGACCCTGCTCAGTCAACACAGGGCGTCCGGTTTTCATGTCTACGTGGCTGGCCCAATTTACCCTGGAGAACTTTTCTGCTGACAGCAGTTCACCCGTTGCCCTGTCCAGCACATAAAAGAAACCATTCTTAGGCGCCTGCATTAATACCTTTCGTGTCGTGCCACCGATCTCCAGGTCTGCGAGCACAATGTTCATCGTGGCGGTGTAGTCCCAGATCTCTCCCGGTGTAGTCTGGTAGTGCCAAATCAGTTTTCCGTTATCCGGATTGATCGCGAGGATAGATGCCAGGAATAAATTGTCGCCACCAGACGGGCTGCGGAACCAAATGGGGTAGGGGCTTGAATTGCCGGTGCCCACGTAAAGTAAATTTAGTTCAGGATCATAGACGCTCTGACCCCACGAAGTACCACCACCGCCTGCCTCCCAGTCCGAATTAGGATCCCAAGTCTTCGAGGCCATTTCCATCGCTTCATTTTCAAAACCATTCTTGGGATCTCCGGGCACAATAAAAAAGCGCCACTGTGCTTCACCTGACTTGAGATCATAGGCAGTAATGTACCCGCGCACACCGAACTCGGCACCCGAGTTTCCAATCATCACAATGTTGCCCGCAACCTGTGGTGGGCTGGTAATTGTGTAGTCAACATCGCGTCTGACAAAAGTATCTTTTCTCCATAATTCAGTGCCCGTTTTGCCATCAAGACAAACCAGATATCCATCCAGTGTGCCGACATAAACATAACCTTCCCAGACAGCCACGCCCCGGTTAACGGCATCGCAACACGCTTTCCGTACGTAGGAAGCATCCACTTTTGGATTATACTTCCAGATTTCTTTTCCCGTTTTAGCGTCGAGCGCATAGACAAAACCCCACGCGCCGGAAGTATACATTATGCCGTCTACAACGATGGGTGTTGCTTCCAATCCCCTGGGTACTCTGCCAATGGGGCTTCTGGCATCATATTCCCAGGCGAAACCCAGTTGACTGACAGTTTTAATATTGATCTTATTCAGCGGAGAATAATGCTGTTCCTTATAGTCGCCACCTAGCGATACCCAGTCCTTTGCTTCCCGGTGCATGATGCGGTCCGCATCAATCCACCCGGTAGGTTTTTTCTGTTCACAGCCTAGTAGAAGAGCAAGTATGAGGACCATGGGAGAGTATTTCATGGTATGGGTTTGGGGTTGAAGTTGAAGGAATATATTATGCAGCGCATTACAGGCGATCAGCTTTCCCGTTGCGATACGTACCTTCAATTTACTAGTTATTAATTCACTTTCAAGCGTTTCTTTCGTTTTCAGATTGAAATGGATAGCAGGTTTCCCTTCGTTAAGGCCGGGGCGACGCAGTTTGTGTTTTCAATTCAAACGCAAGGCACCGATCGGAATGTGCATTTTTTCCAATCTGATTATATTGCTTTCACTTTCGCGTATTGGTATGCCGCCCGGGTAGTATTCTCAGGGATGGCGTTGGCGCTATAAATTATTTCTGGCTCACTTGATAAATATTTACCAATTGTTGTTTTCCCTTTAGGGAAATTCCTCCGATACGCTGAAAATTGAAATGCTGATAATTTTCAAGCTTGGTTTTCAGGTCATCGGAGATCAGTAACTTTGCCTGAAATTCATTGCACTTCCCCTGGATTCTCGCTGCCGTATTCAGTACGTCACTGTGGTACGCGATTTCACGCTTTATAATGCCGACTTCAGAAACGGTGACATCGCCCAGGTGGACGCCTGCTTTAAAAAAAGGAACAAATCCATATTGCTGCTCATAATACACTTTCTTTTTATTCAGTATTTCCTGAAATGAATAATACACTTGCAGGCAGTTTGCATTTTCAAAGCCATCTTCAAGTTCCCAGGTCAGGATTGCTTCGTCGCCAACATACTTGTACACCTCAACCTTGTGTTCGATAATGGCCTCGGTCAGGTCATTTAGACTATCTTGTATCAACGTGCTAAATTTTATATGTCCAAGGGTTTCGGCATGTGTCGTCGAATCCTTCATATCCAGAAACATGAATATGCGGTGCTCCACGGTGGGATAATGATATTTTCCCAAAATCAGGTTCACCAAGACCCGGTTGCCAATTTTGGTTTTTACAACTTCCAGGAAATAGATAAAAGAACTTACAATCCCTGTGTAAACGATCCATAACAGGGAAGTCTCAGAGAATATAGCCTCAAAAAGGTTGATGGAAGTATTGAAAACAGATTTGCTTAACACCACAAGTACGCCTAAAGAGAATACGGCAAGCATTACCTGGATGATCACATTGAAGAGAATAATCTGCCAGTAAGGCTTTCTCTTTATCCAATTGTTGTCAAGCACGCGATCCATGATGCCAAAGGGAATGCCCACGGCGATTCCCAACACTAACATTTGAATGATAAACTGGAATGGATTAAAAGGGATTATTCTCTCAAATGCGGGCAGGGACTCAACACCCCAGATTCGGATTAGTCCAAACAGGAATGACGCTGAAATCCAGATAAGCACCAACCAGAGGAGCTTATTTGCAAAGGTTCTAAAGCTTTGTCTCAGGGCCATCTTGTTAACAAGTTGTGTGAGGACTCAATCTACCTATTTTTGTTCTTGTTTGAAGCCGATAGATGATGACGTGTTGGCGATGTTGCAGCAACAATATGTAAAAAGGGCGTATGAATGCCCTTTTTACCATGTCTTAGCCCTATTCCACTAATTCAAAGTCACCTGGCCTCCAGGTTTTGTCGAACCAGGGTTGACCGGGGCCGTAAAGGCGCAGAAGGGAGTTCCAGCCTTTGCCGGGAACGGTCTGCACCCAGTTGGATTCGTGGCCCTTCGGCGCGGTCGGACCGAACCAGACATCCACCGAGGTGTCTTCGTTGATGACCACGCCCGCTTTCAGGCTGCTGATGCTCGGGAACTGCTGATCGGTCTGGAGCATGGAGCGGGTCTGGTTGTCGTAAACCACGAAGGACCAGAAGTTCTGGGCTGGGATATTGGGTGGCAGGTGGATTTTGTAGGTCTTGCTGCCATCGAGTGGCTTGCCCTGGGAATCGGTCGTGGCCGCAGCGTATTGGGAGCCGACGCCGACCATCTTGATGGCCATGGCGGGCGTGATGCCGGTGGCGTAGTAGTGGAAGAGCACTCGGCCCTCCAGATTGCGAACACCAGGTTGCTTCATGAACGCATAGCTGCCTCCTGGGAAGCTGGTGAACCAGTGCCGGTCCGGATAGTAATAGACCCCATCAAGACGAGGACGGAACGTGAGGGCGCGCGCGGTCGCGTTGCCCACCGCCACGGCTTCGGTGAGGATCTTCTTCATCCGGGGATCCGGCGCGAACGCCTTGCCCTTCTCGATGCCGATGGCGGCCAGCAACCCGAGCGTTTCCGGGTCCGATGCGTCATTCGGCTCAGCTTGAACAATCGCGTTCACTTCCTCGTAAAAGCGGAAGTCGTTGGCGTGAATCGTATTGAATTCCTTGCCTGAGACGTTGATGAACTGCATTGGCGGCGGGTTCTTCGCATCCGACAGCGAATAGACCTTGAAAAACTTCCTGGTGTTGTTGACCGCGGTTTCCGTGCTGCCGTTCTCCAGGAAGCCACGATAGAACATCAGGTTGCCATAGGTCTTTGAGCGCAACACGAAGTAACCGTCTGGCACCTCACCCTCGTAGCCGGGAGGAAGGAGGAGATACTTGCCCCCCTTGCCCTTGTCCGGACCTGCATTGCCGACGTCACCCACATACTTGAACCAGTGATCGTCGATAATGCCGAGGACATTCGGCGGTGTTTCAAGCACCAGCGGCCCCTCCTTGATATCGAGCCAGATCATGTTGTAAATGCTTTCGGTGTTGGGGGTGAGGTAGAGCGACTTCGAGTCCATCAGGTCTTCCATGATGATCACGGTCTGGTTGTTGTTCGCGCCCTGACTGGCCCAGCCAGTGCGGATAGCCTCTGCTGAAGCGCCCGGCACCGCATTCAGGAAGGCATTCACGCCATTCATGAAGTCGAGGTTGTCGTAGACCTTCTGCGTGGTAGCATCGTCGGGAAACCCGTCGAAGAATTTCAAGGTACCAAGCCGCGTTTCGACGCTTTCGGGCGTGGTGATCGACTCGGGGATGTCCGTCGTCATTTTCATCTTTGGCGGTTCAGCACCTTTTTCTGCAATCTTCTTGCTTTCGTCCTGACTGCAGGAGAAGGCCAAAATCATTACCAGTAGTAATAAATATGTTCCTTTTAGATTTCTCATATTCAATTCGATTTGTTGCCCAATTAAGGTGACGGTTTTAAGACTCTGCAGAAAATGCTATGGGACGTTATTCCACTAATTCAAAGTCTCCAGGTATCCAGGTTTTATCGAAAAATGCTTGCAGCGGACCATAAAGCCTTAGCAGAACATTAAAGCTTTTTCCCGGCATGGTCTGCACCCAGTTGCCTTCCTGTCCTGCAGGTGGTGCCGGAGCAAACCAGACAGTATAGGAGCCATCGGCATTTGCCTTGATGTCCGGACTGTTGCTGTCTACTCCGCCGGATTTTTGATCGGTTTCAAGTACCGAACGTGTCTGGTTGTCATAAATCACGAAAGACCAGAAGTCCTTGGCGGGAATAGGTGCTGGAAGGGTGACCTTGTAGGTTTTACTTCCGTCTAGATAATGACCTTCCGAATCATGAGCGCCGATTTCATAGGCAGAACCCGTGCCGACTTTGGCCCTTGCCATGGCAGGTGTAATCCCTGTCGCGTAGTAGTGGAAGATGATGCGATCATCCAGTACGCGTTCGCCATTATTCATAAATTCTGAACTACCCCCTGTAAAAGGTGAGTACCATTGGCGTTTTCCTGGATAAAAATACAAACGCTCTTCCCTGGGGCGGAAAGTTAACGATCTTGCTGTGGCATTACCGATAGCGACACCTTCAGTCAAGATTTTCTTCATGCGAGCATCGGGTTGAAAGGATTTGCCCTTTTTGATGCCTATTGAAGCAAATTGCCCTACCAGTTCAGGATCAAAGGCATCAGCAGGTTCGTATTGAATTACGGCATTCAATTCGTCAAAGAACGAATAGTCGTTGGCGTGGATCGTATTGATCTGTGCACCTGTAGCATTTACCACTCTACCTTTTGGTGGATTATCCAGTTTCGAAAGGGGATACACACGGAACAGCGTTCTAAGACCCAATGTGGCGGCTTCCACATCACCATTTGTTACAATAGCACGAAGGAACATCCAGTTTCTGTACGTAGGAGTTTTGACGACACGATAGCCGTATGGGAGTTTTCCATCGTAATCAGGACCAACAACAACATATTTACCACCTTTGCCTTGATTTGGACCTGTTACTCCCAGGTCTGTAACCCAGCGAAAGAAGGCATCATCCACCGCGCCAACAAGCGTGCCAGCTGGAACCTCAAGAATGGCCGGCTCATCTTTAACATTGATCTCGGCAAACGCATATGGGGTTGACGTATTAAACGTTAATGCAAGCGTGCGGGCATCTCCAAAATTTTCCCAGAGCACCAAATCTCCTGGTGCTGCACCAGCGCTTTTCAAACCTTCAAGCATGGCATAAATTGACGTGGGAGGAATGCCATTAAGGAAGACCTCCACGGCCCTTGAAAGATCGAGAAAATCGATTGTCTTCATCACTGTGGAATCACTGGGCATGCCGTCAAAAAATGTCAGCTCCCCCAACATTTCCGTTTGCACCTTGTCTGGTGTGATAAGACTCGCTGGTATACTGGCCTTGTATTTGGGTACGACATTTTTTGATACATCAACAGTTTCTACATTCTTTTTTTTGCTTTCTTCCTGATTGCAGGAGGTTACAATTAGCGCAGCCAGGAGGAGAAAGGGATAAATTCTGTTCATGTTGGAGGTATTAATTACAATTCATTTTCATTTGATATCGTTAGCGCAACCTTTGCGGTATAGGACATCCGCCAATAGCATTATAACCCAAAGCGGTATTGTACACCCAACAGACCCTGGTTGCGAGATCCCAAAAAGCCAACCTCGCCCCGGATCATGAAATGTTTGTTGAGCTGGAATTGTGAACCCACAATAAAGTTCCAATGATCTTTTACCTGTTTCTCCATCGAGTATTGTACCGTTGAGGTAGCAATGGTCTGTACCGCGGCATCTGCGGCGCTTAGAATTTCGCCTGCCCTGGATAGTGCCGCATTTGCGGCTTGATACCGCGCCCTGTTTGTCGGGCTGTTTTGTTCCAGTGGGGTAAGGCCGGCCCACCAGGTATCTACCTGCTGCTGCGCATCGTCCACTTTCTGAATGCCCTGATCAATTTTCGCACCTATTTCACCGCCTCCCTCGGGGATTACGTCGGAAAGACTGATGGATCCATTGGTTCCGCTGGCAATGCTCACCCGGAAACCCCCGACCCAAACGGCAATCGTTCTGTCAGGTTTTTTCAGCTTGAAATTTTTACCAAAACGCGGTCCAAACACAAACGAACGTGCGGGCTTATTCAGTTGTGGAACATCCGTCCAGGCTACATTAAAGTCGAGCGCGAGAAAGCCACCGCCTACGCCAATGGTGGGCGTTACCCCAAGACCAAAAGTGGTCGATTTGAATTTCACCACGGTGCTGGCCTCCAACACCTTTTTTTCGACGCCCGTTGAATCGGGCACCCAGACACCAAAACCTATGTCGGTCGAGGCCTGACTTTGACCAAAAATGCCATAGACATTTAGAAACGGGAGTAACCAGATGTCTGGCCGAACGGTAACGGCATTGGCAGTTGCCCTCGCCTTGTCAAATCTTACGAGGCCATCCAAATTGTACTTGGGCCCGTTGTTGAACCCAACAGAAAGGTTATTAATTATGAGGTCCGACTTCGTTCCGAAATATTGTACGCTAAAGCCTGCTGAATAGGGAAGGCTATAGCCCGCCTTAGTAGCCTTGGCACCCAGGATCGGCAACGCGTAGGGATAATCGGCAATCTTTAAGCTATCGCTGAGCGCCTGATTTTTCTTGCCCACTTCTTTGTTGGTAAAAACCTGTGCCCACGATATGTTGATGACGCAAACGCCAAGTGAAATCAGTAACAACTTAGTCATCGTTGTGTATGAAATTAGTCCGTAAGAAGATTTCGGTGAGCCAGTCAACATTGAAGTGGTGCATTTCGCATTTGAATAGAATTACTAAATCAGCACTTTAATTGCGGCACAAGGTAATGTGGTTAAACGAGTTCACTGCCATGGATTTACCTCGTGGTTACGGTAAATTAGCTTAGGGAAAGGACATTTCTGATGCTTTGACTACGGCATCCACGGCGCTCAGAATTTCAACGCTCAGTGTTTCTGATTTCACGAGCGCCTTTACATATTCTTTGGGATGATCGAAGAAATTCGGTTTGACTTCCATCAATTCGTTGAGATGTGCGTCGGATTGTTCTAAAAGTGAAAGTTTATAGCACGCAACGAGTTTGATTAATGGACTCCAATAGAGATCGGGTTTATCGAGTTTGTTTGCCTCAATAAGCGCTTTGCTGTACTCTCCGCGATTGAGATGGTATAAAAAGGTACCCATATGGAACCATTTTGGATATTGAAAATCACGTTCCATACTCTTGCGAATAAGGCTATATCCTTCATCCAGCTTGCCTAGCAGGCAATAGGCCCATCCAATCGCCCCGCTATAGTAAAGCGCATTCGGATTCAGCGATAGCGCTTTTTCAAAGTGTATTTCCGCTTCATCTAACTGATCATTAATCAGCAAAGCATACGCATAGTAGGCCTGGCACACCTGATTGTTGGCTTGCAGTTCAATGGATTTTATACCAAAAGATAATGCCTGATCCAGAAATTGACGATTCAATCCGAACATATAGGCGTCAGCATAGAGATTGGTGAGCACCGCCCATCCCGGCGCAAAATCGGGCTCGTTTTTGACGAGCAGAGTGACCTTTTCCAGCAGATCATTGGCACTCTTTTCAGTGGGATTTTTATTATACTTGTAAAAATGCATGTAGATCGCATAAGCCTGAAGGCTGCGCGTTTTTTCCCAATTGGTATCCGCAAAAAGTTTTTCAAAGATCACCCCGCTCACATCAGCAATTTGTTGTGCGACAGATGTTGCCAGGTCTTCCTGTACCTGGATGAGATCAGAATCATCAATATTAAACTTTTCCTGAGTTGACCATAGAAGCTGGTTCGTGTAACTGTCCGCTACACTGATAGAAATCTTAACAGTCTTACCACTGAAGCGAAACGATCCTTCCAGGGAGAATCTCGCAAGCGAGTTTTTCGTGCGATCATTGACCTCTTCTTTCACCCGTATCACCTGTAGCTCCTTGTATCGCGTGAGTTCCATGAGTAACTCCTCATTAAACCCTTCCACAATGTAATGTTGATCTCTTTCGGAACTTAAGTCTTTTATTGGAAAAACGGCCAATGAGTTATTGACCTTCGTTGTTTTCTCACCGTCTGAATGGTTGGAAGAATCTTTGATTTCCAGATAAGTGAACGTCGGTGCATAGCTGCCTTTTGGCAAAGAAATGACCACGGTATCATCTCCAGCTTCATCCTGGTAGTATAATTCAAGATTTCGTCTCAATCTGCCGGCCTGGATCCTGACAATAGGGTCAGCGGTCGCGTCAAAATCCGGATTCCTTCCAAAAGCATGGATAGCGATGCTGTATTGTTTCAATGCCATCCCGTCTTCTTTCAACGATTCCTGGACGATAAATGACAGAAAATTCCGCAACATATCTGAGTTGCGAAACACGTGGCTTCTCAGTATTCTGGACAATTGGTCCAATACCTGGGTCTTGGAAGGTTGTTTGCTTTCTTTCAAAATGATGGAAACGAGTAACCGTAACTTACTTGGCGTTACTTACTTTAAATATAAAGGTCAAAGATATTTGAACATATAAAATTGCTCAAACTGATTCCAAAAAACAGCCCATTTGGAAAAATACGAACAACTCTTCCTCAAGGAATTCCCCGAATTCAGCATTGAAATAGACCAATTGCTAAATTATGAAGACTTTTTGGATATGTTGAGGGATTTTGCCTACTGCGACACGATATTGAGCAAATTAAATGACCTGGCAGATAAAAAGGAGGCATACGATCAATTGAAAAAGGAGTTGAAACAGGAAATGAAGGTGTTTATTATCAGGCACATTGCCATTAGATCGATTCCTGAAAAGGACTGAAAAAAAATGATGACGGATCGTTTGACTTTTACCCTAGTCCGAGCCTCCCTCAAGGGACGGAAGACAACTGGATTCAAACAACTCCCGGAAAAGGTTGGAATGCTATCTTCAGAATTCTGGTCCGTTGGAATCTTTTTATGATGAGACGTGGATTCCCAGAACCCGATATATATAACGCTTTAAAATCACAAAAGGAATTTGGAATGAGGAGCACTTCGCCAGCCGCTTCTAATATTTTAAGTGTACAAATGTAAAAGCCGTGATGCATGCACATCACCCATCTACCGAAGTACAAATGGAGGATTCTGTCATGGCTGGAATGAAGATCACGCCGAGGTGCCAATTGGGATAAATTTTTTAGCGAGGCACCTGCCTTCGAGAATACAATCAAATACCACCATAGCATTTGGATGGGTTGGCTATGGTAAGCCCATTGAGTCTGCGAGCGCAAAAAGGATTATACTATTTTATAATTTCACCGTTTTCCGGCACTTTCAAAAAACAATATGCCTTGCAAGTTGTTAGTCCAAAAAATGTCTTTATGAATACGTCATGCAAGAAATTATTCTTTTTGATCTTCGCGATTGCTGCATTGCAAACCGGGAAATTGGGCGCCCAGGCTGATGTGGTGGATAAAATCGTTATGCTGGACGGGGAAGAGAAGAAAGGGCAGGTAACGGAAATGGGGGACACCTATATAAAATTTGTACACCAGGGAGAAACCCTGACATACACAGTAAAAAAGGAGGAAATAAATAAGATTCAGTTCTCCAGCGGCAGGGTGGAATTTATCACTGAGTCAAAGAAAGAATCTCCAGGTAATCCGCTGCAATCCTCCATGCAATCCCACCATAATCTTGTGGCTATCCTCCCTTTCAGCTATATTGGTCTCGGCGGATCGCGCGATGAGAAGATGGCTATAAAGGCACAAGCGGATTGTTACAGCTACTTCCAGAAGAATGCTGGACAATTCTCTTACCAGGATCCTATTACCACCAATGCGATATTGATTAAACACGGGATGAATGGAGACAATATAATGGGTTTTACACCCGGTGAGTTGGCTGCTATGTTGGGAACTGAGTACGTAGTATTTTGTACCGTATCCATTATGCTGCGTGGGACTTCTACGGGGAGCGGGACTTATTACAGCAACAAAGGCCAGGGTAAGAAGAATACGGGTTATGTTGTTGGTGGTTCTTCAACTTCCAACGAGTTCACGACATCCGTAGATATGAAAATTTATACAGATCAGGGACAAAATGTTTTTACACAATCACATCAATCGTTTTGGCCGACTGAGAATGCATATGAAGTAACGCTTCAATATTTGATCAAACGTACCCCCCTTTACCATAAATAGATATTATGACCGGAAATGAAAAAATAGTAAGAATAACATCATATGCCCTATTCGCTGTACTGACTACCATTATCATGATACAGGGTGAGCAGATTTTGAAACCAATTGCCTGGGCTGCCATTTTTTCTTTTATCGTCCTTCCGGTCTGTAGAAAGATGGAAGCGCGACGTTTTCCACGTGCCTTGGCTTCTTTGTTTGGGACGTTGCTTTTTATCGGTGCCACCGCACTCATTATGGTATTTTTAGTATACGAATCGGTTCACATCCTTAAAATTGAGAATGTTGGACAGGGGGTTTCGATAGACGATATCAAAATGTATATCGACAGCGCGCAACAGGCCATCGGTTTTGAATTTTTCGACTCTTCAGAGATACTTGTACCGGACGCACTCAAACAAATACTGGGACTAGTAGCCGGCAAAATCAGTGGGTTGACCGGTGAAGTAGTCATCCTTACTTTGATACCCATGTATCTTTTTTTTATACTCAATTACCGCGGCCTTGTCTGGCGCTTTATCCATACGTATTATAAAGGTGAAGACCTTGATCGCGTAAGCCTTTCTTTTCAGCGGTCTTATGCTTCAATTTATAATTACTTGTCCGGCACTGGGATTCTGACAATTGTGACGCTGGTGATGACGTACCTCATCTTGCTTGTGTTTGGCATACGGTACTCATTTTTCTTCGCTGTATTCCTGGCTGTAGTCAATCTTATTCCTTATATCGGCAACCTGGCTGGCTTTGTGGTAATTCTGCTCTTTGTTTGGGCAACGAGTTCGCCCGTCTTCGTGTTGTATGTAGGAGTTACGTTGTATGTATCCAATCTGGTACAGGAAAATTTTCTCCGTCCTTTATTAGTAGGTAATAAAATGGAAATGAATGCGGCGATCGTATTTACAGCAGTCATTGTCGGTGGCATGATTTGGGGTTTCGCTGGTATGGTTCTGTTTATTCCATTGGTGGGGATCGCGAAAGCATTCATCGATGGCAACCCGGAATGGAAAAGTTTTGGGGTATTTTTTGAATCAAAATAGGACAAGTGCTGTGTACGAGGAAGCGATGGCGAAATAATGATCGGTCACCGCTGCAATAAAATTCTTGGTCGCGTCAGTTATCAAACCTTAGCGTTTACGCGTTTTTTTTCCGTGTCGGATTATGTTCATTGCACTCGTTGATGTTGTTTTTACCCAATAGTTAAAGATCGATTTTTCGGCCATCCTGGGTTGTTGTATTGTGCCAACAGCGTTTTCTCTTGAGTGTTTCAGGATAATCCCGTCAGCCAGGAGCGTCAGTAATTCTGACCCAAGGCTTTTTTGGTCTGGGTCATCGCGCTTATGAATCTGAATATGCAAATCTTCATAGGTCATGTTAGCCGAAGCTTCTGCAATTTCTGAATTTGCAAGGGCATGCATTTCCATTTCACGAAGCCTGCCGTCTTTTATTTCAATAAGCAGAAGTGGCTGGATGATCTCATTCAATTGTATTAAGTCAATTTCACGCACGGTAACATTCAGCATGAATTCATTGTTGTTTACACCCTTGTAGTTAACCACAATTGACCCCGAATTGTAAACCCTGGAGGTTGCGGAGACCGATAATCGTCTGAAATCAGCTAGTGAATCCTTTTCAAATGTCAGGGAGGACCTGATGTCATGCAATCGAACGCTCCCCGTTCGTCCGGTCTTTGCTGAAATTTCCGTGTACTCCAGGTTCATGTCCTCAAGTTGGCCATGTCTGAAACCAAACGCATGGGGTATTAGGGAGGCAAGCAGGAACGGTTTTTCCTTCGAAGGTGCAGGCGGTAGCCGTTTATCTTTTTCAATGCCCAGCAGCACCTTGCTGATCTGCAATGAATCAATATTTATGTCTCCGCTTTCCACGATCGCGTCAATATCCAACCCAGTCATGGCGATTCTTCCGATCTCCACATTGATTACATCCTTTTGCGTTTCCGGTTTTGGAGCATTCACAGCTGGACCAAACTTGAATCCCGCTAACTCCAGTTTTGATCCCTTTAGTTGAATGGCGTCCAGGTCCATTGAAATATTCGGGGTGACAAAACTTAACTTTGAGGCAGTGAGTTGCTTTTTCGGACCGGCAATGTTACCCTCGATCGATTGGAATGCTATTGCTTTTTCGTTGATATTCACTACGCCGTCGTAGATGAATACCTTTTGAAGCGCATCCAGTGCTTTGCTATTTCCTTTTTCTGTCTTGTTCTTTTTTGGTTCGACAGTAATGCTGATCTCAGGATGATGGACGG
>Ga0224510_10001946_pt1 | contig 12950 bp, 13 predicted proteins | sample SF_May12_sed_USG_FD_170161 | JGI IMG/M metagenome (GOLD analysis project Ga0224510, IMG submission 170161) | Sediment microbial communities from San Francisco Bay, California, United States - SF_May12_sed_USGS_4_1 | ecosystem: Environmental > Aquatic > Marine > Sediment | place: USA: California... | reverse complement strand
GCAGCTAGACGCTGCAGCTAGGCGGCCCGATCGATCAGTGTCATGGCCAGCTGGCCATGATCGACCTCGACCGGCTCGTGCTTCGAGTGGGCTTTGGTCAGTGCTGCTCGGGCGGCGGCAATGCCGGCCCGGCCGACCTCGATGGTGTGCCGATCAAGCTTCCACGAGTCATCACTGTGAATGAGTTGGAGTTGTGCGCTTGCCATGGGTCTCACTCTGACGATGGGGTGTGACACTTTGGGTCGACAAGGGTGGTTCCGGCGGAAGAATCTCCAGATTTTGCGGGAATCGGCTCGAAAGCCCGGAAACACCGCTCCACGGGATGGGTCCCGGTCCGGCCGGGGGCGCTACTGTGAAGCGTCATGAGGCCCGAAACCCGCCGTTACGGCATGACGATTCCGTTGTCCAACGTCAGACTGCACGAGCATCGTGACATTTTCCGTCGTCTGGTCGACAGCGGGTACACCGACGTGTGGTCGGCGGAGAGCTCGGCCAACGACGGGTTCACCCCACTCGCTCTGGCCGCGGCGTGGGCGCCCGAGTTGAGGCTGGGAACGGCGATCGTGCCGGCGTTCACCCGGGGTCCGGCGTTGCTGGTGCAGAGCGCGGCGTCCATGGCCGATGCCGCCCCCGGTCGGTTCGTGATGGGTGTCGGGTCCTCGTCGAACGTGATCGTCGAGCGATGGAACGATATTCCCTTCGAGCAGCCTTACCAGAAGTGCCGCGACGTGATCCGGTTTCTGAAGGCGGCCATGGGCGGCGAGAAGGTCACCGAGACCTACGACACCTTCGACATCAAGGGTTTCCGCCTCGACCTGGTCCCCGAACAGGCCCCGCCGATCGTGCTCGCCGCACTGCGGGAAGGCATGTTGCGCCTGGCCGGGCGGGAGGCCGACGGGGCGATCACCAACTGGCTGTCGGCTGAGGACGCGGCCAAAGTCTCCGCCATCGTGCACGACGCCGCTCCCGATGATGCCGAGCGTGAGGTCGTGGCCCGGCTCTTCGTCTGCCCGAGTACCAACACCGACGAGGTGCGGGCCAAGGCCCGGTTCGCCATCGCCGCCTACCTCAACGTGCCGGTGTACGCCGAGTTTCACCGCTGGCTCGGCCGAGACGAGTCCCTGGTCGGTATGTGGGACGCCTGGAAGGCGGGCGATCGCAAGGCGGCGCTGGCCGCCATCCCGGATTCGGTGGTCGACGAGATCTTCGTCCACGGCTCGCCCGACGAGTGCCGTGACCACATCGAGCGCTACCGCGAGAATGGCATCGACACGCCGGTGCTCACTGTCTTCGACTTCGGTGGCGCCGATCCGATCGCCGCCATCGAGGACCTTGCGCCGCGCTAGCCCACCGCACCCCTTCGGCTGATCAGCCCCGGGAAACCGGGATCCAGACGAGCATCAGATCGTCGACCGAGATGTCGGTCTTCTCGAGCGGCACCTCGAACGGCTCGATGGTCTGCGACTTGGTAAGCCACTCGGACTCGATGTCGAGCACGGCGTCGGCCAATTCCGCCTCCAGCTCATCCAGATCCTCGACCTTCTCCGCCACCCGGTTGCGGGCCGTATCAAGCCGGGCCTCACTCGAGGCCTTCTGGCGGCTGCTCGACGACATCCGCCGGGCCGCGGTGGCCAATCCACGGGTCCGACTGCGCCCGCCGAGGATGCCACCCAGCACCGATGTGCCGATGTCGATGAGCTGGGCGTTGCGGCGACCATCGGTATGCACCTCCAACTCCTCGACCCGGTCCTCGGCCTTGGCCAACGCCGTTTCCAGGGAGTCCCGCTTGCGTTGCAGCTTGTCGCGGATCGTGGACACCTCGCCGTCCATCTCGTCGTCGGCCGCCTCCCGGCAGCGGGCGGCGAAGGCCTCCTGCGATTCGCCGGGTCGCGAGTACAACTTGAGATCCGGGTTGACGAACAGCTGATAGGTTTCCTCAACGGCCAGACGGTTCTTCAGATCGGCCCCGAGCGAGCGCACATCGGACGCCCCGATGTCGAACGGCGGCAGAATGTAGGTCGGGTTCGGCGGGGGGTCGGTGGTGAAGTCGCGATCGTCGAAGTCGACGTTGACGGCCGAGTCGACGTCGAGGCGGTCCCCGGTCAGCGGGATGATGGCCTCCCACTCCTGATCGTGACGTAGATCGGCCTTCGCCTCGTCGAACACCAGCTTGACCCGGGCTGCGATCGCCGGCTGCAGTCGATCCCCGGCCGGGCCCAGGTCGAGCTGGCCGAGCCACGGCGCCGAGGCGGTCACGAAACGAACGGGGAGCGAATCCGGGAACGAGGGCGCGACCGCCGACTCGTCGTCGGCCAGGTTCGTGGTCGGGGCGGCGGCCGCCACGGTCTCGGCGGGGGTTGCGCCAGGGGCGACGGCAGGCGCCGGGTCGGCGGTCGTGGCGGGGGTTGACGGGGCGGAATCGCGGCCGGCCATCTCGGCCGCCTTGCCGGCCATCAACGACGAGATCTGCTCCGAGGTCAGCGGGCCGGCCAGATAGCTCATTGCCCAGCGTGACGTGAGCACCGGCATCGCCGATGACTTCGTGTTCCGCAGCAGGAACTGGCGCTTGCCGAGGCTCGAGATCGTGGCCTCCAGCTCGCCGATGTCGGTGGCCCCGTCGGCCGTGCGCAGGCCATCGACCAGACGGGCCTTGTCCTGTTCGGTCTGGAGGCGGCCGATCAGCCAGGTTCCGGCGTTGCTGATCGCCTTGTAGTCGAGGTCGACGGGGTTCTGGGTCGACAGGACGAGCCCGACCCCGAATGCCCGGGCCTGCTTGAGCAGGGTGAGAATCGGTTTCTTCGCCGGCGGATTGCCGACCGGGGGAGCGAGGCCCATCACCTCGTCGATGTAGACAAGAGCCCGCAACTCGCCGGTGCCCGGCTGGCTGCGCATCCACGAGATCACCTTGGACAGGATGAGGGTGACCGCGAACTGCCGCTCGGTCTCTTCCAGATGCCCGAGGCTGACCACCGAGGCGCGGGCCTTGCCGTTGGCATCCCACAACATCGAGCCGATGTCGAGCGGAGCCCCCTCGGCCCAGGCGGCGAAGCTGGGGGAGGCCAGCAAACCGTTGAGTTTGAGGACCAGCGCCTGGCGGTCCTTGGCCGGGTAGAAGGTGTCGAGGTCGAGCACGCCGAGCTTGCGGATCGGTGGATCGAGGAGTTGGCCAAGCAGCGTCGGCAGGTCGAGATCGGCGCCGGCGTCCCAGGATCGGGCGATGAGGTTGGCCAGCAGGATGTGTTCCCGACCCGACAGTGGGTCGCTGTCGATCCCGATCAGGCCGAGCAACCCGCTCACCGTGGAGTCGATCTCGTCCTGGCGGGCCGACGGGTCGGTGGCGGAGGGGACGCTGAGCCGGCCCAACACGTCGAGTGGTATCCCGGCGGTTGAGCCGGGGGTGTAGATGACGGGATCGGCCGCGGCGGCCAGCGCGGCCACGTCGTCGCCCCCCAGACCCCACGAGTCGAGACCGGAGCGCCACAACTCGGCGGTCTTCTCGGCCAGGGCCGCCGTGGTGACCCCATCGACACGCGCCGCTCCGGCGTCCATCCAGGGCTCGAACTCCGCTGCGGTGAGCCCGGGGAAGGTCAGGCACAGGTTGCCGAGGTCGCCCTTCGGGTCGATGGCCAGGACCGGTATTCCGGCGAGCAGCGCCTCTTCCAGGAGTACGACGCCGAGGCCGGTCTTGCCGGAGCCGGTCATACCGACGATGACCCCGTGGGTGGTCAGGTCGCCCGAGTCGATCAACACCGACTCCCCGGTGCGATCACCGGAGGCGGCCTCGATCCGTTCGCCGATGAAAAGGTGCCCTGCAGGTCGTTCCATGGTGTTCAAGACTCGCACGTGAAGCCGTTGTTCGCACCGGTTTGAGGTGGATTCCTTGCCGGGCCGTGCGGCGGGTCGACACTGGTCACAAGGATTCGCATCCATGCCGTGTCCGAGTTACAGTGACGGAATTCTCATCTGAAAGTTTGCGTTTGCCGGTCGGATCTGGGAATGCTTGAGAGACAGCGGTGGTTGTATCCCGGGCGGACCCTGGTTCGCTCAACGATCTGATAGAGGAGCGGTTTTGACGGAGCTCGATGAACTTGAAGTGACACCGGTCACCACAATCGAAGAGGCTCTGGCTCTGATTGACAAGGGCCTCGGTGGCTTGACCGAACGGCAGCTGGTCTCGGCCTCCGAGGTGGCCGATCTGCTCCTCGACGTGCGATCGCTGCTCAGCGATACGGTCCTGTCCGACTCGGCCGACGTTCAGTAGAGGGCGTCTCAACGATTCCGCCGCAGCGGCCACAACCGCTGCGTAGCCCGTCCCATGGCGGTTCCTATCAACGCGCCGGCCACGACATCTGACGCATGATGCATCCGGTTGTGGATCCGGCTGGCCGACACCACTGCGGCCAGCGACCACCAAACCGGCCTGAGCCCGGGAACGGCCTTCGACAGCAGGGTCGCCGTGAGGCAGGCCGAGCTGGCGTGACCGCTCGGAAAACTCTTGGTTCGGGGGCGGCGAACGGTGTAGACGGCGTCGGGCAGAAGGTCCGGCCGCTCTCGGGGAATCACCGACTTCAGCAGGCCGTTCACAAAGGCCGACTCGACACCAAGTGCAGCGGCGAGGCGGATCGCGTCGGCTCGCCGTTTCGGGCTGACGATCGCCATGGTCACACCGATGACGTGCCAGGCCCTCGAATAGTCGGCGGCTTCGCTGGCCCAGTAGAACAGGCGGTCGGCCGCGGGTCGACCCCGCAGCGGCGTGAACCAGCTGTCGACGACGGTGTCGAAACGCGTGATATAGGAGGGGAGCCCGGCCAAGGCGCCCAAGTGTACAAACCGGTTCAAGCCATCGAGCACGTGCAGCGGCCGGTCGACGGTCGGGCCGCCTGTCGACGATTGCAGCGACGATTACAGTGAAGCCCTGATGGCTCCGGACGCACATCGGATCGACGACGTCAGCGACGCCGCGCTCTCGGCGGCGAATGCCCGCTTCTACGATGCCCTGGAATCAGCCGATCTGGCGCTCATGACGGCCGTCTGGGCCCATTCCGACGAGGCGTCGTGCGCCCACCCCGGCCGGCCGCCACTGATCGGCTGGGAGGCGATTCAGGCGTCTTGGCGTGCCATCTTCGGCGCCGGAGGCAATCCGCAGGTCATCATCACCGAGGAGCGGGTGGTCCGGCGCGGTGCCGTCGGCTGGGTGACCGTCGCCGAGAACATGATCTCCGACGGCCATACCGGCGCCGCGGTCGCCGTCAACGTGTTCGAGCACGACGGGCGGCGCTGGCGGATGCTTGCCCACCACGCCGCCCCCGTGCTCGGTCTCAACTGAACGCCGGGATCGGCGCTCAGTCCTGCGTCTGGTCCTCCTGCCACTGCTTGAGCAGCTTCCCGAACTCGTCGGCCGGGCCGGACGGCACGATGTAGCCGGTCTCGTCGTTGATTCGGTCCCAGTCGTCACGCACGGTTTCGGCCGTGATGTCCGCCCCCCGATGCACACCCTCGGTGAGGCCGATGAAGAAGCGGGCCACGGTGCCGCCGGCGGCCGAATACACCGATCCGGTGGTCGTGTTCGATTCGTGGGCCAGCCAGATCACCAGTGGCGTCACGAGCCTCGGGTCGAGCTGCTCGGCCATCGATCCGAGAATGTCCTCGGTCATACGGGTCCGGGCGACCGGGGCGATGGCGTTGGCCCGGATGTTGTACTTCGCCCCCTCGGCCGCCATGACCCGGGTCAGGCCGACCAGGCCCATCTTGGCTGCGGCGTAGTTCGTCTGGCCGAAGTTGCCGAGGAGCCCGGAGCTCGATGAGGTGTTGACCACCCGGCCGTAGCCCTGTTCCCGAAAGTGGATCCACGCCGGTCGGCTCACGTGGAAGGCGCCCTTCAGGTGGACATCGATCACCTGGGTCAGGAGGTCGTCGGTCATGTTGTGGAACGTCTTGTCGCGCAGGATGCCGGCGTTGTTGACGACGATGTCGACCTGGCCGAAGGCATCGATGGCGCTCTGCACGATCGCTTCACCGCCCTCGGGTGTGGCCACCGTGTTGGCATCGGACACCGCCTCGCCGCCCAGGGCCTCGATCTCGGCAACGACCTCGTCGGCCGGCCCCTTCGAACCACCTGTTCCGTCGACCGCACCGCCCAGATCGTTGACCATGACCCGGGCTCCTCGACGGGCGAACTCGAGGGCGTGCTCACGACCGAGCCCTCCACCGGCTCCGGTGACGATCGCCACCTTGCCATCGAATCCGAGATCGGTCATGCTGCTCCTTTTTGATCAAACGCTCAGTTCGGCATGCGAGTGTATGCCAACACCGCAGCCGGTGTGGAACCTGCCGTGCTGCGTGAGGAGATCTACTCGCCGTCCGGAGGCAGGCCGAGGCAGACCTGGCGCTGTTCACTCCAGGCGACGGCTTCGGCCGCCTCCCGGTCGTCGTCGTCGTGGTAGACGGGCTCGGAGCTACGAGCGGTGCGCGTGTCTCCCGCCGACGACCCGGATGTGCCGCCGACCTGAGCGGCCCGTGACCACGAGAGCGGGGCGGCCTTCCAGTCGTCGTCGATCCACCGGAACGGTAGATTCACGATCGTGCCGGGCTCGGTCACGGCGAACCCCGCCACCAGGCCGTCGGTCAGGAGTTGGCGTTGCCCGACCGGATCGTTCGGCGCACCCGCGGTGTGCCCCAACGGCAGGTCGATGAACACCGAGCGAGGCGGCTGCACCCGCTCCGTGATGCTGCGGGCGGAGGTGAAGGAGATGGTGGGGACTCCCGCTTCCTCGATGGTTCGTGCGATCAGACCGACCGACTGGTGGCACACCGGTCAAACGGGAACGAGCAGTACGACGTCGAGCTCTCCGGCCTTGTGCAGGCGGCGAACCTGGTCGGTCAGGAGCTCGGCGGTTTCGGCCAGGAGCCGTCTCGTGGAATAGACGCCGCCCATGAAGCCGAAGTGGAGCGGGCTGATCCCGCCGACGATGCCCTGTTCGACGAGCTCCCGCAGACGCTCGAGCGGGAACACACAGTTCGGGTCCGATCGGGCGTCGGTCTGGTCGTAGGCGAAGTGGGCGACGCGCAGCTCGTCGGCCGGCGTGTCGACATCGATGATCCGGATCGAGGTGTCGTCCTTGGTGTGGAAGGCGATCTGGCCCCGCCGGTAGACGCCCCCCGACCCGATGATGCCGACCGATGCCGACCGCAGGGGTTTGTCGATCGACTGCCACGCCGGAGTTTCGGTCCTCTCGGCCCACCGATAGTCGTCGTAGCCGAGTGACGCGTAGAGCTTGCGGGTTTCGGCGATGTAGTCGGCCGGAGGCAACTCGGATGACCCCGAGCGGAGTTCTCGAACGGGCACGGAGGACATTGGACAATCCTTACGTCGACGGTTGGGCCGAATCCAGGTGACGGTACGGGGCCGGCTGGCCGAGTGGGCGTTCGGGCCAGCGCCGGGGATTCAGCAGCGTAGCCCGAGGATAGTCCTCGAACAGCCAGCGGGCGAAGTTCCCCCTGGTCCACGCGGTGGCACCCGTGGCGGCCAGGGCGGCCTCGGTGATCCAGGGGCGGGCCAGGAGTTGCGAGATCCCCTGGGCCAATCGATGATCGCGCCCGATGGTGCGTTGAAGGTCCGTCTGGTAGCGACCCCGCACGGCGGTCGTGTGATCGATGCCTTCGGTGACGATCGCTTCAGCGGCCAAACGTCCACTTTCGAGCGCCTGACCGATTCCCTCACCGCTCATCGGATCGGTGGCGGCGGCCGCGTCGCCGGCGAACAGGACGCGGCCGAGGGCCAGCGGCAGGTGTCCGAGCCGGGCCGGAATCGGCCAGGCCCGGTGGGGTTCCTCGGGTTCGGCGTCGACCCCGAGCCTGGACCGGATGTGGGGGCGCTCGAGCAGTTCGGCCCACAGCGTCTTCATGTTCTGGATGCGCTTGCCGCCCTCGCCCCGGATGATGCCGAACCCGACGTTGGCCCGGCCGTCAGCCAGTGGAAACGACCATGCGTAGCCCGGCAGGAGGTCGGGTTCGAACCATACGATCAGCTTGTCTCGAGCGTAGGGCGACACGCCGGTGAAGTACTGACGGAACGCGTGCCAGTCGCCCCGATACTGCTCCGGGCCGATGCCGAGGAGCTTGCGGGTTGGTGACCACATGCCGTCGGCCGCGATCACGAATCGGGTCTTGATCGAATACCTGTGACCATCAAGTCGAATCCCGAGAGTCACCGACGACTGATCCTGCTCGAGATCGATGAGCTCGTGACCTTCGAGGACCTCGATGCCGGCCCGGCGGGCGAGCAGGACGAGCTGGTGGTCGAGCTCCGAGCGCCGGGCGACGGCGGCGAACGTGCCCCCGGAGCGGGGGAGCGGGTAGGTGCGGGTACGGCCTGCGGGGCTGACGATGACGACGTCGTCGACCACCGTCCAGCTGGGAACGGTGGTCGGATCGAATCCCAACTCCTCCAGTTGGCGGAGAGCGCTGGTCGTGAGGCCGTCGCCGCAGCACTTGGAGCGCGGGAACGTGGCCTTGTCGATCACGAGGACGTCAAGCCCGGCTCGTCGCGCTTCGATGGCTGCTGCGGTGCCCGCCGGTCCTGCTCCAACCACCACGATGTCGGTCTTGCGGACAGGTTGAAAATGCTGATCCACTTACGAGCAACCTAGCGGCTTCGGCCGGTGCTGCCTCGCTGCAGATCAGCCGCCGTCGGCCTGACCGCCCCCGTCGCCACCACCGGCTCCGTTACCGCCACCGGCCGCATCACCGCCGCCACCGGTCTCGTCGGGCGGGTCCGGTGGCGGATCGGGTGTCGGCTCCGGTGGTGCGGTGGGCGCCGCCGGTTCCGGTTCGGGTCGGGTGGAGTCGCCGGCACAGTCGAGGCCTTCGCCCGGCCGGTAGACGGCGAAGACGGTGTCCTCGACCGTGGTGCCGTCGGGGTAGGTGATGGCCCGAGGCGTGATATCGACCCGGCACTGACGCTCGGACGACTGGCGGAGCGGCAGTGCCTCGACCTCCAGGTGCTTGGTCGAGTAGAACGTCACGGTGATCGAGGTCGGCGTGTACTCGTTCCACACCAGAATGCCGTAGGGCGTGTTGTTGCGGACCTCGAGGTCGGGCCGCGGCCACGAGATGGTGGCCTCCCGACCCCTCGGATAACGGGAGATGTAGAGGGAGTGCGACTGGTACTCGAGGAACTCCAGGCCGGCGAAGAAGGAAGCGTTGAAGAAGGTTGTGGCGTACTGGCTGATGCCTCCACCGACCTGCGGTTCGAGAACGCCGAGGTTGATGGCCCCGTCTGCGACGAACCCCTTCTCGATCGTGCGGCGACCGACCTGGCCGTTGAGCGAGAAGCTCTCACCGGGCCGGATGATCGCGCCCTGCATGAGATCGGCGAAACGATGGATGTTGGTGACCCGGTTCTGGCAGCACACGTGATTGGTGGTGAACGAGCTGACTTCCTCGATGATGCCGAGCGACTCGAGCTCGGCCACACCCTCGTCGAACCCGACGACCGTCGGCTCGAGCACGATGGTTCGGGTCGGCTCGTCCCCTTCGCTCTCCTCGTCGCCGGAGTCGCTCCCGTCGGTGTCGCTCGGGGCGATGGGCGCCTGCAGACCGGGAAGCAGCCGGCCGACCGACTCCTCGTCACAGCAGACGACCGTTTCCGACGCCGGCACGATAACCGGTTTGCCGTCGACGATGGAGAACCGGGCCTGCTGGTCCTCCGACCCGAGGGTCGGGAACAGCGGGCGCAGGTCGCTGAGGACCCGTGTCGGCTCGAGCGACCAGGTGGGTTCGCCCTCGGTGTCGACGACGGCCCACGATTTCAGCATCGCCGGTTCCACCCGGGCGACATCGTCGAGGACCTGGATCCGGATGGGCTCGGCCGTCACATCGTTGATCTCGGCGGCAACCGATTCGAGCGCCTGCTGGTCGATCTTCGGATCGGCGACGATGGCCTGGAGTTCCAACCGATACGGCGGACCGGCTTTGACGACCGTCGGGAGGAGGCCCACCAGCTCCCGCGTGCTGAGGGTGATGCCACTGGAGCCGGGAAGCACGATCATCCGGTCGTCGCCATCGAGGATCATCTCCGGTTCGACCGGCTGGTCGAGGAGGCTGGCGATCACGGTGTCGGCTGCGGCGGTCGTGACGTCGGCGTCGATGGCGTACCGGGGCTCGATCTCCTCGCTGCCGAACAGCGAACCGAGCCAGGTGAGAGGTCGGACGGGGAAGAAGGCGCTGCGGCCAACGTCCATCGCCTCGTCGACCATCGCCTCGCGATCGAACGACATGCCGAGCGTGACCGGGTCGGAGGTGACGGTCGTGTCGCCGACCACGACGTCGATCGGCGTCGCCGCCAGCTCCTGACGTTGCTCGTCGAAGACCGCGTCGAGTTCGTCACGATCCAATCCCTCGAGCGACGTGCCTGCGAACTCGACGCCCCGCATGACCGTGTCCTGGTGGCGGGCCATATCGACGGCCCAAGCGGCCACCAGCAGCAGGTACAGACCGAGGACCAGCACGATGGCGAGCTTCAGCATGCCGCCGATCGAGGATCGGCCGGACGGCGGAGTGGTGTCGGCCGTGAACAGTGAGTTGGCCGGCGGGCCGCCGTTCAGGCTGTTGGGGGCGGCCGGACCGCCCATGGCGGGTTCGCCGTCGCCGGTGGGCTTGAAATCGGGCGCCAGGAGCTCGGCCAGCAACGATTCGACCGAGTCCGACTCGACGTCGGACTGATCGAGAGATCCGGTCTGGTCGCGATCACCTTCACTAGTCACCGGAGACTAGTCTGCCACGACGACGGCCCGGTTCGCTGTCATGGCCGCCTCTGTTATGGAACGGGAACTTTGGACGGGCGGCGGCGATGTGACATGATCATCAGCGGACTGTCGGCCGTTTGCGGTAACCCATGACGACCGGCGGAGTGTTCGAGACGTCCGGAGAGGTGAGAGATGACAAAGCTTTGTGAGGGTCGAATCGCGGTGGTGACCGGTGCCGGTCGTGGCATCGGCCGGGAACACGCGTTGATGCTGGCCCACCACGGGGCGAAAGTGGTGGTCAACGATCTCGGTGGCGACGTCGACGGCAGTGGCGGCGATCTCAGCCCGGCCCAACAGGTCGTGAACGAGATCACCGAGGCCGGGGGTGAAGCGGTCGTGAACGGCGACGACGTCTCCGATTTCGATGGGGCCAAGCGGATGATCGACACCGCCGTCGACCACTTCGGTGGGCTCGACGTCGTTGTCAACAACGCCGGCATCCTTCGTGACCGGATGCTGACGAACATGACCGAGGCCGAGTGGGACGCCGTCATCGCCGTCCATTTGAAGGGCACATTCGCGCCGTCGCGGCATGCCGCCGCCTATTGGCGGGAGCGGGCCAAGGCGGGTGAGTCGAACGACGCCCGCATCATCAACACCAGCTCGGTGTCGGGTATCTACGGCAACCCCGGGCAGACGAACTACGGAGCGGCCAAAGCCGGAATCGCGGCGTTCACGATCATCGCGGCCCAGGAGTTGTACCGCTACGGCGTCACCGTCAACGCCGTCGCCCCCGCCGCGCTCACCCGCATGACCGAGAACCTCGGCATGGGCCAGGGGGGCGAGGAGGAGCGGGAGCAGATGTCCCCCCGCTGGATCGCCCCCATCGTCACGTGGCTGGCCAGCACCGAATCGGCCCCGGTCACCGGGCGGGTGTTCGAGGCCAGCGGGCGGGTGCTGGGCATCGCCAACATGTGGCACCGGGGACCGACCGTCGAACCGGTCGACGATCCGGTCGGCATCGGCCCACTGGTCAAACAGATGATGGCCGAGGCCCAACCCAACAGCGACATGTCCGGGGCTCCCGTCACCGGCCCCGGCCGACCCACCCCGTTCTGACCCCCGACCGCGCCGATCGCAGACACTGATCAGACAACACGACCAGGCACGCCTGATCGAAGGAATTCCAGGAGGATCCGCCATGCCCATGAATCCCGATGCCGTCGGCACCAAAGGTGAGCCGCGCCGATGGAGCTGGACCAGCGACGACTGCCTGCTCTATGCGGTCGGTATCGGCGGCGGTGCCGTCGATCCAGTCCGCCTCGAACTGGAGTTCACGACGGAGAACACCGCAGGTGTCGAGCAGAAGGTGTTCCCGACGTTCGTGGTGATGGCCGGCTTCAACGCCACCGGAGGCTCGAGCGCAATGCGGGCCGCCGGGACCTGGGACAACCGCATGCTGGTCCATGGCCAGCAGGGCATTATGCTGCACCGTCCGATCCCGCCCGAGGGCGAGGTCGAGCTGATCGACGAGATCACCGGGATCTACGACAAGGGCAAAGGGGCGGTCGTGGCCTCCAAGGCGGTCGCCACCTCGCTCGACGACGGCCAACCGTTGTTCGAGACAACCTCATCGGCCTTCATCGTGGGTGAGGGTGGATTCGGCGGCGATCGAGGCCCGTCGGCCACCGTCAACGTCGCTCCCGACCGCGACCCCGATCACTCCGTGACCTACCAGACCCGGCCCGACCAGGCACTCCTGTACCGGATCTGCGGCGACCGCAACCCGTTGCACTCCGACAAGCAGTTCTCCGACGTCGGCGGCTTCCCCCGCCCCATTCTCCACGGCCTGTGCACCTACGGGTTCACCGGTCGGGCGCTGCTGCACACGTTGTGCGGCTCCGATCCCGCCCGCTTCTCCTCGATGGAGGGCCGCTTCAGCTCACCGGTGTTGCCGGGTGAGGCCCTGACGGTCAACATGTGGGACTCAGGCGACGGCACGGCCGTGTTCCGGACCGTCGGCGATGGCGGGCGGGTCGTCCTCGACAACGGCGGTGTGACCTTCACCAGCTGACTCGAGGGCTAGAACAGTTTCTGCTGGGGGCGTTCGATGCCCCGCAGCTCGTCGTAGTCGACTTCGAGGAACTCGATGTTGCGGTCGCTGGCCAGGGTCTTGGCCTGGAGCTTGATCTCCTGAGCCACGAA
>Ga0224510_10001945_pt1 | contig 12965 bp, 10 predicted proteins | sample SF_May12_sed_USG_FD_170161 | JGI IMG/M metagenome (GOLD analysis project Ga0224510, IMG submission 170161) | Sediment microbial communities from San Francisco Bay, California, United States - SF_May12_sed_USGS_4_1 | ecosystem: Environmental > Aquatic > Marine > Sediment | place: USA: California... | reverse complement strand
TGAATACTTCCTGGAAGCAAAGCACCTGCACGCCCTTGGCGGCGGCTTTCTCGATGAAGGGTCTGTGCGCCTCGAGCATCAGGTCGCGGATGCGATCCGGCGCCATCGAGGTGTCGCCTTTCAGGCCCATCTGGATCAGGCCGCAGGTCAGCTTGGTCATGCCGGGCTCCCTGGCCGCGCTTGCGCTCACCCGGGAGTCTAAATCAACACTGGTCCGGCGGCACTTTCAGCCTTTCTGGGCGGAGCTCGCCTGGTACTGAGCGGTGATCATGTAGTCAGCACGAAGACTGCAGGGCTGCCGTGGCATTCCGCTGCGGGTACGCGAACCGGAACACTGGATGGTTCCATCGACATGAGACTTGGCTTTCTTGAGCAGCGGCGAAGCGACGCCGTTGAGGTCGAAGCTGCCGTCGCAGTCGCCAAACGGGCAGGCAAATTCGAAGTACGCCGGGGCCGGCGGATACAGTGCGTGCCGCTGCGCGGCGGGCGCCGTGCTTTCTGACGCCGTAAAGCACAGCTCCACGCGGATCTGCTCGACGTATGGAAATGCCTCGCCAAGCGTGCCGGCCGCCGCGCGCCTACGAAGCAGCTGCTCGCGGCTCTGTTCGAGCAGCGATCTGGTAGTGCGGGAAACAAAACGCATGGGCAACCCCTCCTGCGAAATCAGGTTTCGCCAGCGCGCGCCCCTCGCCGCCGCCGCTTGAGAAGAGCATTCTGCGCCGCCAATTCCGAAACCTCAGCCCCGGCGCTGGACCAGCGAACGCCGAGGTATATCACGATCGCCGACAGGCCGATGACGATTGCCGAAATCATCGGCTTTCGTCCCGGCCTGCCGCCGATCTGGCGTCCGAATCAGTAGCGATTCTGTCCGCCGCGGTTGCCGCCACCGCCGCCGCCATTGCGCTCACGCGCCTGGGCTTCGTTGACCTTCAGGTCACGGCCTTCGAAGTTCTTGCCGTTCAGCGCCTGCATGGCCTTCGAAGCATCGGCGTCCGACATTTCGATAAAGCCAAAGCCACGGGGCCGACCGGTTTCACGATCGTTGATGAGGGCGAGCGAGTCGATCGTGCCATGCGGTGAAAACAGCGCACGGACAGACTCTTCGGTCGCGGAGAAAGGCAGATTTCCGACAAATAACTTGGTCACTTTATTACTCACATTGAACTATAGGATTTCAGCAGGCGGATGCCCGTCTGCTGGTTAGGCGATGCTTCAGTGGTGGCAGAACCTGGTTGGGAAGCGCGCCGAAGCGGCGCATCGAGCCAAGTGAGACAATCCGACGGATCACCAGACCGTGGGAGTGTACCAGATTCGGGTCCCGAACGCCCGGGTCCCGCTTATGGAATCACTCGATGGTCTCCGCCAGCGTGTGCATGCCGGTAGCGTCCAGGAAAGGAATGCGACCGAGTCGCATCGCAACCGTTTCATTGTGCAATTGCGCGCGCTCGATAGTGCTTGTGAGTTTCTCTGCTGCGCCGACGAAGAATGGCCCTTCGATTCCGTCAGCCGGCGCGCTGTCCGGCAGCACGACCACGCCCCCAGTTGCCTCGGTCTCCACCGGAGTTTCCGGGCCGCCGAACACCTCCTCCAGCACAATGCGCTTCAAGGAGGCCGATCTTTCGAGCGCATTACGCTGGGCCTAAACTTCCTAATATTCAATGATTTAGAGGATTCTTCGGCCGAGATGCCGATATTGGTATTCTGTCGTATTGCGAATGATTCTCATTGTGATTATGATTTTGGCCATGAAGAGAACAGTCCTGAACGGGATCCTCGCTCTCGCCATCGGCGCTGGACTTGTTGCCACGCCGGCATTCGCGGAGGTGCCCGAATTCAAGCTCGCGATTGAGTCGCATCGCTTTATCCCGGCGGAATTGACGGTGCCGGCTGGCCAGAAAATCAAGCTCTCGGTCGAGAACCGCGATGCGACGCCGGAGGAATTTGAGAGCTACGACTTCAACCGCGAAAAGATCGTCCCCGGCAAGGGCCGGATTACCCTCTTCGTCGGGCCCCTGAAGCCCGGCCGCTACGAGTTTTTCGGTGAATTCAACCTGGAGACCGCACGCGGTTTCCTGATTGCCGAGTGACCCATGATCGCCTCATTCATCATCGTGCTGCGGGAAGTCTTCGAAGTATCGCTGATCATCGGCATTGCACTTGCCGCCTCGAAAGGGCTCGCGGGCAGCCGGCGGGTGATCCTGATGGGCTGCATGGCCGGACTGGCGGGAGCGCTGACGCTTGCCGGTGCGACCGATTGGCTCAGCGAAACGCTCGAAGGCATGGGCCCCGAGATTCTCAACGCGGGCATATTGCTGGCGGCGGTCGTCATGCTGTCGTGGCACCACGTGTGGATGCAGAAGCACGGCGCCCAAGTTGCACGTGAACTGAAGAACGTCGGCGGAGATGTCCGTGCCGGCGCTCGCCCGCTGGCTGCGCTTGCCATCGTGGTGGCGTTGGCGGCGCTGCGCGAAGGTGCCGAGGTCGTGCTGTTCCTGTACGGAATCGCCGCAGGCGGAGCGACCGCCCAGCCGATGATCGTCGGCGGTGTGCTTGGCCTGGCGGGTGGCGCCGCCATTGGCACGCTGATGTACCTCGGGCTCATGCGCATTCCCGCGCGACACCTGTTTGCAGTCACCGGCTGGATGCTGCTGCTGCTCGCAGCCGGAATGGCTGCGCAGGCCGCCGCCTACCTGGTGCAGTCCGGGTGGCTGCCGGCGATCATCGAACCGCTGTGGGACAGCTCTGCGCTGCTGTCGCAGCAGAGTCTGCCGGGTCAAATGTTGCATGCCCTGGTGGGATACGACGATCGGCCCAGCGGCATACAGCTCGTGTTCTTCTGCGTCACGCTTGCTTCCGTGCTGTTGCTCTCGTACTTCGTGAATCGTCAGGAGCGGCCGGGTTCACGCGCGCCGCTTGCGGCCGCCGCCGTCATCCTGGTCGGAGCGGCAATTCTCGCGGCACCCCGTGCCGAAGCGGCGCACAAGGTCTATTCGCCCATCGTGGAAGAGGGCGAGATTGCGATAGAGCTGCGCGGCCATCACCGGGCCGATGGCGATCAGGGCGTCGACGGAGCGCAGAAATACAAGATAGACCTGGAGTACGCGCCGACCTGGTTCTGGCTGGCCGAAATCGTCGGCGAATGGGAGAAGGCACCCGGCGGATCGCTCGAGAACACCGAGATCGCATGGGAGAACGTGTTCCAGCTATTCGAGCAGGGGCGCTATGCCATCGATGCGGGATTGCTCGTCGAGTACGCCCATTCGATGGAGCCGGGCGGCGACGACAAGCTGGAGCTGGGCGCATTGATGCAGAAGGAATTCGGCCCGAGCCAGATGATCTTCAATCTCGTGGCAGAACGTGAATTTCGTTCCGGTGCCGAGACAGAGCTCGAGTACGCACTGCAATACCGCTGGCGGCGCAGCCCGCGATTCGAGCCGGGCATCGAAATCTATGGTGGGCTGGGCGAGTTCGGCGACTTTGGATCACTGCAGGACCACGGGCACGAGGCGGGCCCGGCCGTCTTCGGTCGCATTCCGTTTGGCAGCGGCGCGCTCCGCTACGAGGCTGCCTGGTTGTTCGGCTTGACCAACGAGGCCGCGGCGCAGACCGTGCGATTCCTGCTCGAATACGAGTTCGGCCGCCGCTAATTCATCGCCCGGCCTCGGTTCGCCCTATCTCGTCTCGATTCCCGGTGCGATTTCCACCTTGACTGTCTGGGTCGCGCTGATCTCGCCGTACTTCAGCTTGATCGTGTATTCGCCTGGTCGCACGAATTTCTGGCCTTCGCCGCCATACTCGGTCAGCACGTCCTTCGTGGGTCTCAGGTCCCAGTTGAACCGGTTCATGCCGGGCGTTCCGGTTAGCTTGAACTTGGCCACCGGCTGATCCAGCGCATTCGAAATCTTGATCTCGATCTGCTCGCCGGTAAACGACTTCAGGTAGAAGCTGATGATTGCACCTTCAGGCGGATTCGCACCACGGAAGTCGGCCTTGCCGGTCCAGTCTGCGGAGCCAGGAAGCAGGTAAACGCCAAATGCGTCCCGCGGATTGAAGACGAAGGCATCCTGCTGCGCGATCTCCGTCGTCAATTCCTCGAGCGGGCGGATGTCATCCACGATGTAAATGCTGCGACCGTGCGTGCCGATGACAAGATCGGCTTCGCGCGGATGGATCAGGATGTCGTCCACCGCCACCGTCGGCAATCCGCCAAATCGCACCCAGTGGCCGCCGCGGTCGAGGCTGGCGAAGAGCCCGAACTCGGTGCCCGCGAACAGCAGGTTCGCGTTCCTCGGGTCTTCACGGACGACCTTGACCGGCCCATTTGCGGGCAAGTCGGTGGCGATGCCCTGCCAGGTCCTGCCGCGGTCGGCCGTGCGATAAAGCAGCGGCGAATAATTCCCGGATCGGTGGGCGTCCACCGCCATGTAAGCCACGTTCGCGTCGTGCCAACCCGCCTCGATGCGGAAGATCCACTGGTCCTTTGCGGCGGCCGGGAGATTGCCTGTCAGGTCGGTCCAATCCGTACCGTCGTTCGCCGTGACCCACAGCTTGCCGTCGTCCGTGCCCGCCCACAGCAGGCCTGCGTTGACGGGTGATTCGGCGAGCGCATACACGACGCCGTAATTCTCGGCGCCGCTCCCGACGGTAATCATCTTTGTGAGTTGTTGAGTTGAGAGGTCGGGGCTGATGCGGTGCCATTGTTCGCCGTGATTGGTCAGGCGAAAGACGTGATTGCCGGCAAGGTACAGCGTGTCAGTGCCGTGACGGCTGCTGATCAGCGGTGTGTTCCAGTGGAATCGGAATGCGGACTGGCCCTCGGCCGGTTCCGGCCGCAGGTCCTTGCTCTCGCCGTTCTGCAGGTTGAAGCGGTGGATGTGCCCTTCCTGCGATTCCGCGTAAACGATGTCGGGGTCATTCGCATCGAAGACGCAGTAGAAGCCGTCGCCACCGCCGATGTTGATCCAGTCACTGTTCTGGATTCCATCCTTTGTACGCGTCCGGCTGGGGCCCACCCAGTTCAGATTGTCCTGCAGGCCGCCGCAGATGCGGTACGGCACGGCCTGATCCACGTTGATGCGGTAGTACTCGCCCGCCGGAAAATTGTTCAGGTGTTGCCACGTCTTGCCGCTGTTCCAGCTCTGGTACGGCCCGCCGTCCGTGCCCAGCAGCAGTCGCCGGGGATCCCGCGGGTCGATTGCCAGCGCGTGATTGTCCGGATGCACTTTTTCAAACAGGTCTTCGCGAAAGCTTGCGCCGCCATTGTCGGAAACATGCAGCGCAAACCCCAGCAGATAGACGCGCTGGTCGTTTTCCGGATCGACGCGAATCTGGCTGAAATAGAATGGTCGCGGATTCAGGGCGTTCATCCGCTTCCACGATTCGCCGCCGTCCTCGGAACGGAATACGCCGCCGCGCCTGCTCTGGATCTCCATGATGCCGCCGGTCCCGCCTTCATCGCTCTGCACCACCGCGTACACGATCCTGGGGTTTTTCGCGTGCACGGATAGGCCGATCCGCCCCGTCATTCCCGGCAGGCCGTTGCCGAGCTTCTTCCAGGTCGCACCGCCGTCGCTGCTCTTGAAGATTCCGCCGAGGTCCTTGCCGTCCGTCGCACTCGGCCCATAGGAAAACGCCCAGGGCCTGCGCTGGCGCGCGTAGAGCGTCGCGTACAGTACATTTGCGTCGCCCGGGTCCATGACGATGTCGCCGCAGCCGACGCGATCCTTCAACTCGGCGGCGGCGAGAATCAGCTTCCAGGTTGCGCCGCTGTCAGTCGTCTTGTAGCAGCCACGTTCCCCGCCCCAGTTCCACAGGTCACCGATCGCTGCAACGTAGGCTGTCTTCGGGTCGCTTGGGTGCGCGACAATCCGCGCGATCGCCTTGCTGTCCTTCAGGCCGGCGTGCGACCAGGTGTCGCCGCCGTCGGTCGAGCGATAGACGCCGTTACCCCAGCTCGAGCTGTTGCGATCGTTTGCCTCACCGGTGCCCACCCAGACTACTCTGGGATCAGAAGGCGCCACGGCCACCGCACCCACCGCAGCCACTGACTCTTTGTCCAGTACTCCGTCCCAGGTCGCGCCGTTGTCCGAGGTCCTCATCAGGCCACCCGTGCCGAGTGCAACGTAAAATGTTGCAGCATCCTTCGGGTCGAGCGCGATTTCCGCGACGCGCCCGCTCATTACCGCGGGCCCGATGCCGCGCGCCTTGAATGCCTTCAGCATGGCCTCGTCCATGGCAGGGCCCGCAGGGAACGCGGTCGGCGCCGCTCCCCATGCCGCCCCGATCGACAAGATCGCAATAATTGCCCCGATCATTCTTTTCATATCCGTCCTCGCCCCAGACTGGTGCTGGAAGTGCCGGTGGCCCGAGCCAGTATCGCATTAGCGATGCGTGATTGACCGGCCCGAGCCCGCCCGTCGTTTACACTCCCACGTCATCGGCAACAGATTGCAGGGTCTACCAATGCCAAGGCTAATCCGGTCGAGCGCGGCAGTATTGACTGCAATGTTGGCATTCGGCACGGGTATTGCCGCACCGGCCCCCGATGTCGGCGCTGCGCTCGAATGGCGGCTGGTCGGTCCGTTTCGCGCGGGTTGGGCCACCGCGGCTTCAGGCGAAGGCAACGGATCCGATGTCTTTTATCTTGGGGCCGCCGGTGGTGGCGTCTGGAAGACGGACGACGCCGGTCGTACCTGGAATGCGGTATTCGATGGCGTGGGGTCCGCCTCGGTGGGTGCGCTGGCCGTGTCCCAGTCCAATCCCGACACGATTTACGCGGGCATGGGCCAGGTCACCAGCCGTTACGACATACCAGCCGGCGACGGCGTGTATCGCTCCGACGACGCAGGTCTCAGCTGGCGCCATCTTGGACTCGCGGCGAGCCGCCACATCGGTTCCATCCGCATCCATCCACGCGACCCGGACATTGCCTGGGTCGCGGCCCTGGGCCCGGTCTATGGCCCGGGCACAGAGCGTGGCGTGTTTCGCACGAGCGACGGCGGCAAGAGCTGGCAGCGCACGCTGTTCGTCAGCGAGAACACCGGTGCGGTCGACCTGGCGGTCGATCCTTCCGATCCCCGCGTGATCTTTGCCTCGGTGTGGCAGATCCGCTATCGGCCCTGGCTCAATTACTTCACGCCGGATACCGGCGCCGAAAGCGGCGTCTACAGGTCGACCGACGGCGGCCTGACCTGGAACCGCGTGACCGGCGGCGGCTGGCCGGCGGGTAATCTCGGGCGCATAGGGATTGCGGCATCCCATCGACCCGAAGGCACGCGCGTATGGGCCCTGGTCGATGCCGAATCCGGCGGAGGCCTCTATCGTTCCGACGACGCCGGCGCGAGCTGGCTACATGTGAACTCAGAGGCCGAACTGATCAACAGTTACTTCTCACGTGTCACGGCGGCACCCGACGACCCGGACACGGTATTTGCGATGGGCCGCGGCATTCATCGCTGCACCGCCGGCGGCACGCAGTGCGAAATATTCAAGGGCGGACCGGGTGGTGACGACTACCACTTCATGTGGATTGACTCGCAGCGGCCGGAACGCATGATCACCGCCGCCGACCAGGGCGCGGTGGTGACGATCAACGGCGGCCGGAGCTGGAGCAGCTGGTACAACCAGCCCACCGGGCAGTTCTACAAGCTGTCGGCCGACAATGCCTTCCCCTACCGGATCTATGGCGGCCAGCAGGACAGCGGCACGGCGCGCGTCGCGAGCCGCAGCGATTACGGCTCGATCAGCTACCGCGACTGGGAACCGGTCGGCGCCGACGAGCGTGACTACCAGATCGCCGATCCCCAGGACGCGGACATCGTGTATGGCTCGGGGCTGGGTGGCCGCCTGTCACTCTGGAATGCCCGCAATGGCGAAGTCCAGAACATCACACCGTGGCCGATTTCGAGCTATGGGGAGCGCGCAACGGCATTCCAGCAGCGCTATTCGTGGATCACCCCGATTGCGATGTCGCAGCTTGAGCCTTATCCCCTGTATTTCGGCTCGCAATATCTCTGGCGCACGGTGGATCGGGGCGCGCACTGGCAGGTGGTGAGCCCGGATCTCTCGGCGCGAAGTCATTCGGCACGCCACTGCGACGGCAATCTTGACCCGCCGCGCGCGCGGACCTGCGGTTACGGCACGATCTGGAGCATCGGGTTGTCGCCACGCGACAACGCCGAAATCTGGATCGGGACCGACGACGGACTTGTACGTCTGACGAGAAATGGCGGCCAGACCTGGACCGACGTCACGCCATCCGGCGTTCCCGCCTGGGCCAAGGTGAGCACGGTCGAGCCTTCGGCTACACAGTCCGGCACGGCATATATCGCCGTCGATAATCACCGGCAGGACGATTTTCAGCCGCGGATCTTTCGCACGCGAGACTATGGCGCAACCTGGTCGCCTGCGATCGGAGGCCTCCCGGCCGATCATTTCGTCAGCGTCGTGCGGGCAGACCCTGTGCGTGCAGGCGTTCTGTACGCAGGCACGGAAACCGGCGTGTTCGTATCGTTCGACGAAGGGGACCACTGGCGATCGTTGCAGCGAAATCTACCGACCGCATGGGTGCGCGACCTGATCGTGCATGACGACGACTTAATCGCCGCCACCCAGGGTCGTGCGATCTGGGTGCTCGACGGCCTTGCCCCGCTGCGGCAGTTCGACGCCATGGCCGCGGGCGCCGATATGCACTTGTTCAAGCCTGCTGCCGCGATACGGCTGCGCAAGAACCAGAATAAAGATACCCCGTTGCCGCGCGAAGAGCCGGTTGGCCAGAACCCGCTCGACGGTGCGGCGATCGACTATTGGCTGGCGGCCCCCGCCATCAAGGTAAAGCTGGAAATACAGGATGCTTCCGGCGCGTTGGTGCGGCGCTTCGCAAGCGACTCACCCGAGCCCGCAGCGGCGGCCAAGCGCTACTTCTCAGCCGACTGGATCCTGCCGGCGCAAGTGCCCGCGAATTCCGCCGGCATGCACCGATTTTTCTGGGATCTTCGTTATCCGCGACCACGCAGTGTCGAATACGAATACTCGATCTCCACCGCATACGGCACCGGGGTCGTAGTCAAGCCCGAAGGTTCGCTCGCCGCCCCTGGTTCGTATCGCGTCGTTCTGCGGGTCGATGGCCGCGAGCTGTCGGTGCCGCTGACAGTCGAGCCGGACCCGCGCGTGGCGGTCGACCCCACGGCGCTGGCGCAGGCCCTCGCCATGTCGCGCCAGGCGCAACAACTGCTGGCCCGCCATTATTCGATCGCCGCCGAATCAGAGTACGTCAGCGCGCGAATCACCGAGTTGAGAAGCTCGAATGCCGGCAGGCGCAACGTGCTGGTGGCACTCGACTCCTTCGACAAGCGGGTTGCGCCACTTGCCGGCAGCGCCGGCGATCTGCCGAATAACACCAATTTGAAGTCGATTGGCGAGGCGCTGCGGTCGATCGAAACCGATCTCGAGGGCAGCGACCGCGCGCCCACCAAGGGACAGCAGCGAGCGCTGGCAGAAACCGGCCAACGCCTCGATCGCGCGCTCTCGCTGTGGAACAAGATTCGTTCCAGCGAACTCGCGCGCCTGAATGCAAGCCTCGAGAGCGCGAATCTCGCGCCGATCGTCGTTCCGCCATTGGAGAGCATCAAGCTGAGTGGACCCAGCGCATCACGCGAGAGGCCCTGAATTGGGCCCCGCTCGACGAATAGCCGGTTGCCTGCCATAGCGTTCCAGTGAGTTGAGCCTCGTTTCGGGCCGCGCGAAGGAAATTCGCGCCGCCCGCGTCTAATCGCATGTAGCAGATCTTCACTGCACTACGCACGAGACGCGTGAAACGTACGAGGAGACTTCATCAATGAACAATTATGTAAAGACGGCGTGCCTGTCGTTAGCCCTTGCGGCCCTGGCCGGGCCCGCCGCCAGTCATGGCCGCACCAGCGGCCCGCAGGCCTGCTCCAACACCACAAAGGCGGCATTTGCTGCCTGCCTGAACGAGGGACTGGACGATTTCTGGATCGGCAATGGCAAGTGCCAGAATGAATCCGAGGCGAATGAACGCGGCGATTGCCTCGCCGACAACCGGGACGCGCTCAAGGACTTCTACCAGGAATGCCGCGATCAGCGCGATGCGCGTAATGAACTCTGCGATGTGCTTGGCCAGACGCCTTACGACCCGGTATTCGAGACCGCCGACTTCGTCAATCCCGACGATATCGGCGGAAGCGTCGCGCCGAACCCGTGGCTGCCGCTGATTGCCGGCAGGACGCTCGTGTACGAATCGTCTGACGAGACCACCACGGTCACGATTACTCACGAGACGAAGAACATTGACGGCGTTCCTTGCCGCGTGGTCACGGACACCGTGGAGGCCGACGGCGAGCTGGTGGAGGATACGATTGACTGGCTGGCCCAGGATATTTACGGCAATGTCTGGTATTGCGGCGAGGCCACGGCTGAGTACGAAGAGGGCTTTCCGGTCAACATAGATGGATCCTTCCAGGCCGATGTGGATGGCGCGCGTCCAGGCTTGCTGATGAAAGCGGCGCCGGCAGTCGGCGACACCTACCGGCAGGAATTCGACCTTGGCAATGCCGAGGACGCCGCCACCGTCATTGATCTGCACGGTTCCGCGAACACTCCGGCCGCATCCTGTGCAGGTGATTGCCTCGTCACTCGTGAGGTCACGCCGCTGGAGCCGGACGCCATGGAGAAGAAATTCTACAAGCAGGGTATCGGCAACATCATGACGGTCGATCTTGTGACCGGCAATCGCACCGAGCTCGTAGAGATCATCGATAGCCCATGACGCAAGCAGGCTTGGGCACGCCCATGCCGAAAGGGAAAAGGCGCCACGAGGCGCCTTTTTTCTTGTTCTAACGGATGAATTTTCCGCCCGGGACGTGCATTGTTAGCCCTGGCCCGGATGAACGGAAGGAACATGTTTCAGGTTCGAATCCATGGGCGCGGCGGACAGGGAGTCGTAACCGCCGCGGAACTGCTGTCCGTGGCGGCTTTCCGCGAAGGCCGTCATGCGCAGGCGTTCCCAAGCTTCGGCTCGGAACGTACCGGCGCGCCGGTGGTCGCCTTCTGCCGCATCGATGACCACCCGATCCGGCTGCGCGAGCCGATCATGGCGCCGGACGCGCTGATCATCCAGGACCCGACGCTGCTGCACCAGGTGGACGTTTTTAATGGCCTCGTCCCGGACGGCTACGTCGTCATCAATACGACGCGTTCCTTCGAAGAACTTGGCCTGAGCGAATTCCTGGCGCGCTTCCGCCGTGAGCACCTGTGCACGGTGGCCGCAACGGAGCTCGCCCTGAAACACGTCGGCCGCGCCGTGCCGAATGCCGCGCTGCTTGCCGGCCTCGCAGCCATTTCCGAACGCATCTCGCTGGATTCCGTGATTGCCGCAATTCGTGACAGGTTCACGACCAGGATTGCAGACGCCAATGTCGCCGCAGCGACGGAAGCCTATAATTTCGTTACGCAGGGAATGCGGGGTGACGCCCATGCTCAAGCAGATTGAGGGCTCGACTGCGGTGGCCGAGGCTGTGGCGCTCTGCCATCCCGAAGTGATCTGCGCCTACCCCATCTCTCCACAGACGCACATCGTCGAGGCGCTTGGCCGCATGGTGACGGCAGGACAGCTCCCTGCCTGCGAATTCATCAATGTCGAGTCGGAATTCGCCGCCATGTCCGTGGCCATCGGCGCCTCCGCCGCGGGTGCCCGCGCCTACACCGCGACAGCGAGCCAGGGGCTGCTTTTCATGGCCGAAGCGGTCTACAACGCCGCGGGCCTGGGCCTGCCCATCGTCATGACGGTGGCGAACCGCGCCATCGGCGCGCCGATCAACATCTGGAATGACCACACCGACGCGCTCAGCCAGCGCGACTGCGGCTGGATACAGCTGTTCGCCGAGGATAACCAGGAGGCACTCGACCTCCACATCCAGGCATTCCGGCTGGCGGAGGAACTGTCGCTGCCAGTGATGGTGTGCATGGACGGATTCATCCTGACGCACGCCTTCGAGCGGGTGGACCTGCCGACGCAGGAGCAGGTGGATGCCTATCTGCCGCCCTACGACCCACGCCAGGTGCTCGACCCGGTCAACCCCATCTCGATCGGCGCGATGGTGGGCCCGGAGGCGTTCATGGAGGTGCGCTATCTCGCGCACGCCAAGCAGCGACAGGCACTCGAACTGATGCCTTCCTGGACCGCCGACTTCAAGCGGATCTTCGGGCGCGAGAGCGGCGGGCTCACCCACACTTATCGGATTGAGGACGCGGATACGGTGGTCGTGGCGCTCGGTTCCGTACTCGGCACGATCAAGGACACGGTCGATGAGATGCGCGACCAAGGCGTCAGGATCGGCGTGCTCGGCATCACCTGCTTCCGTCCTTGGCCCACCGCGGCCGTTCGAGCGGCACTTGCGGCAGCGAAGCGTGTCGTGGTTCTGGAGAAAAGCCTCGCGGTGGGTCTCGGCGGCATCGTGTCGAACAATGTTTCCGCCGCCTACGCCGGTTCACCCGATCTCGTGCACACGGTAATCGCGGGCCTCGGCGGCCGCCCCATCACGCGCCGGTCGCTGCACAAGGTGTTCGGCGAGGCAGTCGAGGGCAGCCTCGAGCCCGTGACTTTCCTGGATCTCGACCATGCAATGGTCGAGCGCGTGCTCGCGCGCGAGCGCGAAGTGCGCCACTCGGGGCCGATCGCCGAAAATATCCTGCGCGACCTCGGCGTGGTCGCCGCCAAAGTCGGTTGAGGAGCATACGATGCCTTACCAACCGATCCGCTTCTACCAGACCGGCACCTTCACCGTCGGCAACCGCCTGCTGCCGGATGAGCAGCGCTCGGTGCAGGCAAACATGCGGCGCACGAACTCGCTCAACTCCGGGCACCGCGCGTGCCAGGGTTGCGGCGAAGCACTCGGTGCGCGCTACGCGATCGATGCGGCGATGGAGGCCACGCAAAGCCAGCTCAT
>Ga0224510_10001944_pt1 | contig 12966 bp, 10 predicted proteins | sample SF_May12_sed_USG_FD_170161 | JGI IMG/M metagenome (GOLD analysis project Ga0224510, IMG submission 170161) | Sediment microbial communities from San Francisco Bay, California, United States - SF_May12_sed_USGS_4_1 | ecosystem: Environmental > Aquatic > Marine > Sediment | place: USA: California... | reverse complement strand
TTGGAAAATACTGGGAGAAGAGGGAAGCCTCTACAATCTGCAGCAGAGAAAATTCGATGACTAAGAACGCGGCACTACCGCAATAATCCGCAGTGGCCCTCCAGTCCCGCCCGCAATCTTCATGGGCAACGCGATGACATCAAAGCCTCGATCAGGCAAGTCATCAAGATTGGCCAGATTCTCGAACACTGGAACATTTGCTGAAAGTAAAACCACATGCGTTTCGAACTTGGTCGATTGCCCATAGTCAATCGACGCCGTGTCGATACCCACGGCCTTAACCTGCCGCTCGCGCACCAGCCAAACAGCTGCTTCGGGATGCAATCCAGGGAAATGCAGAGCCTGTACGCCTTCCTGCCCCCTCAAGTCTGTTCCTAGATAAACCTTCCTAGCAGGCCAGAACCTGGCGAAACCCGTGTCTAGTAAGACAATGGTGCCGCTTCGAATCCGCCCATGTTCGGCCTCCCATCGTTCGAGATCAGAGATCGCCACTCGATAATCCCTATCTCCGGCACATTGCTCAGCAACATCGATTCGGATGCCGGTTCCGACCAATCGTTCAAGTGGAATCTGATCCAGCGTCTGCTTTCCTCTGGAAAAGTGAATCGGCGCATCAATGTGGGTGCCACCATGCTCGGGCATCTCCACACGGTTCGACGCATAGTAGTAGCCACCAGGCGTATCTTCGGCATGTTGACCGATAAGTTTGAAATCCTGTTCCGTAGGCCAGACAACCGTATCCGATCCAAACGAGTGAGTCAGATCGACAATCCGGGAGTGTTCCCAAGCAGGATGATTGGCATGATGGCCAGACGCACATCCCAAGGTGGCGATCACGCCTAACCCTACCAACACCTTCCTCGCTTTATACGAGAGTCTCTTCACGCTGAGACGTTTCATACTCTCTTTCCTAGTCTCGAATGGAACGGATGCCCGAGGCGGTTCTCGCCATAGCAGAAATTGCCAGATTTGTTGGGACGCAATGCCGGATGCGACGGCATTGCGACGAAGTCGCAGTCTTAGAGGAGCATCCGAGGGAAAGGAAGGGATTCATCACCCCTCTGGCTTCCGTGCGTTATGGCGCAACCGACCCTCGCGCACCGTTCGCCAGCCGAGACTTCCCCCCTTACTTCCCGAATGCTTTTTTCAGCAGCGGTTCGATCTCGCCCTTGGCGGCCATCGGATCAAGCACGTCGGTATCACCGTAGAAGGTGCCGTCGATAAACACCTTAGGAAGCGTCGGCCAATTCGTGATTTTCGTCAGCGCTTCCCGTTTCGCCGGCTGCGACAGCACGTCGATGAGCTCGTAGGGGTACCCATACTTGTCGAAAAACTGCATGGTTTCCCTCGTGAACCCACACATCGGCATCGTCTTAGTCCCTTTACCATAGATCAAAATTTTATGTGCCTGCACTTCCTTCTGAATTTCTTCTTCTATCTGGTCGGCCATGGCCTCCTCCTATGTCTCAGCTTTGGTTCGGGCAGTGAGTTCTAATGCGTGGATCCGTCCATCCTTCATGGGTGCGTCTAACGCCTGATAGATCAGGCGGTGCCGATCTAAAAGATTTTTCCCTTCGAACCCATCGGAAACAATGACGACCTTCAGGTGATTCATGGTCCCCGTCCGGTCAGTCACGGTCACTTCAGCGTCCGGTAGGCTCTTGCGAATATATTCGGTCAGTACGTCAGATGTAATCACAAGTATCAACTCCAGCTGTGTTTTCAATACCCTAGCTGAAACGTGCCCTGAAAGGCAATGAGCATCCGCCGGTGGTGGATTTCGCCAACCTGGTGGTGCCTTTGAGCCAGTTGGTGGGTGGTGGAGGTAGGTTTGATTCAACTTCCTGTTGAAATGATAGAGCTTCGCATGCCTTTCAATCTCGGCACCGACCTTGCGGTAGCTTAGGTCGTGACAGAACCCACTGCACTCCGTTCTTCACCAAGGAGGTTGCCATGAATGAATTCAAGTCCGGGTTTTTTGTCGGAGGTGAAAGCTGCAACGGTCGGGTCTTGATCGTCGATGACGAACCAGACATCCGGAAAGTCGTGCGGATGACTCTGCAAAAAGCCGGGTACGATGTGCTTGAAGCTGAGAACGGGGAGAAGGCCATCGAAATCATCAACTATGGTGAAAATCGCCTCCTGCTGGATGTCATGGTCTGCGACATCCGGATGCCGAAGGTGAACGGGATCGAAGCCATTGCCTACTTCCGCGAGAATTATCCGCGTGTGCCTTTAATTGTTCTGACCGGGTTCCCGGACACCGACATGGCCACATCTCTCCTTCGGCAGGGCGTCGTGGACTATCTCGTGAAACCGGTGGAGGGTGAAATATTGAAGGCTGCCGTCGGTCGTGCCATGGAACAACGAGAATTGGCGCGCCTATGATGGACAGGCCACCATCGGATGGAATGGGTACGGCGACCACCTCTCCGACCATCGCTCATTCGAACGTGGAAACCCAACGGAGCACATCGTCGCCGGCCATGCTTCCGATGAGAGTTGCGATCGTCGGCGCCGGCCGTGGAGGAACCGCACTTCTTGAGGTGCTCCATCAAATTCGGGCGATTGAAATCGTCGGTATTACCGACAAGGATGCCTCCGCGCCAGGACTCAAACGAGCTCAAGAGCTGAACGTGCCGGTGTATGGAGTGATTGCCGATCTGCTCAGGGACCACGCACTCAACGTGTTGATGGACGTGACCGGTGATCCATCGGTAGAGACCATGCTTCAGCAACACCGGCCGACAGGGACGGCGATAGTCAGTGGACAGGCGTCGCGGCTTCTCTGGCTGCTTGTGCAACATGAATCGACGTTACAAACCGAGTTGCTCCATGCAGAGAAACTCGCTGGTTTGGGCTCGTTTGCAGCCGGTATCGCGCATGACATGAACAATCCGCTCCAGCTGATTCTCGGCATGGCTGAAAATCTGGCCGACGAAACGGACCTCGGGACTGTACATACCCAAGCCTTGGACATTATTGACGCTGTCAAACGGACGACTGCCATTTGTCGAGACCTCACCTCTTACTCCCGCCGGGCATCCGTACGACAAGACGGCCTCGTCAACGTCAATGGCAAGCTCGATGAAGCTCTCAAGATTGCCCGCTATGCCGTGGCCCTTCAAGACATTGACATACACAAGCACTATCAACCTGACATCGTCGTGAAGGGAAATCCCGATAAATTACTCCATGTATTCGTGAACTTGATTACCAACGCGGTTCAGGCGATGGAGCATCACGGTACGCTGACACTCGAAACCATCGCTGCAGACGGCGCGACTCACGTTCGTGTTTCGGACACCGGCTGCGGTATCGCACCGGAGGTTTTGACCAGAATTTTTGAGCCGTTCTACACCACGAAGCCACCGGGGAAGGGAACGGGACTGGGTCTTTACAATATTAAAAATGTGATCCAGCATATGCACGGCGCCATTGGAGTCGAGAGTCACGTCGGCCAAGGCTCAACCTTTACCCTCACATTCCCCGGTGATCCGTCGATTGCTGAGGAAACCCCTCGAGCAGAAACATGACGACAACGGCCACATCCTCAGCAACAGGCGCCAGATGGGGGCTCAAGACTAAAGTCATACTGTCCATGCTCCTCGTGGGGATTATCCCCCTCGTCGTCGGTTTGGGGATGGCCTTCTGGCAGGGGTCTCAAGAAATCCGAGAGATTAGCGGAGAAAGCTTCAAAGCACTGGCGACGGAAGCGGCTCGCAAACTTGATCTCCTCGTGGTTGAAGAAATCTCGCATACGGCTCGTATCGCCCATGATTCGACGATCATTCGGGAACTAGAACGTCGTCGAGATGCCTCACGCGATCCTAAACGTTCGACCGCGGCTGCCACAGACCTCGAACAGCGCTGGACAGAGCGAGACCCTGCGGCGATCACATCGTTGACAGGAAATACGCTCAGCGCATTACTCCACGAATACTATGCCGGAGTGTACAGCCCACCGGGCCAATTGCTGCCGCAGGTTGTCCGTGCATCGACCAAGATGCTGTTTCTAACCGATGTGCAGGGAACACTCGTCGCCACCATGACCGACCACCCGGCATTCAGACACCACGATGCCCCTTGGTGGCAAGGAGCTTTCCATAAGGCAGTGGGCAAGCTCTACATTGAAGACATTCATTTCGACGACCAAGTGAACACCTATGTGTTCACAATCTCACTCCCCGTTATGGATAGCTTGCGCTACGAAGCCGTCGGTGTCCTTCATCACGTCATCGATGCCAAGGAATTCTTTTCCCCCTCAACCCATGCCATTCGATTCGGCAAGACCGGCCACGTCATGCTAATCGACAGTAGAGGCATCGTCATCAGTTGCCCCATTCTTCCGACAGGCGTCCCCTTGTCCGATCGAGCGTTGACTCCACTCTTGACTCCTCAACACCCTGGCTGGGTCGAGGCCTCCAGCGACGGCCACGGCGGGCAATCGACCTCCGTCATCGGCTTTGCCCCTCTTCCGGAAACCAGCCGGGCGACCAACGGCTCGCTCGACAGTGGATCGTGGCACACGTTCGTCTGGCAATCGTCCGATGAACTCTTCGCGCCGATCCAACATCTGCTCACCTGGGTGATGGTATTCGGAGCCACCGCCATCGTGCTGCTGGTCTCGCTCGGCTACGTCGCAGCGGGTCGCATCGTCACCCCAGTCAGGCAGCTGCAACAAGCGGCACAAGCCATTGGGCGTGGTGAGCTACATACGCCGATCCAGATCAACACCGGCGATGAGCTGGAAGACCTTGCGAGAGAATTCACCCGCATGAATGCACAGTTGAAAGCCGCATTTGCGGGGCTGACCGACCAGGTCAAGTTGAAAACTCAAGAAGTCCAAGTCCTGCAGCAGTCCACGGATCAAATCTTGGACGCGGTTCCAACTCCCATTCTCTTGATCGATGCCCACCAAATCGTGCGCTATATCAATCAGGCAACCCGTGACGCCTTCGCAATCCAGGAGCCGTTGTCGAACGCGTCGCTGTTTTCCATTCTGTCACTCGACCAGGGTGTTCAGAAACAGCTTCAAGCAGAATTCCAGATGAACGGCAATACGGCGGACGCCATGCCCGATCTCGAGCGCCAAACCGTACCAAGAGACCCCTTGCAACCTCGTACAGATCGTGGAACATCCGGTCATCGATCGGAGCTCACCATCGGATCACGCATCTACCATTACCAATGGTTCCGATTGCCTACGAAACCAGGCGAAGAAGACAGTATCGGGCTGGTGCTTCGCGACATCACGGACGAAAGCAGGCTGCAAGACAAACTGGTCCAGGCGGAAAAGATGGGAAGCCTCGGGGTACTCACCGCTGGAATCGGGCATGAACTGAATAACCCGCTGTTCGGGATCATTGGGTTGGGAGAAATCCTCCAGGATGAACAGGACTTGGAACACATCAAGAGTTGCGCTCGAGACATTGTGGCTCATGGCCGTCGCATGGCTACCATCATTCGAGATTTCACCGGAGTTACTGATCGTGAAGCCTCTGATACGCCGATGTCCGTGCCGGTGGAGGAGGTGTTGGATAAAGCATTGACCACGGCACAAACCAGCGTTGACATGAAAGATGTCGTGGTCCACAAGACCTACGCTGGAAATACTCCGGTACTCGTGTTGCCAGACCAACTCCGGCAGGCGTTTGTGAATCTGCTGACCAATGCCGCCCATGCTATGAAAGGAACAGGGACGCTGACACTATCGACTGTCGTGTCAGACCATACGGTGACCGCCACCATCGCCGATTCGGGGCCGGGCATCTCCAAACAACACCTTTCAAAAGTCTTCGACCCGTTTTTTACGACGAAGGAACAGGGAGAAGGTTCCGGACTCGGACTGACCGTCGCTAGGCGTATCGTCCGAAAGTTCGGAGGCGATATCCGCATCGAGTGCGTCGAAGATCGAGGCACAGCATGCCACGTCATGCTCCCGATCAATACCTCAACATCTTCACCAGGAGGCCCATGGACTACCTCCGCTTCGCATTCCGCGCCACAACCGTCGCACTCCTCTTAGGAGGTTTTGGGACCGTGGCTGGGCTCCACGCCGCGAAGGAGAGCCCTGCCTTGGTCGGCATCGCCCCGGAAAAAGTCGCCGACTACATTCATGCCATCCTCGAGGCAGATCGCACCTTTTACACCTCACACATCGTGAACCGGCTGCAAGAAAAGGGTATCGTGGCTTCGACTGAACATTGGGAACAGGATAACACGCTCCCGTTACCGGCCCAGTTTCTTCAACACTCCGGTCGGCTGGTCGCGGAAAGTGGGCGAGGAATCCGTTACCGGCTGATTGGGTTTTCCCCGATCTATCAGCGCAATGCGCCTGCCACCGAGTTTGAGCGAAAAGCGTTGGACGTCCTCAAGCGACAGCCCGATCAGCCGGTCACAGGGGTTGTTTCAAGCGGTAAGAAACAGTATTTCCAAGCCATCTATTCAGACCGTGCCGTCTCGTCCGCCTGCGTCACCTGTCATAACAGTCATCCGCTGAGTCCAAAACGGGATTTTAAGTTGAACGATGTGATGGGTGGAATCGCAATCACCGTTCCGCTTGAGTAGCAGAACAGATGATCCATGACATGTGAGCCATCGATTGGAAATCACGAAGGTGAGCGAATGACCGTTGACATGCCATGAAACCGTTACGAAGGGGCGGGCGGGTTCGCCGAAACCTCCAGCTGCTTGAGATAATATTCTTCTCGATAGATCTGCACGGCGGTCATCAACAAACTGACGAGAATGGGGCCGATGAACAGGCCGAGCAATCCATAGAGCGCTAACCCACCTAACACGCTCAAGACCAGCAGCAATACGGGAATCTGTACATCCTGACCGATTAACCACGGTCGAAGAAATTGATCGACCATTGACACGACACCAATCCCCCACACCAGCATGGCCAATGCTTTTCCGGTCATCCCCACCAAGAATAGATAGAGTGCCACCGGCAACCACACCAGTCCCGTACCGCCGAACGGGATCGGGGCCAAGACAATAGTTATCGCCGTGAGTCCCATCGGAAACGGCACCCCGAGGGCCACATAGGCCATCCCGGCCAGCACCCCCTGCACGATCGCCGTCACAAGCACCCCTTTCACCACGGCTCGAATTGTTTGGTCCAATCGAACCAGGATTTTGGACTTGTGAGACTCCTCCATCGGAATCAAATCGTACAGGACGGAGAGCCACTGCCGGCCATCTTTGAACAGAAAAAACAATATCAATAGCATCATGAAGAAATTGGTGATGAGCGCGAAGGTATTCTTCAGCAAGCCTCCCATCCCACCGACCAGAAATTCGCTGAGCGCCTTCACCCCGGTCATGACCGATTGTTCCAATGACAAGGCCGGCGTGGGGGTACCGGATACAGCCGACTTCAACCAGCCACCGATGACGGGAATGGTCGCCAATTGGTCGGGGAGTCGTTGAAGGCCGCCCGATGAAATCCAGACACGGATCTCATGCTCCGCCACACCAGCCTCACGGACCAACATGCCCCCCATCACGACCAGCGGGACGACCACGATGGCTAACGCACCAGCGGTCAGTATCGCGGCGGAAGGCATTTCCTTCCCACCGAATAGTCTCGTCAGACGAAGATGCAGGGGAAAAGCCCAATGGGCAAGCAGCCCGGCCCAGAGCGCAGAAAACACAAACGGCTTAAACATCAACCCGATCTGGTAGAGCAACAAGACCAACAGGGCGAAGAACACGATGGAGAAGATCTGCTGTCGAGTCATAAATGACGTGGCGTTTCCTTACGAGGTACCGAGTAGATAGCAGATCCAGCGAGTTCTGTCACGACGGGAAGGAGGTAATAAAGCATCCGCGATAGATCTCGGCCAGATTCTGAATGCCGGATGCGAAATCCAGCTCATCCTGACCCCTTTCTTCGTCTCATCTTTACAGGTGGGGCCCTCACGCTGAGTTAGCAGAGGCTTCCTGGGGCTCTTCTGACGGCTTGGGGGACCACCCCTGTAGTCGCAACTGATCCCAAACTTTCTCGCGATCCAATGTATGCACCGCCACAGAGGCTTGATCACCCTTCTTGGGAACGTATCCCATCCGCATGGGAACCGTTCGCTTCCCCTCTCGAATGGTGAGGAAGATACAGAGTTCACCGAATCGACCCATGGTGCGCTTCGATCCCTCCGGTTCGGCGTCTGCCTTCACCGCTGGCTTCGGCGGTTCTTCATAGACCACCTCCACGACCTCCACTCCGCCCTGCCGAAATCGGACGTTCCATCGTTCAATATCGTGAGGGCCATCGAAGAGCACGTCCGCATCTGCCTGCCGCACATGCGCCGGGAGCGCCTGGCCATTGAGACTTTCCACAGCCATGTACGCCTTAGGAACTTTGAACAGCATGCGCGCGAGGGTGATGTATTTGCTATTCAAGTGGTCGTTTTCTGTCAGCCCGACCACCGCCTCGACGCTGTCAAATCGAGCACGCATCATGATGCGTTCGTCCAGCGCATCGCCAAAAATAACTGGGAATCCGGCCTCTTCCGCCATATGGCAGTGCTTGGGGGCGGAGTCGATGAAGACGACGGGCGTGCCACCCTTCTTCAGCTCTGCGGCCACGGCCAAGCTCAGTTCGCGAACCCCAAGAATCGCCACGATTTCTCGCTTGGGAAGTCGAAGTTGAAGGAGTTGTGCCAACAGTCGGGCGAAGAGACCTGCATGCAGAACGGTCACCCCGATTGTCATAAAGACCATCGCCCGAAGCGCGTCCCCTCCCTCCAGCTGTTCCCGCCGCATTGCCTCGGCGGTCAGCGACGCGATCGCGGCGGCGACAATGCCACGAGGCGCCACCCACGCTAGAAACAATCGTTCTTTGGGAGCGAGGCCGGCCCCGATCGTCGACATGAACACGCTCACAGGACGAACCAAGAAGATCAATGCCGCCACCGCCCACCACGCCGCCGGCCACAACAGCACAATATCCTTCCAGCGAATGTCGGCCGCAAGCAGGATGAATAACAATCCGACCAGCATGGCGGTCATTTGATCTTTGAAGTCCCGCAGATCACGATCGACGTGCGTGCCGAGGTTGCCGACCAGAATCCCGGCAACGGTGACGGCGAGAATGCCGCTCTGGGGGATCACCTGATCAGAAAGTTGAAACAGGACGTACGTCAGGGCAAGGGTGAAGATATTGGTGTACCCGTGAGGCACCAGGCCCGGCCAACGCAGCAGCAAGCCAACGAAGTACCCACCGACTGCGCCGGCGAAGATACCGAATCCCAACCGCAACCCCAACTGATACAGTTCGCTCGCCAGGGTCTCAGTAGCGGGAGACAGCACAACGTTCAAAACGAGAATTGCCAGCACAGCCCCGATCGGGTCGATCAACACGCCCTCGGCCTCGAGGATGGTCCGCATGTGCGGGCGGAGGCGCATGTCGCGGACAAGTGGAGCGACGACAGTCGGCCCGGTGACCACGACGAGGCTACCGAACAGAAGCGAGTTCGCGATCGACCACCCAAGGATCACGTGGGCCACGAGGCCGGCCCCGGCCAAAGTCAGCACGGCACCCCAGGTCACAAGCCGTCGGATCGGCGTCTCCTGTCGACGAAGACGCGACCATTGGAGATTCAGCCCACCTTCAAACAGGATGACCGCAATTGCAAAATCGACCAGGTCGAGCAGCCCCTGCCCCATGGATTCGGGATGCACCCATCCAAGCACTTCGGGGCCCAACGCGACGCCGAGGGCGAGAAGGAGGATGATGCTCGGGATATTGAGGTGGCGTGCCAGCGACTGCGCGAGCACACCGGCCGCCAGAGCGATGGAAATGGTCAGGCCAGCGTGCACGTGGTCGATGTCTGACTCATGATGATTGGGTGAAAGAAAGAACCCGTTGTGAACACTAAATCGGTGATCGGGGGACTGGATACCCGCCCGTTACTCCCGTGTGTGCTGATGTGTCTACCCACAAGTGTGGCGATGATTTGTCGCATGTTCCGCACAATACACAACCTGGGACCGTGGAACAAATCTTTTCGTCATCATACTGCCGAAACTCCTTACCTGTATGGAAGCGGGGTGAGATCCAGCTATCGTGAGCCAAAAGGGAGCGTCCCGCTTGACATACTGTCGTCTTCGCATGTCTCAGATTCTTCACGGACACAGCTCCCATGTCCTGAATCGTGGGAACGGGGGTGCCACGGTTTTCCACAAGGACGGCGATGACGCCGCACTCCTCGATTTACATACCCCGATAAGAGGATGGCACTAGGGGCCTAAGGCGGGAGTTACTTAGAGGTCGGCTTCTCTTCCAATCAGCGCGACCGCTTTCCCACGATGGGCGTTCATATCGCGAACATTACTGGGCAGTTTCGGCGCTTCCTCGGGCCACCCCGTGACGCCCATATCACTCACCCCCTGAAACTTCGCCCCTTCCTCCATCAGAATCGTGGGGCAATGCACCTCACCGATCAGAATCGCAGTCTTGAGAAGCTGGATTTTCCCGGTGGCCGTGACCGTGGCCTTGATGCGTCCGCTACTGATCAGCGAATCCGCATGGATGGATCCCTTCACCACACCATCTTCGCCGACAATCACTTCGCCCTTCGTATGCACTTCACCTTCCAGACGTCCATCGATGCGCACCGTGCCCTCAACCTTGATTTCACCCTTGAGTTCGACTCCCTTTGCCAACAGCGTAATGTTGCCGTCGTCCGCATAGCCGGTCTTTTTCATGGGGACTCCTATGTACAGGTCAGTCTCCCCAAGGTTACCTGAGGACCGGGGATACACCTAACAGTTTGTAGAATCCAGCAGCACGGCTTGGCAAAGGCATCTACGAGGAAAAGTCAAACGTCTGCTTCAATCGTTCCCACAGCCCACCACCATGGACTTCACAGTAGGTCTTGGGCTCCGTCCCTGAAATGAAGTACTCTGCCCTGTTCTCCGGACAGCGCGAGGTCGCAAGCTGACCGGTTCTTGGATCAATCCGCCGTTGAACGACTCCGAGGGGCACCTCAAAATCGGGAAGATCCCTTGGAATGAGCCGAACGGCCAGCTCACTCCATATGGGCAAGGCGGCCTGCGCACCGGTCAATTTGAGGGCTCGCTCATCATCAAACCCAACCCACACACCGATCGCAATGTCCGGCGAATACCCGACAAACCAGGCGTCTCGAGATCCATCTGTCGTCCCGGTCTTGCCTGCAACGGGCCCCTTCACGCCCAAGGCCCTGGCCTTGGAGGCAGTGCCTCGATCCACCACCCCCTTCAGCAGCGATGTGACAAGGAAGGCGCCCTGCGGAGTCGCCGCCTGACTTCGATCCAGGGGTGGACTCCATATCGTCTCTCCCCCTTCGCGCGTCATGTTGGACAGCGCCACGGGACGAATCACGACCCCTCCATTGGCAAGCCCGGCATACGCGGCTGTAATCTCCAGTAACGATACCGTAGAACTGCCGAGGGCAAGGGAGAGGTTATTGGCCAGGGGAGTGGTAATTCCAAAAGCTTGGAGCTGGTTCGTGAGCGCCAGCATCCCCGTTCGGTGGGCTGTTCTGACGACCGGAACATTCAACGACTGCTCGAGCGCCGTTCGAACCGTCACTTGCCCTCGATACTGTCGGTCATAATTTTGCGGCGACCACTGACCGGTACCTGACTCCAAGGTCACCGGTTCATCTGCCAGCAGTGTCGCCGGTGTGAGACCTGCCGTCCCTTGATCTCGAGCCGCCTCAAAGGCGGCCAAATACACAAACGGTTTAAACAGAGAGCCCGCTGATCGATGCGCCTGCACCGCACGGTTGAACTGGCTCACTCGATAATCGCGTCCGCCAACCATCGCGAGCACATGCCCATGCCTCACATCCAATACGACGACAGCTCCTTGAACCGGTGGCTCAGAACCGGCCAATGCGGGGTAGCTCTTTTCGAGCTTTGTGAGTCCTTCGTGTAAGACCTGCGTGGCAATTTGCTGTGCTCTGGAATCGAGCGTCGAATAAATTCGCAACCCTTCCGGAGTGACCACTCCGGTTCCTTGCTCGATTTCTTTGAGCAGGAAATCGACAAAGTACGGGGCATCGGTGAGGGCGTCATCGGTCAACATGACCTTCACCGGACGAGCCAAGGCCACTTTCAATGATTCCTCTGTGACGACCCCTTCTGCTCGCAAACGGTGGAGCACCACATCACGACGCTTGGTCGCCAGCTCAAGGTTTTTCACCGGCGAATAGATATTGGGACCTTTGATCAATCCAACGATCAACGCAATTTCCTCGATCGACAGTCGGTCGAGCGGTTTACCGAAGTACCGATGGGCCGCCTCCCCCACACCATAGATCGACACAGGACCGGCTTGGCCCAGGTAGATCTCGTTGACATAGCTTTCCAAAATATCTTGCTTGCGGTACTTGAACTCGAGCGCCAGCGAAGCCACCAGCTCCTTGAACTTCCGCCATATCGTGCGCTTGGGAGAGTAGAAGAGATTCTTCGCCAATTGCTGGGTCAGTGTACTGCCACCCTGTACGACTGCTCCCCGCGTGATATTGGTCCACAGCGCTCGTCCGATAGCGATAGGATCAACCCCGAAATGAGAGAAAAAGCGTCGATCTTCGATGGCCAATAGCGTCTGAATCAAGATGGGAGGGACTTGATCCAGTGGAATCCATTCCCGAAGCTGCTTCGTCCCGGCCCGCACGCCACTGATCACAACCGGTTCGAGCGCCACGAGTGCGACTGGTCGTCCATCAGCGCCGGATAAGACCTCGGTTACAATACCGTCTACCAAGGTTAGTTTGACTAACCGGGCAGGAAGCCGATGTTCTTCCTGCGCATGCAAAAAAATCTCAATCGAGTTTTTCGTCGCGAAATACTCACCGGCAACCTTCGGTTTGGCTGCGGCCGGTCGATACTCCAGACGATGCAGACGGTCGAACAAACCCTCATCCACGGGATGAAGCCCCGGCGTGAGAAAAAACGGTGCTCCGTAGA
>Ga0224510_10001942_pt1 | contig 12995 bp, 11 predicted proteins | sample SF_May12_sed_USG_FD_170161 | JGI IMG/M metagenome (GOLD analysis project Ga0224510, IMG submission 170161) | Sediment microbial communities from San Francisco Bay, California, United States - SF_May12_sed_USGS_4_1 | ecosystem: Environmental > Aquatic > Marine > Sediment | place: USA: California... | reverse complement strand
CCGGGGATGTCGGTCGGTGGCACGAGGACGGTAGCATCGCTTTCGAGGGACGTCTCGACGACCAGGTCAAGGTGAGGGGGACACGAATCGAACTCGGCGAGATCGAGGCAGCGCTGGTGCGCCAACCAGGCGTGGCGGAGGCGGCCGCTGCGGTCTCGGACCATGGAATCGTGGCAGTCGTCGTCTCCAGCGGCGTCGACATCGGGCAACTGCGAGAGCGGCTGAAGTCTTCGCTCCCGGCGGCAGCCGTGCCCTCGGTCGTGGTAGGCGCCGAGCAACTGCCGAGGCTCCCCAACGCCAAGATCGACAGGTCCGCCGTGGTGGTTCTTTGTTCCCGGGCCGTCCAGTCGGAGGCGGGCGGCCACGACACACCGTCCGCCTTGATGGCGAAACTGAGGGCGATCTGGGAGGACGCCCTCGAGAGACCGGTCGGGTTGCGCGATGACTTCTTCGATGTCGGAGGGCACTCGTTGCTCGCCGCCGAGGTGATGGATCGGATCGAGCGAGAGATCGTCGGATCGAGGATCCCACTGGCAGAACTCTTCGCCGCCCCGACCATCGCCCAGTTGGCCGCAGTCATCGAGGCGAAGGAGTTCTCGTGGCGCTCCCTCGTGCCAATTGAACCCGATCGGGAGGGAGTGCCCTTCTTCTTCGTACACGCCCATGGCGGCAACGTCGTCGGGTTTCGAGATCTGGCGCTACACATGACCCGCCCCTTCTACGGCTTGCAGGCCGCCGACCTGAATGCAACCGCTCCCCAGCGTCGCTCCATCGAATCGATGGCGTCGGACTACGTGGAAGAGGTGTTGACGGTCTCGCCCACCGGTCCCTACCTCCTCGGTGGGTTCTGCCTGGGTGCCGCCATCGCCCTCGAGATGGGGCGGATCCTCACCGAGCGCGGCGAGGACGTGGCGGCGGTTGTGATGGTCGACCTCGCCCGACCGGGACTGGAAGCGACCTACGACCGCTCCCCTGTGCGCGACCGCCTGCGGCGTGAGTGGGCGAATCTGGTCGAACGCAGGCCCGGCCGGCGTCTTCGATACGTGCGCCGCCGGCTCTCGGAAGTGATCGGTCGCGGCCTCTTGACCGTCGAGAAGGCGGGCGGGGGCGGCGCGTCGCCGTCGGCGCGCTTCCGGGAGGAGATGGTCGCAGATGCGCTCTCAGAGGCCTACGAGGCCTACGTGCCGCAGTCGTACGGTGGTCCGGTCGTGGTGGTTCGGGCGGCGGCCGCGCCTCACTCCCGGTCCCAGGATGCGACCCTCGGATGGGGGTCCGTCCTCACGGGGCAGGTCGAAACGTTCGAGGCGCCCGGTCACCAGACAGGTCTCCTCGCCCGGCCCCGCGTTCGAGAATTGGCCCGGATCATCGAAGACGCTCTGGCCCGCCGATGACGGTTCTCGACAGCTTGGTCACCATCGAGTTCGTCGATCTCGCCGGCAGGAATCCCCGCACCGCGGCCCTGCTTTCGGACGAGGAACGTCACCGGGCCGCCCGGATCCACGACGACTCGCTACGGGCGAGATTCGAGACAGGGCGGTCTGAGCTGAGGAGGATCCTCGGCGCCCTCCTCGGAATCGATCCGGCCACCGTCCCGATCTCGACGGGACCGTGGGGAAAGCCGTTCGTCCCTGGCGCCGGCATCGAGTTCAGCTATTCCAGGTCGGGGTCGGTGGGCGTCGTTGCGACGGCACGGAACGCCCGGATCGGAGTGGACATCGAGGCGATCGACAACACGGTGGACGTCGCGAGGGTCGCCCGCCGCGTTCTGGCCCCTGACGAACTCGACGACTTCGAAGCCTCATCGGATCGGCGTCGGACGCTCCTGCGGTTCTGGACTTTGAAGGAGGCGCTGGCCAAGGGGTGCGGTACCGGGTTCAGCGTCGAACCGCAGGACATTCGCGTCACCCTCGATCCGCGGGCCATATCCACGCCCGACGGCTCCCGGCCCGACGGCTGGTGGCTCGACCACCAGATGGTGGCCCGCTCGTACGTCCTGGCGGTTGCAGTCGAAATGGATGGGGACCCCGAACGGGGCCCCCCATCCATCCGTCACTCGTAGGAGATCGCCGACAGCACGTTCATCTTCGCTGCCTTGCGGGCGGGCCCGGCGGCGGCGATGACACCGGCCAGCGCTGCCAATGCCAACCACAGCCCGAGTTGGCCGGCGGGGAGGGCGAATGAACTCAGGCCGTCGTCGGCAAGCGACGACACGGTGGCCCATCCCAGCCCGATTCCCACGCCGACTCCGAGAATCGCTCCGAAGATGGCGACGATCACCGCCTCTGCTCGGATCATCCGGCGCACCTGACGCCGGCTCATACCCACTGCCCTCAGCAGGCCGATCTCTCGGGTCCGTTCGACGATCGACAGTGCCAGGGTGTTGGCGATACCCAGCACGGCGATGATCACCGCAAGCCCGAGCAGGCCGGAGAACAGCGCCACCATCTGATTGACCTGCGCCTCCGCCTCGGCGATCTGATCGGCCTTCGTGTTCATGTCGATGTTGGGGAAGGCCGCCAGTACCGGTTGCGTGGCCTCGATGCCTTCGTCGAGCGAGACGCCATCGGCGAGTCGGGCAAAAACGATCGTGGCGGCGTCACCGAAGAAGTCGTCTCCATGCGCCTCTGTTCCCACGATGTAGTTGCCGAACGTCTGATCCTCGAACGTGCCGACGATCGTCGTCGGCATCAAACCGACCGCCGGGTATTCGACGTCGATGACGTCGCCGACCGTCCAACCTCGCTCCGCCAGGACGTCGCGCTGAATGAGCATCCCCTCGCCGATTTCGGCGATCTCTGTGGTCGGGCGCAGGTCGTACATGCGCTCGACGTCGGCGGCCACGATGCCCACGTTCAGCTCTTGACCGTCGATTCGGATGAAGTCGGTGCGAACGGCCGACACGGTCGCGATCTCCTCGAGCCCTTCCAGCTCTGATTCCACGGTGGGGCTGACACCTTCCAGGAAGTTGGTGGAGCTGAATGCGAGGTCCGCGGGGAACGACTGTTCAAGCGTGTCCGTGACCGAGGCCCGGATCGAGGCTGCGAAGATCGAGACGAAGCTGACCAACGCGATGCCGATCATCAGTGCGGCAGCCGTCGAGGCGGTCCTTCGAGGTTGGCGGACGGTGTTCTCGCGCGCCAGCTCTCCGGTGATACCTGGGAGCGGCCGGCCGAGCAGCCGTCCGATGGGGATGGCGAAGACCGGTGCCAGGATCGATATCCCGACGAACACCGTGAAGGACCCGGCTCCCACCACAGCCGCCGTCGCCCCGTTCTCGAGGGTCAGACCCGTGACGAGGAGAGCAGCACCGAGTGCGGTCACCGCCACACCGGAGATCGTCCTCTTCCGGAGGGATCGAGGTGACGTCGGCGCCTGCGTCTCGGTCATGGCCGCCACCGGCGGCACTCTGGATGCCTTACGGGCGGGGAGGAGAGCGGAAGCCATCGTCACCACCATCCCCACGGTCATGCCGGCGATGATCGTTCGCGGCTCCACGGTGAGGGGACCGTCGGGGACGCCGAACCCTCCCGCATTCATGGCCGCTTTGATTCCCGCTGCAACGCCGATTCCCGACACGACTCCGATGGCAGATGACACGAACCCGACGATCGCCGCTTCGAGGGCCACCAGCGTCGTCACCTGACGGGCGGTGGCCCCCACGGCCCGCAACAAGGCGAGCTCCCGGGTCCGCTGCGCCACGACGATGCGGAAGGTGTTCTGGATGACGTAGGCGCCAACGAGCACAGCCACGCCGGCGAACGCCAGCAGCGCCGTCGTCAGGAATCCCAGCCCTTCGGTGAATCCGTCGAGCTGTTCCTGGGTTTGCTGGTCACCGGTCACGACCTCGGTGTCCTGGGGCGCCACCGCGGTCAGGCGCTCGACCAACTCCTCTGCCGAGACGCCATCGGCGGCGACTACGTCGATCGATGTGAAGCTGTCCTCCAATCCGAACAGTCGCTGTGCTTCGTCGATGGTGAAGATCGACATGGTGGCGCCGGCCAGATTGCTCTCGGTTCCGAAGTTGGCGAGTCCGACGACCTCGAAGGTTTCGGTACCGAGTGCGGTTTGGATCCGTACGTCATCGCCCAGTTCGAATCCTTCTGCCTCCGCGGTGCCGACGTCGATGACGACTTCGCCGGCGCCGGACGGCGCACGGCCGTTTCCGTCGGTGATGCGGAGCGCGGACAGGGCGGGCTCGTCGATCCACGACCCGCCGATGGTTGGCGGACCCTGCCCGCCCACCGGTTCTCCGGCGGCATCGATGATTTGCGCGAATCCGCCTACGGAACCGGCGGCGGCCTGGACCCCTTCGGTGGAGGCAACGGCCTCGAGGAGAGCCTCGGGGAGGGACCCCTGGATTGTGCCGGGTGCCGACCCGAACTCCGGTTGCTCAGGCCTGATGGAAGCGTCGATTCCGGCGTAGACGTCGTCGAACAGTGTCGTGAACCGTGCGTTGATCGTGTCGGTGAACACGAAGGTCCCGGCTACGAACGCCACGCCGAGCACGATCGCCAGCGACGTCAGTCCCAAACGGACCTTGTGGGCGATCACGCCCTTCAATGCGGTGCGGAGCATCTTCTCAACCTCCCAGCGTCTTCATGCGCTCGAGCACGGACTCGGGCGTCGGATCGTCCAAGCCATCGACGATGCGGCCGTCGGCCAGGAACACCACGCCGTCGGCGTAACCGGCGGCCACGGGGTCGTGGGTGACCATCACGATCGTCTGGCCCAGTCCCTTCACAGCCCGTCGCATGAACCCGAGGAGTTCAGCTCCGCTTCGCGAGTCGAGATTGCCGCTCGGCTCGTCGGCGAAGATGATCTCGGGCTGCGAGACGAGCGCCCGGGCGGCTGCGACCCGTTGCTGCTGCCCGCCCGAGAGCTCGGAGGGCCTGTGTGACAGGCGGTCGGCCAACCCGACCGTCTTGACCACTTGCTGGAGCCACTGCTCATCGGGTTTGGTGCCGGCGATGGAGAGAGGGAGCACGATGTTCTCGCGAGCGGTGAGGGTGGGGACCAGGTTGAAGGCCTGAAAGACGAACCCGACGTTGTCTCGCCGCAACATGGTGAGCTCGCGGTCGTTGAGGCTTCCGAGGTCGACCCCTCCGATCTCGACCCGGCCGGACGTCAGGGTGTCGAGGCCGGCCAGTGTGTGCAGCATGGTCGATTTGCCCGACCCGGACGGGCCCATGATGGCGGTGAACTGTCCACGGGGGAACTCGAAGGTCACGCCGTCGAGGGCTCGTACGGTGGCGTCTCCGGCACCGTATACCTTCACTCCGTCGAGGATCGATGCGGCTACGTCTGTGCGGGGAGGTGCGAGGGTCACGAGAACTCCTTGATCGTTGGGTCGCCGGAATGACCCGGCCTGGATCGCAGTGTCCGTGACGCACCCTCGAGCGTCGCCGCCCCCAGGAACGGTTCGTGGCTCGTTCTGTGAGAGGAACGCCGACGCAGGTAGGTCCTCCTTCAGGAGGACCTGGGTCTCAGCCGCCCGGGGTGATGAGCCCGGATTCGTAGGCGGCGACCACTGCCTGGACCCGATCGCGGAGACCGAGTTTGGTGAGGATGTGGGAGACGTGGGTCTTGATGGTGGTCTCCGAGATGAACAGCTCCTCGGCGATCTCGGCGTTGGTCATGCCCCGGGCGATGAGCGCCAGCACCTCCGTCTCGCGGTCGGTGAGGTCAGCGAGTCCTTGTGCCGGCTCGACTCCCTTTCGGGCCGCGAACTCGGTGATGAGGCGCCGGGTCACCGACGGAGCTATGAGGGCATGACCCTGCGCCACGACACGGATCGCCTGAATGAGATCGTCGGCCGGCGCATCTTTGAGGAGAAACCCGCTGGCGCCCGCCTTGAGGGCGCCATAGACGTAGTCGTCGAGGTCGAACGTGGTGAGCACGATGACCTTGGCGTCTTCGACGGCTTCGGTGAGGGCCCGAGTGGCGGCGATTCCGTCCATTTCGGGCATGCGCACGTCCATCAACACCACGTCGGGGCGTTCGCGGCGGGCCGTTCGCACCCCCTCGGAGCCGTTCTCGGCCTCACCGCACACCACCAGATCCGGTTCCGATTCGAGGATCATCCGCAGCCCGGACCGAACCATGGCCTGATCGTCGACGAGCAGTACCGAAATCATGATTCCACCGGGATCGTGGCTACCACGCGGAAACCTCCGCCGGGCCGGGGGCCGGCGTCGAGTTTTCCGCCGAGGAGTGTGACCCGCTCTCGCATGCCCACCAGTCCATGTCCTCCGCCGTTGGATTCGAGGTTCACGCCGCGACCGTCGTCGCAGACCTCCACGCTGATGCAGTCGTCGGCGGCTTTCACCCTGACGGTGGCGGTGACCCCGGGGCCACCGTGGCGGAGTGAATTGGTGAGGGACTCCTGGATGATGCGGTAGACGTTCACGTCGACCCCATCTGGGAGTTGAGGCGTATCGTCCACGTCGATTGTCACCTGGACGCCGGCTTCGGTCATGTCGGCGGCGAGAGAGGCGAGATCTGCCAAGCCCGGCTGCGGTGTGAGGGATGGATGTTCGGGGTCGGTCCGAAGGACGCCCACCATCCGTCGCATCTCCGACAGCGCTTCGTGGCCGGCCTCGCGGATTGCATCGAGCGCTCCGGTCACCCTCGGGTCGATGGTCCCGGCGACCCGGCGGGCGCCTTCTGCCTGGAGTGTCATCACCGTCATCTTGTGGGCGACCACGTCGTGAAGTTCCCGGGCGATGCGGGCCCGCTCGTCTGCGACAGCTCTGGCGGCCTGTTCCTCTCGCTCCCGTTCGGCTCGTTCCGCCCGTTCCTCGAGTTCCTCGATCCTCTTCCTCCGCTGGTACACCTCGCGACCGAGGGCCAACGGTATGGCCGTCGTGAGCGCCGTGAACCCGAGATCCTCGGGTCCGACGGATTCGAGTGTGAGTGCTCCGAGGCCGGTGAACGCGACGAGTACACCCACGATGACACCACCGAATCGGAGCGACTGGCGGGGAGGAAGCTCTGTGCCGACCGCGTGGATGAGGAGAACGAGTCCGGCTGTGACGAGAGTGTTCGGATAGTCGAACGCGCGGTCGACCATGAAGGCGGCCAGCCCGGCCAGCATCGCTGCTCTTGGCCAGCGACGCCGGATGGCTACCGGGGCGGCCTGGGCCACGATGAGGGCCGTGTTCAGGGCGTCCGGTTCGCGTGAGAAGATGCTGCCGATCGCATCGTTGATCTCCACCCTCGACGTGAAGCCGAGGATGAGCACAACGACTGCGTAGATCGTGTCCTTGGCGGTCGTCGACAAGCTGAATCGCCGCATCACACCCAGGCTACTGACCCTTCGGCCGCGGGCCCATCGTCCGCGAGGACGATCCCGGGTCGTACCTACGGTGGATGTTTCTTGCCGTTTCGGGACGGCCTGTCGAAGATGTCCCGATGGAGCTGGGTATCACCACGTTCGCCGAGATGTATCCCGATCCGGTCACCGGTGAGACCGTCTCGCCCGAAGAACGGTTGCGGCGAGTGGTGGAGGAGGCCGAATGCGCCGAACGCGTCGGCCTTGACGTGTACGGGGTGGGGGAGCATCATCGGCCCGACTTTGCGGTGTCGGCCCCGGCGGTGGTGCTCGCCGCAATCGCCGCCCGCACCGAGCGGATTCGGTTGACTCCGGCGGTGACGATTCTCTCGACCGACGACCCGGTGCGGGTGTTCCAGCAGTTCGCCACCGTCGATCTTCTTTCGGGTGGACGGGTGGAGCTGTTGGTGGGTCGTGGTTCGTTCATCGAGTCGTACCCGCTGTTCGGGCATGACCTCTCCGACTACGACGAGCTCTTCGCCGAGAAGCTCGATCTCCTACTCGCCTTGCGAAGCGACGAGATCGTGCGGTGGAGCGGCCGATTCCGGCCGTCGATCCAGTCCCAGGGTGTGTACCCACGCCCGGTGCAGGACCCGCTGCCCGTGTGGGTGGGAGTGGGAGGCAATCCCGCTTCGATGGTGCGGGCGGGCAACCGGGGGCTTCCGGTGGCGCTGGCCATCATCGGCGGCGACCCCGTCCGGTTCGCTCCACTCGCCAATCTGCACCGGCGGGCGTTGACCGAGAGCGGCTTCGACCCCGAGGCGGTGCCGCTGGCCGTTCATGCACACGGCTACATCGCCGAGTCGGCCGATCGAGCTGCCGACGACTACTACCCGGGATACGCCGCCGCCATGAACGTGCTGGGGCGCGAACGGGGTTGGAGCCCGATGACCCGGCTCCAATTCGACGCGATGAGGAGTCCAGGCGGGTCGCTGGTCCTCGGTGATCCCCATGACGTGGCGTCGAAGATGCTGCTGTGGCGAGAGGCGCTCGGTATCGAACGATTCATGCTTCACATCAGCGTCGGCACACTCCCACACGAGAAGGTGCTCCAGGCCATCGAACACCTCGGCCGGGAGGTGGCCCCCAGAATCCGGCACGCACTCCCGGCTGGATGATGACCTCGACTCGTCGCCCAGTGCGCCCTGGTCATGACCATGAGAGTCGATGCGGGTCTGGCGGGTGCGGTTGGGCCGGCAGTGTTCAGCCCGTAACGGTCACCGAGCCGGTCATCGTCGGGTGGATCGAGCAGAAGAACTCGTAGGTGCCCGCCTCCTCGAATGTGAAGTCGAAGCTCTCCCCGCCGCCCAGTGCCGCTGACGGCCAGGTGTCGTCGGAGGAGGTCCAGGTGTGGGCGGCCGAATCGTCGTTCGTCACGGTGACGGTGGTCCCGGCCACGACCTCGATCGGATCGCCGAAACTGAAACCCGCGATGGTGATGGCGGCCGATACACCGTTCTGCGGTGACTCTCCATCCGGTTCGGCGGAGTCGGATCCGGAACAGGCAGCCACGACGACGGCCAGCAACACGGTGAGTGCGAAACGCGAGAACAACGGAGCCTCCTTCGTTGGGGTCCAGTACGGAGGCAGAACCCGATGAGGTTCTCGGTGTGATAATCGGTGCGTGGACGCACGCATACTCTTCGCCGAAGACGACCCATCGATCCGGGAGACCACCCAGCTGGGACTGGAAGCCGTCGGGTTCCGGGTCGAATGTGCGGTGGACGGCGACGACGCGCTGGCTCGTTTCCGCGCCTCCCGACCCGATCTCGTGCTCCTCGACGTGATGATGCCGAAACGAGACGGCTTCGAGGTGTGTCGGATCATCCGTCGCGACTCGAACATTCCGGTGATCATGCTCACCGCTCGAACCGATTCGATCGACGTGGTGGTCGGGTTGGAGTCGGGTGCAGACGACTACGTCACCAAACCGTTCGACCTCCCGGTGCTGGTGGCGAGGATTCGGGCGGCCCTCCGCCGTGCCCGGGACGACGATCCCGTCGAGGTCCTGACCCTCGGAGACGTGACCATCGACGTCCTCGGCCACAGCGCCGAGCGGCAGGGGCAGGAACTGGCACTGACGCCGACCGAGTTCCGCCTGCTCGCGGAGCTGGCCCGATCACCAGGCCGAGTGCTCTCCCGGGAGTTGCTGCTCGAGAACGTGTGGGGGTACGACTACCTGGGTGACTCGAGGATCGTCGATATGGCAATCCAGCGTCTTCGCTCAAAGATCGAGGCCGACCCGGGCTCGCCGCAGCTCATACAGACGGTACGTGGAGCCGGCTACCGGGCGCGGCGATGAGGCGCGGATTCCGGACGCGCGTCACGGTCCTCGTCATCGGCCTCGTGACGGCAACGGTCGTGATCGTCTCGCTGGCGGCGTTCGGGATCGTGTCGTCGGCCCTTCGTGCGCAGCTCGTCGAGAACGGCGTCGCCCAGGCCGAGTTCAACATCACGGTGCTGGTACCCGCCGCAGGAAGCGGATCCGACACCAATCGGACGGCGTTCGAAGAGACCGAATTGACTCAGCGATTCCTGTCTCGGGGCTCGTCGGGGTTTCTGATCGACTTCGGAGACGGCGACCCGTACGCCTCGCGGCCCGATCTCCTGGCACTGGAGCCGAGCGAGCCCGTGGAGACGCTGATCGAGGCCGGTCGGTACGGGTTCGAATTCGCCGAGGTGGCGGGCACTCCCTCGCTCGTGGTGGGCGCACGCCGACCGGGTTCGGAAACCTCCTATTACTTCGTGTCGGATGCGTCGGTGCTCGTCGACAGCAGGTCGACGCTCATCCGGTTCCTCGCACTCGGGGCGGCGGTTGTCATCGGCATCGGGGCGCTGGCCGCCACCTCGATCGCCCGCCGCGTGCTCAGGCCCGTCAGCGTTGCCTCCGAAGCGGCGCAGCGGCTGGCGGGGGGCGATCTGGCCACGCGGGTTCCGGTTGAGTCGACAGACGAGTTCGGTTCTTTGTCAGAAGCGTTCAACACCATGGCCTCGTCGCTCCAAGACCACGTGGGAGCTCTCGAGCGTGCCGAGGCGCGGGAGCGGCGATTCGTCGCCGACGTCTCGCACGAGTTGCGGACACCACTCACGGCCCTGTCGAACGAGGCTCATCTGCTGACCGGCATGAGCGACCAGCTCCCGGATGCGGGGCGGCGTGCGGCGGAGCTGCTGGCAGAGGACGTCCGCCGTTTCCGTCGCCTGGTGGAAGAACTCCTCGAGATCAACCGGCTGGACGCCGACGCTGCACCGGCCTCCCGTTCCCAGGTGGACATCGCCCGATTGGTGGAGGCGCTGGCAGCCGAACGGCTCCCCGGCGTTGTCTCGATCGGGCCGCTGCCCGGGTTGGTGGAGATCGATCGCGTGAGTCTGGAACGGATCATCGGGAACATCTTCGACAACGCCGCAGCTCATGCACCGGGAGCCAGGGTGGATGTCTCGGGGGCGATCGCCGGCGACTCCCTTCGGCTGGTGATCGGCGACCACGGTCCGGGGGTCGATCCGGAGCTGCTGGATCAGATCTTCGATCGGTTCTTCAAGGCCGATCCGTCCCGGCGGGGTGGAAGCGGCCTGGGGCTGGCGATTGCCCGGAGACACGCCCGGCGGATGGGCGGCGAGCTCGTCGCCGAGAACGCAGACGGGCTGCGATTCGTTCTCGATGTGCCTGTGACTGAACCGTTACGCGGCGAAGATGGGCGTGAGACAGGTGCGGCGCACGATGAGAGTGTCGAAAGGACGACATGATGCGACGAGTGCTCGCGACAGTGCTCATGATGGTGGTTGCCGCGTGTGGGGCGCCGAGCGGTGACGCCGGACCGGTGACGACGGCAACCCCGACCACGGTCCCCACGACTGCTTCGACGACGACCCCGGTCGAGGGGTCTACGACGGTCACAACCGCGCCTGCGGTGGAACAGCAGGTCGTCGAGGTGTTCTTCATCCAGGATGGCGAATATGCCAAGCCGGTGGCCCGGGTCATCCCGGCGACGGCCGACATCGGCGCCAACACGCTGCGGGCATTGCTCGCCGGAGTATCCGCCGACGAAGCCGAGGCCGGGCTGTCGACAGCCATCCCTGGCGACACCCTGCTGCTGGGTTTGAGGATCGCGGATGGCACGGCCACGGTGGACCTCTCCCGCGAGTTCGAGCAGGGGGGCGGCTCGTTCGGAATGCTGAGTCGCCTCGCCCAAGTGGTGTACACGATCACCCAGTTCGACACGGTCGACAGGGTCGTGTTCTGGCTCGACGGAGAACCGGTGACGGTGTTCTCGGGTGAGGGGATCCTGCTGGAGGATCCGGTCACCAGGGACGACTACCAATCGCTGCTCCCCACCGACCCGCCCATCGAAAGGTGGGACCAGGGCGACGTCGGTGACCTGTCGGGTGTCGGTTCCGCAGACCTGCGCAAGGTGGTGCTCGTGACGTCGAACGACGTGTTGAACGTCCGGTCCGATGCCGGTGTCGCAAATCCGATCATCGGGAGCCTCCTACCCGGGGTCATCGTCGAAACGACGCCTGAGACCCGGACCGTGTCCGGATCGGTGTGGCAGGTTGTCGAGACCCCGGCCGGCCCCGGGTGGGTGAACGCCCGCTTCCTCGCCTCCGTGCTGTCGGAAACCGAATTCGCCGGCGATGCGAGGGTGCTCGGAGTCCTCGATGAATTCGCCGAGATCGCCGCGAGTCAGGGCGACCTCACCAGTGTCGTTTCGCGGAGGGGACTGTATGTCGCTCACAACGCGCCGCCGATCCGCTTCGACGTCGACGAGTTGGACACCGTGCTCTCCGACACCAAGACGTACAAGTGGGGGTCGGCGGCTCTGGAGCCTGACAGCCCCGAACTCCCGTCGAGGACGTTCGCAGAGGCGATTGGTGATCGCTTTGTTTCGACCTACAAGGACACCGACACGTCGATTCTCTTCGATGAGGTGGAGCTGGGTGGCAACGGCAACATCGCCGAGTTCGCCATTCCCTTCGAGCTGGCGGGCTTCCATTTCGTCAGTGTCTACGACCCGGGTGACAATCCCGACTTCGGGGGACTCGACTGGACGGCTTGGTACGTCTCGATCGACTACGAAGACGGGAACCCGGTCATCGTGGGGCTGACCGTCAACGAATGGGCGCCGTGATCTGGCGCCGGTCGGGCCGAACCGGGCCTACAGTCGGCGGATGACGAACTGGGCTCGATTCGAGGAACAGGCCCCAGAGATGGCGTCTCGAATCCGGGCCCGGTTCGAGTCTCATCGCCATCACGTCCTTGCCACGCTCCGATCCAACGGAGCGCCGAGAGTGAGCGGGACCGAGGCTCGGATCTCGGGTGGCGAGTTGTGGATCGGTTCCATGACGGGCGCGGTCAAGGTCGCCGACCTCTTGCGGGACGGACGCTGTGCGCTCCACGCCAACCCCGGCGACGGCACGATGACGGGCGGTGACGCCAAGATCGGCGGGCTGGCGATCGATGTCGTGGACCCCGACGAGCGGGAGCGCATCGTGAGCGGCGACGTCCCCGGAGGCCCGTTTCATCTGTTTCGCCTGGAGATCGCGGAGGCGGTCCTCACTTCGGTCCATCCCGACGGCGACCGATTGGTCATCGAGTCCTGGCATCCCGACCGGGGTGTCCAGGCGGTGGATCGATACTGAGCGGCGTTAGGCGCAGTCGACGCAGCGGCCC
>Ga0224510_10001940_pt1 | contig 12998 bp, 10 predicted proteins | sample SF_May12_sed_USG_FD_170161 | JGI IMG/M metagenome (GOLD analysis project Ga0224510, IMG submission 170161) | Sediment microbial communities from San Francisco Bay, California, United States - SF_May12_sed_USGS_4_1 | ecosystem: Environmental > Aquatic > Marine > Sediment | place: USA: California... | reverse complement strand
TGGGCCACGCCGCCGCCGCCGAGGTGCCGGTGGCCTTCGACGTCGTCATCGGACGCCTTCTGGGCCACGCCGCCGCCGCCGAGGTGCCGGTGGCCTTCGACGTCGTCATCGGACGCCTTCTGGTTCTTATGTCCCTCGGTGTCCATGGGGTCGTTCTGGTCAGTCATGGCTGGTGAACCTCACAATCCGTTGTCTGGGCCCACCTGAACCGTGAGCCTCGTTGCCGTAAACCTTATGGCCGAGAGGGAATCGGGAGTAGCCGGTCCGCGACGCTTTCCCTGTCGACTTGCCGACACCCCGTTCACCGCTCTGCTCGTTCGGCGAGAGCATGCAGGTCCTTGATCACCAGTGTCTCATGTTGGATGACCAGAAGTCCATCCTCGACGAGCTGGCTGAGCACCTTGTTCACGCTCTGGCGGGTGCCCCCGATCATGGCTGCCAGGTCGGACTGCGTGAACGGCCAGTCGAGACGTACCTCGCCTTCCGCCAGCGGATCGCGGTCGCGAGCAAGCCGGACCAGGCGCATGACCAGCCGCCCGGCCAGATCCAGGAAGTGGAGCTCCTCGACGTGCTGGGTGAGGCGACGGAGCTCGGCCGCCAATCCGGACAGGAGCGCCACGCGCAATCCGCGATCTTCATCGAGCAGCTGATGGAACGGAGCGCGAGCGAGGCTCAGCGTCTCGACCGCCTCCACCGCGGTGGCGGTGGCGGAGTGCGGTGCGCCGTCGAGCAGGGCCAACTCGCCGAAGAAGTCGCCCGGCTGGAGACTGGCGATGATCGCCTCGTCCCCTTCCGACGAAGGCAGCACGATCTTGACGGCGCCGGATACCACGACGTGGAGCGAATCGCCCGGATCGTCCTTGTGGAAGATGACCTCGTTGCGCCGAAAACGACGCCGCACCATGGCGCTGGCGATCACGCGCAGACCCTCTGGTTCAGCGTGGGCGAACAGGGCGCACCGTTGCAGACTGGCGACCACGAGTTCGTTGTTCGGCATCTTCACCCCGATCTGGACCGAATGTTCTCGCGAGGAGTACCTTGCCCCGCCAGATGGCAGCGCGTCAATCTGGCGGAACAGGCTCCATTGCACCCGGTCTTGATTCTGGGCAGTATGCTTCAGAGCCCGCCCGGAGACCAGATCGGCGATGAATTGCGGTAGTTGTGGTGCGCCCAACGAGGCCGGACGCAAGTTCTGCCTCCAATGCGGTACGCGCCTGATCGCGGGCTGCCCGACCTGTGGTACCCCCAACACACCGGGCGCCAGGTTCTGCGGCGAGTGCGGATCCACCCTTGACGGATCCAATGTCCCCCCGCCGGCAGGAGCCGAGGCGGCAACGCCTTCTGCAACCGGCCCTACGTCTGAGCGCCGATTGGTGAGCGTCCTCTTCGCCGACCTGGTCGGTTTCACCGCCATCTCCGAATCACGGGACCCCGAAGACGTCCGCGAGCTGCTCAATGGCTACTTCGAAACGTGCCGCGAAGTCGTGGAGCGCTACGGAGGCGCCGTCGAGAAGTTCATCGGCGATGCGGTCATGGCGGTGTGGGGCACGCCGGTGGCCCGCGAGGACGACGCCGAGCGCGCGGTGCGCGCCGCCCTCGACCTGGTGGATGCGGTCGTGCGACTTCGCGAACAGGCTGGAGTCCCCGATCTGGCGCTGCGCGCCGGCGTCCTGACCGGCGAGGCCGCCGTCACGCTCGGGGCGACCGGGATGGGCATGGTCGCCGGCGACATGGTCAACACGGCCTCGCGTCTGCAGTCGGTGGCCCCTCCGGGCACAGTGCTGGTCGGCGAGGCGACCCGCCGGGCAGCGTCCGATGCGATCACCTTCGAACCCGCGGGAGAGCAGCTGCTCAAGGGCAAGGAAGCGCCCGTGCCCGCCTTCCGTGCCCTGCGGGTGGTGGCAAAGCGCGGCGGTGTCGGCCGAAGCGAGCGGCTGGAGCCGCCATTCGTGGGCCGCGACTCCGAACTGCGACTGATCAAGGACTTCTTCCATGCCACCGCTCGCGACCGCGGCGTACGCCTGGTCTCGGTAATGGGCCAGGCCGGCATCGGGAAGAGCCGACTGGCCTGGGAGTTCCACAAGTATCTCGACGGTCTGACCGAGCTCGCCTACTGGCACCAGGGCCGCTCCCCCTCGTACGGCGACGGGGTCAGTTTCTGGGCGCTTGGCGAGATGGTGCGCATGCGCGCCGGCATCGGCGAAGGTGATGACGAGGAGACAACTCGAGCCCGTCTGTCCGAGACCCTCCACCAGTTCGTGCCCGACGCCACGGAGCGGCAGGAACTCGAGGGGCCACTCCTCCAGCTGCTGGGGATCGCGGACGCGCACGGGCGCGAGCGCAGCGAACTGTTCAGCGCGTGGCGGACCTTCTTCGAACGGCTGGCCGAGGCGAACACGGTGGTCATGGTCTTCGAGGACCTGCAATGGGCCGATGAGGGTCTGCTCGACTTCATCGATGAGATGCTGGCCTGGTCCCGCCGGCGGTCGATCTACATCATCGCCCTGACACGACCGGAGCTCCTTGACCGGCGCCCGACCTGGGGCGCAGGTCAGCGCTCCTTCACCTCCCTGGGCCTGGAGCCGTTGCGCGACGATGAGATGGCCGAGCTGCTGACCGGCCTGGTGCCCGGACTGCCGGAGGCGGCGATGCGCGCGATCGTGTCACGCGCCGAGGGGATCCCCCTGTACGCAGTCGAGACGATCCGCATGCTGCTCAACGACGGCCGGATCGAGCCCGATGGCGACGCCTATCGCCCGGTGGGCGATCTGACCGAGCTGGCCGTGCCCGAGTCGCTGCATGCCCTGATCGCAGCGCGCATGGACGCGCTTCAGCCGCGGGAGAGGACCCTGATCCAGGACGCATCCGTCCTGGGCCTGTCGTTCACGCTGGCGGCGCTGACCGCCGTCACGTCCGAGCCGGATGACCTGGAACCAGTTGTGCGACACCTCGTACAGCGCGAGGTGCTGACGATCGACGATGACCCGCGCTCACCGGAACGCGGCCAGTACCGCTTCGTGCAGGGGCTCCTGCGAGAGGTGGCTTACGGCACCCTCGCGCGGCGCGATCGCCGTGCCCGCCACCTGGCCGCGGCTCGCTACTTCGAGAGCCAGGGGGACGACGAGCTGGCAGGGATGCTGGCGCAGCACTACCTCGATGCGTACCGCGCCCAACCGGAGGGCGAGGAGGGAGCCGCGGTCGCCACGCAGGCTCGGATCGCGCTCCGCGCGGCCGCCCAGCGAGCCGCGGCTCTGGGATCGCACCGACAGGCGCACCGCTATCTCAGCGACGCGCTGGAGGCGGTGACCGATCCGGGCGAGGAGCTTGAGCTGCAGCGCGCCGCCGCCAGGGCCGCCGGGCACGCGGGCCTGTTGGAGGACGGCGACAGGCATTACCTGCGCGTCGCAGAACTGGCCACGCAGCTCGGCGACGCAGGCGTCAGGCGTCGCGCCATCGCGGGGCGGGCCGCCCTCCTGATCGAGGGCCACCAGGAGCAGGGTCGCCAGCTCCTCCTCGACGCGCTGGGCGAGCCCGGGCTGCAGTCGTCAGACCCGGGCTACGTCGACCTGGCAGGCCAGCTCACAAACTTCGAGATGCGCCTCGGCAACGATGCCGAGGCGGTGGACATGGCGGATCGGGCCCTGCCCGCCATGGAGCTTGCCGGCGACGATGAGCTGACGATCCACACCCTCATCACCCGGGCGGTCGCACTCGCCAACATCGGCCGTGCGATCGAGGCCACCGCGAGCCTCACCGGTGCCAGGGCGCTGGCCGAACGGAGGGGGATGGTGGGGGCGTCGCTTCGCGCGGTGATCAACCTCGGCTACGCCCTTGAGCCGGAGGACCCGGTGCTTGGCTTCCAGGTGACGAAGGAGGGGTACGAACGCGCCGTCCGGTACGGGTTGACCCAGGGCGTCCGCTACCTGCTCGGCAACGCCTGTGACGGGGCCTTCGCGGTGGGCGAATGGGACTGGGCCCTGCGCGAGCTGGCACAGCAGTTGAGCCAGGACCTGGAGGTCCGTGAGCGGCTCTGGTTTGAGACCCACGCACTCCTCTTTCGCATGGTTCGAGGTGAAGCGGAGGAGGCACGCGCCGAGGGCGAGCGACTTGCGGCGATCGCCGCCGGCTTCGATGATGTCCAGTACCAGATCGGGCCGTACATGCCGCGGCTCTTCGACCTGCTGCTGAGCGGCCAGTTCGCGGGCGTCGTGGCGCTCACGGATGATGCGCTCAAGCTTGGGTACCACGCCGTGGAGCTGGCGCCAATGGGAGCCCGTGCCGCGATCTGGGTCGGCGACGCCCCCGCGGCGAGGCGGATGCTCGACGCGTACGCGCAGGCACGCGGAGGCCGCAGGACTGACGCGGTGCGCACGACCATAGAGGCGGGGATTGCCATGCTCGAGGGGCGCCTCCCCGACGCCCGACGGCTGTACACCGATGCCTTGGAGCAGTGGCATGAGCTGGGCCTCGTTACCTGGCTGGCCCTGTGCCAGCTCGATATCGTCGAGATGGGCGCCATGGAGCCGGCTGAGCGGCAGCGAATGGCGGAGGAGGCGCGCACCTTCTTCGAGCGCGTCGGCGCGCGGCCCCTCATCGAGCGACTCGACGCGGCGCTCACGCGAGAAGCGACGGCAGCCCCGTCCGGAGCGGCGCAGCCGGTCGCCGCGGCGGAGAAGGTACCGAGCCCGTGAAGTTCGCCTAGCGCTCCTCTGGTGGCCGCACGGCACGGAACGCGCGCAGCACCAGCAGGTCGTAGACGATCTTCAGTGTGCCGGCGATGACGAACGGGAGCCCGGCAAGCGGCACCGACTGGACGAGAGGCGTCGCCAGCGATGGTGAGACGGCCGCCCCCAGGCTGCGGGCGATGCCCGTCACGCCGGCCGCGGCACTCCGCTCATCGGGATCGACCACCGCCATGGTGTACGACTGCCGCGTCGGAACGTCCATCTGGCTGATCGCAAACCGCGCCAACAAGACGCCGATCGCCAGCGGCAGGCTCGGCATCAGCGGGACCAGGATGAGCAGCACGTTGGACGGCAGATGGGTGAAGACCATCGTGTTGATCAGACCGATGCGCGCGGCCAGCCGCGCGGCGGCGAGCGCCGAGAAGCCCGCGAGGATGTTGGCGCCGAAGAAGATGGCCCCCAGGGTCGCCGGATCGGCGCCGAACCTGATATGGAACCAGTAGGCGATGACGCTCTGCATCACGAAGCCACCGGCAAACGCGTCCAGGCTGAAGAGCGCCGACAGGCGCAGCACGATCCCGCGCGACCGATGCAGGCCCAGCCGCGTCGCCACCGACACGTCCGGCGCAGCCGGCACCTCGATCGCCACCGACAGCCGCGTGAAGAGGAGCGCCAGGGCGATGCCGACGAGCGCGTAGCCAAGCACGACGGCCCGGTACGAGTCGAGTTGACCGGCACCAACCCCCTGGAGAAGCTGGGCCGTCAGCCCCCCGACCAGCGCGCCAGTCGCGGTCGCGAGCGAACCGACCAGGTTGTACCAACCGAAGACCCGGGTGCGGTCTCGATCCGGCACGGCCTGCGACAGCGAGGCCTGCTCGACCGCCAGGAAGGGTCCAACCTCGTTGCCGCTCGGACTGATGACGCCGATGGTGGCCGCAAGAAGCAGCACCCAGAAATCGCGCGCCAGGACAAAGACGACCCCGGCCAGCAGCATCAGCACCGCGCCTGTCAGCAGGATGCGGCGACGCCCCAGGCGATCCGCGTGCGTGGTCAGCCAGAGGCTGATCGCCGCATCCCCGAGGAGCGTCAGGGTGAGGATCGCCCCCACGGCGGGCGCATCCAGGCCGATCTCGACCAGGTAGAGGACCAGCACGACCGAGAGCAGCCCGTAGCCGAACATCCGCGCGATGCGCGTGGCGAAGAGGAGGCGCGCGTCCCGCGTCATCGAGGCGCGGCCCGGGTGGATCGTTCGGGGGTCAACACGGCGGACAGTATGCTTCGCCGATGGCAGCGCCACCCGCCTCCGACCTCGTCATCGCCCACCTTCTGCGCGACGAGGGCTTTCGCGCCCCGGAGTCCCAGGACGCCGCCCGTGCCGTACTGGAGGCGGCCGGCCTCACCAGGCCCAAGAAGCAGCGCATCGCGGCTGAGAAGCTCGAGCGTGCGCGCGACGCGATCGGTCTGGCGATCGCCCGCTCCTGCGGGAGCCCAGAATGCGAGGCTGCCCTCGCCGATGACGGCCGAACCGTTGTCCGGGTCGAGAAGCCCGCGTGTGTGGTGTGCAGCGGCTCGAACAACCGTCGCGGGGTCCGCCGCATGGTCCAGGCGTGCCGTGCGGCCGGCGTGGATAGGGTGCTGGTGGTCGGCGGCCGTCCGCCGCTGTGGGCCGAGCTGGAGCGCGAGGCGCCGACACTCACCTTCAGGTTCGTGGACGGGACAAGCAACCTGCCGAATCAGAACGATGCGTTTCAGCACTGTGCATGGGCGGACCTCCTGGTCATCTGGGCACCGAGCCCGCTGCCGCACAAGGTGAGCGGGCTGTACCGGCCAGAGATGTGCGCGGTAGCGCACCGGGTCACCGTCCATCGCCGCGGAGTCGAGGCCCTCGCGCTGACCGTAGTGCAGCACTTCGAGCCGAGTTGACCTAGGCGATCGCCCCCCGGGTGCGCAGCTCGGCGATCTCGGCAGGCGCGAGGCCGGCCTCGCCCAGGATCTCGTCGGTATGCTCGCCCAGCTTCGGCGGTGCCAGGCGCAGCGGCAGGCGCCCCGAGTCGACCAGCATGGGATCGGGCGCGAGGCGCATGCCATCGCGCTCCTGGACCCACGCCCCGTCATGCGCGGCCTCCATGGCCGCGAGCGCCTCGCTGACCTGGTTCACCGGTCCGGCCGGCACGTCGGCCGCCATGAACGCGGACATCAACTCGTCGCGATCACGCTCCGCGATCCGCGCCGCCAGGAGGGGCACCAACTCATCCCGAGTCGCCAGACGCTGGGGGTTGGTCGCGAAGCGTGAATCGTCCGGCAGGTCGAGCACAGCGAGCAGTCGCGAGAACTGGGAGTCGTTGCCGACCGCCAGGACGAGGTGCCCGTCGCGCGCCGCGAAGACCTGATACGGGACGATATCTGGGTGCGCAATCCCCCAGCGGTGCGGCTCCTCGCCGGTGGCGAGGTGATGTCCGAGCACGTTGGTGAGCGCCGCCACGCCGGACTCGATCAGGCTGACCGATGCATGCGTGCCGGTCGGGGTGACCCCGCGCTCACGCCCGAGCAGGCCGGCCAGCGCGCCGATGGCGGCCTGCAGGCCTGCGGCCAGGTCGAGCAGCGCGACGCCCACCTTCATCGGCCAACCATCGGGGTCGCCGGTGACCGCCATCAGCCCGCTGGTGGCCTGTGCCACCAGGTCGTAGGCGGGACGCTCGGCCGCCTCAGGACCCCCCGGGAAGCCGGCCACGGTCGAGACGACCAGATGCGGGTGCAGCCGCCGCAGACGATCGGCATCGAGCCCCAGGCGCAGAGCCACCGACGGCTGGTAGTTGTGCAGCAACAGGTCGCACTGCGCCGCGAGTCGATCGAGCAGGGCGCGACCCGCATCGGTCTTCAGGTTGATCACGATGCTGCGCTTGTTGCGGTTGACCGATGCGAAATAGGCGCTCAGGCCATCGGCCGGGTCGCCCCAGTACGGTGGGCCCCAGCCACGCGTCTCGTCGCCGGCGGGCGGCTCGACCTTCCAGATCTCGGCCCCCAGGTCGCCGAGCAGCATGCTGGCGATCGGCCCAGCGTAGACGCGCGAGCAGTCGAGCACCCGGATCCCGGCGAGCGGCAGTGGCGTTTCCATCGGCACGTGAAGCGTAGCCCCGCGCTGAACGCCGCGTGGCCCTAGCCTGTAGCACAGCGCCCAAAGGTGGCGCCGATCCGTGGGCAGCGTTGCCGCCTGCTCGGCATCTGAGCGTACGGACCGAGACGACCCGGAATCCAGGCCAAATGCTCGGCATCCGAGCAGAACCGCCAGGATATCGGGCCTGAATCGTCGCATCCCTGTCCGTAGGCTCCGATACGGAGCACATGGCTGACCGCTGCGGCGGTCCGGTACCGAGGCTAGCCCGTCCCGAGCAGCAGGTGCCGGCCGGAGCGCTTCCGCAGCCGAACGAGCACAGGCCCAACGATCCTGACACCGCAGACGCCGCAACGAGTCCAGCGGCCGTCGCGCACGAGGCGAACGGTGTGCTCCGGTACGAGCACGCGGACCGGTCGGCGCAGCCGAGCGCGCTCGCGCAGTGCCACGCGCCGTTCGTGCCACGCGGTATCGGCGCCCGGGACGCCCAGGGTCCGCGCGTGACGGAGCGAACTGGGGTAGCGGCCACCCTCACGGGCGAGGGCTTCAGGGGCGGGGATCCCGTGGCGCTCGTACAGGCGAAAGGCCACGGCATAGAACGCCGCATCGTGGTGGGCGATGCGTCCTCGCCGGCGGCGCGCCTGGGGAGCCACCCAATGGGCGAGCTCGTGCAGCAACGTCAGGCGCTCATCGACCGGGTCGCTGCCTGACGTCACGGCGACGCTGCCAACCCCCCATCGGGTGACCCCCGACGATGCGACGCGGGCCGCGCGCCGCCAGCGAAGAGACGGTTCGGCGACGCCGGCATCGGCGCATACCTCGCTGACCAGCGCGACGGCCCAGCCGGGCGCCATCAGGAGCGGCCGCCGTGGCTGCGGTCGGGACGCGGCCGCAGGATCCGGCCCAGCTCGACCAGCCACGCGTCGAGTTGCGGATCGCCGTACGTGTACGCGTCGTAGGTGTAGCCGATCATCGCCTCAGCGTGCCGTGCGGCGTACGCGGCGGGCGTCTCCGACTGATACGGAAAGTGCGCACGGGCACGCGCCTCTCGCTCGGTGTCGGCCGGCTCGCGGCCCCTGGACGCCACGCTCGCTTCGTGCCGCGCGCGCCACCGATCGGTCAGGCGATCCAGGCGGGTGCGCGGTTCATCGGTCACGTCGCTGAGGGTACCCGTTCGGCGTCGCGGCCTGCCGACGTCAGGCGGAGGGCGCGACCTCGTACAGGCCAAGGCGCGCGACGGCGCGCTGCAGCCAGGCGGGTGCCCACCAGTTGACCCAGCCCATCAGGCGCATGAAGGCCGGCACGAGCAGCCCGCGCACGATGGTGGCATCGACCAGCACGGCGATCGACATGGTTACCCCGAGCGCCTTGATGAAGACGATGCTCGAGAGCGCGAACGCCGCGAACACGGCGACCATGATCAGGGCGGCCCCGGTGATGATCCCGCCGGTGATGCCGATCCCTTCGGCCACGGCGCGAGTGTTGTCTCCGGTCGCCAGGTACCGCTCTCGAATGCGCGAGAGGAGCAGCACCTCGTAGTCCATCGATAGCCCGAAGAGGATGGCGAACATGATCAGCGGCAGCCAGGCGCCGAGCGCGCCTGACGCGGTGAAGCCGAGCTGCTCCGAGAGATGCCCCTGCTGGAAGATCCAGACCAGCGCACCGAAGCTGGCACTCACGCTGATCAGGCTCATCAGCACCGCCTTGACCGGCAGGAAGACCGATCCGAAGGTGAGGAACAGGACCCCGCCGGTGACGACCATCACGATGAGGACGGCCGTCGGCACCGAGCTGCGGAAGCTGTCCATGAAGTCGGCCGAGCGCGACGGCAGGCCGGCGGTGAGCACCTGGGCACCGGTCGGTGGGGTGATCGCACGCACCTCGGCCACGAGCTCGCGCCCGGCGTCAGAGTCGGGAAGGTGGCTCGAAAAGACCCGCAGCTTGGTCGTATCGGCGGCGAGCCACTCGTCCATGTACGCGGCGACCGCGGCCGGCACGCTCGGCGGCCATTGCTCGCGCGGCAGACTGAGCAGCAGGGCGTACTGGTCGGCCGGCATGCCGGGTGGCGGCGTCAGGGCGCTCTCGACCTCGTTCACGCCGTTCAAGGCGCCGATCCCATCGATGTAGGTCCGCAGCGTCGCCTGTCGCTCTACCGCCAGGCCGCTCTGCAGATCGGCACCGGGCCAGGTAACGGCAACCGTGATCGGGTCGCTCTCGCCGCCGGGGAACTCGTCAACGATAACCTCGAAGCCGATGCGCGCTGGGGTCGCCGGAAGATCCTCGAGATTCTGTCCGGTCGAAAGCTGGATCCCCAGGAACGGTGAGCCGGCTAGGACCAGTAGCGCAAGGACCGGGATCACCACCAGCACCGGCCGCCGCATGACCCGCGCCGCCACCCACGCCCATACGCCCTTGCCGTGGCGCTGATCTGCGGCGTCGATGTCGTCCTCGACGAGACGCAGGAAGCGCGGCAGGGGGATCCGCAGCCGATTGACCCGGGTGCCGAGTACGGAGAGCATGGCCGGCAGCACGGTCAGGGCAAAGAGCAGGGTGGACAGCACCGTGACGACGCCGCCGATCCCCATGCTGCGCAGGGCGGCAGCGTCGAAGACCGCCAGAGACGAGAGGCCGATGGCGACCGCCACGCCTGAGATCGCGACCGCCTTGCCGACGCTGCCCATCATCCGTTCCAGGGCGATCTCGACGTCGTGGTGGCGCAATTCCTCGCGGAATCGGCTCACCATGAAGAGGGAGTAGTCGATCGCCAGGGCCAGCCCGATCATGGTCGCCAGGTTGTTCACGAAGATGCTCATCTCCATGACGCTCGCGAGCAGCGCGATCACCGCAAAGGCGGTCGGCATGGCGAGCGCGGCGATCAGGAGTGGCAGCGCCGCCGCGACCAGTGTCCCGAAGACGGTCAGCAGGATCAGCAGCGCGATCGGCAGGCTGACCATCTCGGCCTGGACCAGGTCCTTTTCGATCTTGTCGTTGAACTCGTGGTAGAGCTGCGGGATCCCGGTCACCCACATCTCCACGCCGTCGGGACGTTCCACCGTGTCGGCAAGTCGCGCGGCGTCGATGACCGAGTCCTCGATCGCCAGGTCGAGATAGACGGCGGCCATGGTCGTCGTCCCATCGTCGCTCAGCAGCACCGTCGCGCCGGTCTCACCGTAGGTCAGGATCCGAGTCACCAACGGGTCGGCGGCCACGTCGATGAGGCTCTCGCGGACCACCGACTGGAAGGCGGGTGAGGCGGCGTCGCCGGCCGGATCGCGGTAGACGACCAGCATCGTGGTGGCCTGTTCGCCGAATCGATCTGCGAGCAACTCTGCCGCCCGTTGCTCCTCCGAGCCCGGGATCACCCAGCCTCCCTGGATCAGCTGCCCGCCCGCGGCGGTGGACCACAGGTTGACGCCGATGACGACCGCCAGTCCGAGCATGAGGATGAGGCGGCGGAAGCGGTAGTTGAAGCGGCCCACCGCCGCGAAGACGCCGGTCGGGTGCGGCTCCCGGACGTGGCCGGATTGGCCGGATGGCGCGGCACCTGCGGCGCCGGGGGGGCTTTCGGCGGTCGTCACGGTGGGCATGTACTCCTCCGCCGGAGGTTGGCGCCGGCGCAGCCCCAGCCAGGCGCCCATGGCAAGGACGGCCCCGACGATTCCCATCCCGATCGCAATGGCTCCGCGCCGTTCCCCGTTCACCAGCACCTCAGCATGCATGAGCGTTCAGCAATTCGACGCCGAGCGTACACAATCGCGCGCGGCATCGGTATCATCCGCCGGTGACCCGCCCCGCAACACCTTCGTGAGCCGCTTCTCGCCCGCCGGCTGGTGGCGGGGCCTGGGCGGGCTGACCCGCTCCGGGAGCGCGACCGAGGGTCTGTCGTGGGCGCTCTACGACTTCGCGAACACCATCTTCAGCTTCGCCATCGTCAGCTTCGCCATGAGCCTGTGGGCGATCCAGTACCTGGGCGAGGCGGCGGGGCAGTTCTGGTTCACCTTCGCCGTCAGCGTGAGCGTCCTGCTGAACGCCGCAGTCTCCCCGGTGCTGGGCGCCATGAGCGATCGGATGGGGCGTCGCAAGCCGTTCCTGGCGATCTTCACCGGGCTCGCCATCGGACCGACCCTCCTCATCGGCTTCGTGGACATCGGGCTCGGCCTGCTCTTCTTTGCCGCGGCGAACTTCGCCTACCAGGCGGCGCTCATCTACTACGACGCGCTGCTGCCCGACGTGGCACGACCCGAGACCCGCGGCCGTCTCTCCGGGGTCGGCGTGGCGCTCGGCTACATGGGCACCATCGTCTCCGGGCTCCTCTTCCGCTTCACGACCGATACCAACGGCGACTCGACCGCGGCGAGCTTCCTGCTGGTCGGGTCGCTCTTCGCCGTCTTCGCCTTCCCGATCTTCCTGCGCGTGCAGGAACGCTCGCCGCGCGGCGCGCAGTTCCGCATGATCGATGCCGTCCGATCGTGGAGCCAACTGCGTGCGACGGTTGACCACGCGCGACAGACACCCGGGCTGCTGCGGTTCATCGTCGGGCGCTTCTTCTACTCCGACCCGGTGAACACCGTGATCGTGGTGATGAGCGCCTTCGCCACCCAGGCGATCGGCTACACGAGTTCCGAGGCGCTCAATATCCTGCTGCTGCTGACCGTGGTGGCGGTCATTGCTTCGTTCGGCTGGGGCTGGCTGACCGACAGGATCGGCGCCAAACGGACCCTGCTCATCGTCCTCGGCTCGTGGACCGCGGGGCTCCTGCTGGCCGGCGTGGTGCTCAATCCCAACACCTTCCTGATCGCCGGGGCCATCCTCGGCTCGGGCCTTGGCGGTGTCGCGGTCACCGATCGACTGCTGCTCCTGCGCCTGGCGCGCTCCGACCAGGTCGGCGAGATGCTCGGCCTCTACGGTCTCGCCGGCAAGTTCAGCGCGGTGATCGGACCGATCGCCTACGGATCGATCGTCGGGCTCCTGCTGGGTCCCCTGGGCAAGACCGCCTACCAGGTGGCGATCCTGTCGCTGCTCGTGCTGATGGTGATCGGCTACCTGATCGTGCGGAAGGTCCCCGAGGGAGTTACGCACGCGGAGCAGGAGCAGGAGCTCGGCACGCCCGTCGAGCCGGCCATCGTGCCGCCGGGCGAGGCGCCATGACCCTCGTCGTCGCCCACCGTGGCGCATCAACCGAGGCCCCGGAGAACACCATG
>Ga0224510_10001939_pt1 | contig 13001 bp, 16 predicted proteins | sample SF_May12_sed_USG_FD_170161 | JGI IMG/M metagenome (GOLD analysis project Ga0224510, IMG submission 170161) | Sediment microbial communities from San Francisco Bay, California, United States - SF_May12_sed_USGS_4_1 | ecosystem: Environmental > Aquatic > Marine > Sediment | place: USA: California... | reverse complement strand
TCCTGGAGGAGGCGGTCGACGGCCGGCCGATTTTTCCGAACCTGCCGGTGGCGTCGATGATCGCCGTGGTCGAGTAGACCGCCGATCCTCCGCATCCTCTAGACCGATCCGGCGCGATCCTCGAGGGTTTCGAGCACCTCGTCGAAACTCTTCGAGAAACTGGCCACACCCTCCGTCTCCAGCTTGGCCGCCACATCGTCCATGTCGACGCCAACGGCGGTCAGGTCGGCCATGACCTGTCGAGCGGCGTCGGGATCGGCATCGACCGTGCGGGCCACGGTGCCGTGGTCCTCGAACGCCAGGATTGTCGAATCGGGCAGGGTGTTCACGGTGTTCGGGCCGATGAGGGTGTCGACGTAAAGGGTGTCCGGATAGCTCGGGTTCTTCGTCGACGTCGACGCCCACAGCGGTCGCTGGAGACGCGCCTTCCGGGCTTCCAGTGCCTCCCACCGTGATCCGCGGAACGTCTCGAGGAACATCTGATAGGCCAGTTGACCCTGGGCCACGGCCGCCTTGCCCCGAAGGTCGAGGGCGGCGTCGGTGCCGATCTCCTCCAGCCTTCGATCGACCTCGACGTCGACCCGGCTGATGAAGAACGACGCGACGGATGAGATGGAGCTCAGATCGTCGTGATTGCAGGCCTCGAGGCCGGAGATGTAGGCCTCCATGACGTCGCGGTAGCGGTCGAGTCCGAAGATCAGGGTCACGTTGATCGACCGACCCTCCGAGATCAACGTATGGATGGCCGGTATCCCCTCGACGGTGGCCGGAACCTTGATGTAGAGGTTCGGTGCGCCGATCCGGTCGTCGAGACTGCGGGCGGCTTCGACGGTGCTGGCCTCGTCGTGTGCCAGGGTGGGGGAGACCTCGACCGACACGTAGCCGTCTTCCCCGCCAGAGGCATCATGGACGGGACGGAGATGTTCGAGTGCTCGTTCGATGTCACCGACGACGAGCTGCCAGTAGGCCTCCTCGACATCGGCGCCCGCATTCACGAGCGAATGGAGTTCGCTGTCGTAGTCGTCGGTCTCGGTCATGGCCTTGGCGAAGATCGACGGGTTCGACGTCAGGCCGCGCACGCCACGGTCGATCCAGTTCTGAAGTTCCCCGCTCGTCATCCAGCCTCGGCGGAGGTTGTCGAGCCACGGACTCTGACCCTGATCGTCGTTGAGGTCGTGAAGTCGTCCCATTTAGTTGTCTCCTGATTGTGTGGCGCGGTGAGTGGATTTGGCGAGGGCGGCCCGGGCCGAGGCAATCACATTGTCCACCGTGATTCCGAGATGGCGCAACACGTCGTCGCCGGGGGCCGAGGCTCCGAACCGGTCGATGCCGACGCTGACCAGCGCGTACCGCTCCCACCCGAGGGTGACACCGGCCTCGACCGAAACGGTCGGGATCGACGGGTCGAGGACTGCGCTACGGTCGGCTTCCGATCGTTTGGTGAACAGCTCCCAGCTCGGCATCGAGACGACCCTGGTGGCCACCCCGTCGGAGGAGAGTTCGGCCGCCGCGTCAACGCAAACCGAGACCTCGCTGCCGGTGGCGACGAGGATGACGTCGGGATCGTCGACGTCGACGACGGCGTAGGCGCCCTCGGCGACCCGGGCGGCGTCGCTCGAGTCGAGCACGGGCAGGTCTTGGCGGCTGAGGATCAGCGCGGTCGGTCCGTCGTTGTTCACGGCGACCGCCCAGGCACCGGCCGTCTCCTTGCCGTCGGCGGGACGGATCACCGTGAGATTGGGGATGGCCCGGAGGCTCATCACGTGTTCGACCGGCTGATGGGTCGGTCCGTCCTCGCCCACGCCGACCGAATCGTGGGTCCAGACGAAGACACAGCGGGCATGCGACATGGCGGCCAACCGGACCGCCGGTCGCATGTAGTCGGAGAAAACGAGAAACGTGCCGCCGAGGGGAAGCACGCCGCCGTGATGGGCCGCGCCGACCAGAGCAGCCCCCATGGCGTGCTCACGCACGCCGAAGTAGATCTGACGGCCGCCGCCGTTGGCCACCGACTGGAGCTCCGAATCGACGGCGGTGCCGGTATTGCCGGTGAGATCCGCAGCGCCGCCGATGATGGTGGGCATGACCGTGGTCAGGGAGGTCAGCACCTTCTGCGAAGCCTTGCGGGTCGCCGCTTTCGAACCGGGTTCGAACCCCGCGGACGCGGCGAGCGCGGCCGCGGCGACATCGGGTCGGGCCGCGGACCACGCCTTGTGCCAGTCGTCGCCATGAGACGAGGCATCGAGCCGTTCCTGCCAGGCGGCGCGCTCCGACGCGCCCCGCGCCCCGGCCGTCCGGTACAGGTCGAGGACCTCGGGAGGTACCCAGAACTGCTCATCGGCAGGCAGCCCCATCACGGTCTTGGTGGCGGCGATCTCGTCGGCGTCGAACGGATTACCGTGGGCTGCGTGATCGTCGGTGAGCGACGGTGACGGGTAGCCGATGTGCGAGCGCAGAACGAGCAGCGTCGGCTTGGTCTCGTCACGCTTGGCCGCCTCCAGCGCAGCGGTGAGGGTGTCGACGTCGTTGGCCGTCTCGCCCAGTTCCACGACCTCCCATCCGTAGGCTCGGAAGCGGCCGGCGGCATCGTCGGTGAGGGAGAGTTCGGTGGGTCCGTCGATCGTTATGTGGTTGTCGTCGTACACGCAGATCAGGCGGCCCAGCCCCAGGTGACCGGCCAACGAGGCCGCCTCGTGGCTGATGCCCTCCGAGAAATCGCCGTCACCGGCGAACACGAACGTGTGGTGGTTGCACAGTTCGGAGCCGAAGTGATTGCGAAGAAATCGTTCGGTGATCGCCATGCCGACCGCGTTGGCGAAGCCCTGCCCCAACGGCCCGGTGGTGACCTCGACGCCCGGCGTGTGACCGACCTCCGGGTGGCCCGGCGTGCGGGAACCCCACTGGCGGAACTCTTTCAGGTCCTCCAGCTCGAGTCCCTGGCCGGTCAAATACAGCATCGAATACAGCAGGATCGACGCGTGACCGCCGGACAGCACGAAGCGGTCACGGTCGGGCCAGGCAGGGTCGGCCGCGTCATAGCGAAGGACCCGGGTGAACAGGGCGTGGGCCAGTGGAGCGAGGGCCATTGCCGTGCCCTGATGGCCTGAGTTCGCCTTCATCGGCGCGTCCATGGCCAGGGCCCGGATCACGTTGATGCCAAGGTCTTCGATCTCTTGCAGTGAGCTGTCTTCCACCTCGGCTACGCTACCGGCGCCGACGCCGACCCGCCATCGGGGTGGTTCCTCGTCGAGCCGAATCAGGTCAGGGCTCGTTCGCCACCTGAACCAGCAGAGCCCGAGCAGCAGTCCACGGTCGGCGATGCCCGGTCGGGCTCGTCATCCGGGAATGGCTGGGAACGAGCACGGTGGCGATTTTTTCGAGGGGCTCATCGGGCAGTCGCAGTGTGTGGTCGATGAGCACCGCCCGATCGGCGAGCGTTTCGGTGGACACGATCCGGTCGACGAGGTTTCGGCCGGTGGCTTCCGGGTCGTCGGTGATCAGCCGGATCCGGACGCCGACGCCGATCGGTTCGTCGAGCTCGATCGATCCGTCGTCGGGGTCGACCGCCACGACGTCGATCGTCCGTCCGTCCTGCTCGCTCGACGCGGTCAGCGTCACGACCCGGAGCGGGGGAAACTCGACCGACGGTCCGTCGACGAATGCACCGGAGGTGTCGAGACGGTCGACGAGTAGGGCCCGGGCGGCGACGTGATCGACCCGGACCAGGAAGCGATCGCGGGCGTCGGTGACCATCGCCGTGGGACCGAGCGGTCGGTATCCCGGCGTGGTGGCCACGGTGGCCGAACCGGGGGGAAACCGGATCGTGGCGTTCGAGGCTCGCCAGGTTCTTCCGTCACCGCTGATGAACAGTGGCGTCACCTCGTCGGGATCGGACTGCACGCTGACCGTCACGGCCCCGTCGGAGCACCGTCGCATGACCGGAGCCGGGGAGTGGGTGCCGGTCGTTGCCGGCCGTTTGCCGGTACGGCCGTCGATAGCCGTCACCTCGACACCACACAGGGCCCAAACCACGATCGACCCTTGGATCGGGCTCAGACGGTCCGACCCGGCCGGCCGCCCCCGGGCCAGCGCCAGCAACAGATCCGGGCCGAGCAGGCGGTGTACCGTCTTGGCGATTGTCGACAGCAACGGTCCGATCCGCTCGTCGACCAGCAGCAGAGCGAACTGGGGTGACCCGGCCAGTGAATTCTGCAGGTGGCCGACGACCTCGCCGACGGCGACCGCCGGATCGGGATGGTCGCTCACCGCGGCGCCGGTCAGCCGAGTGCCCACAGGCATTCCGGATCCTATTCGACCGGCGGGAGCAGGGTGTAGGGCACGATGTGGGCCCGGCCGCCGTCGATTCGACAGGTGGCCACGACCGTCCGGTAGTCGTCGAACTCGAGATCCGCCCGGATGAGACGGTAGTTGAACTTACCGGGCTCGATCTGTAGCGGCTGCACATTGCGGGCGAGCGGTTCGGACTCGCCGGATCCATCACCGGACGGCGGTGGCGACGACGAATCGTGGAAGGCGAACGTGACCTCCAATGCCCCGAACTCCTTGCCGTCCGGCGGGTTCCACACCAGCACGACCAGGTGCGGGGCGACGGTGACGGGCACCGGTGCGGGGGCGGGGGCCGAGAACTGGATTCCTCCGAGATCGATCCGCGTGGAAGGGCCGGGGACCGAACGAAGCTCGATGTCGTCCATGAACAAGGCGGCAATGATCTCCATGGAACATGACCGTATCGGGGATCGGGCGTGTCGACCTCGCAGCCGCCGGGGGCCCGTTCCGGAACCTCGACAGGCGATGGCGGGAGCCGATGACCGTCCGAGTGCGGCTATGTTGAACCTGGTGGGAGATCCGACGACCAAGGAACGAATCGTCGCCGAGGCCCGTCGCCGTTTTGCCAGTCAGGGCTACGAGGGGGCCTCGCTCAACGACATCGCCGAGGGTGTCGGGATACGTCGACCCAGCCTGCTTCACTACTTCCCGTCCAAGGAGGCGATGTACCGCCACGTCCTCGAGGAGGCGCTGCTCGAGTGGACCCGCCAGATCGACCGAGCTCGCAGCACGGAGGTCGACGGGTGGAAGGTGGTCGATCGGATTCTCGGGGTCAGCTTCGAGTTCTTTCGTGACAACCCGGAGATCGTCCAGATCGTGAGGCGCGAGGCACTCACGGAGACCGGTCATCTCGGATTCGATCTCGGTCAGGCGCTACGGCCCCACTTCCGCCGTTCCGTTGCGTTCTTCGAGCGGGAGATGAAGGCCGGTCGTTTTCGCCAGCACGACCCCGAACACCTGGTTCTCACCGGCTACGGCGCCCTGCTGACGTACTTCTCCGATCGGGCCATGCTGACCGGCCTGCTCGACATCGATCCGTTCTCCGACGAGGCGTTGGAGGCCCGATTCCACCACATGCGGGCGTTTGTCCGAGCGGCACTGGAGCCCAACGACGCCGGCTGACGTGCCCTCGACGTGTCGCGCCGGCACCAATCCCGGGGGTATGCACGTCGACGCCACCGGCCCGCTAGCTTGGGGACGTCATGGAGATCGGTCGAATCATCCGTCTCGTCGCCGCTCCGGTGGTCCTCGCCGTCCTCGCCCTCGGCGCCTGGCGTTCCGCCGAGAACTCCGACTTCGAGGCCGTCTCCGGAACCCGTGTCGAGTACAACGCAGTGCTCGACAGCCCGATGCTCTCGGCTCGCCGGATACCGCAGACGCTGCAGGCGCCGGTGAGCGACGACATCCTGGCCACCACGCTGTCGACCACCATCGACCGCTATCCCGATCAGAGTTGCCTGACCGTGCGATCGGGCGATCGCCTGCTGGCCCCGTCGTCGACGATCCCTGGTGGCCTGATCCCGGCCTCCAACCAGAAGCTCGTCACGACCTTCGCTGCGCTGGAGGTTCTCGGGCCCGAGTTCCGTTTCACCACGACGGTCCAGACGGCCGCATCGGTCGACGGCGGTGTTCTCAACGGCGATCTGTATCTCGTGGGCGGCGGTGACCCGTTTCTCACCACCGATGCCTGGCAGTCGCAGTACGAGCAGGTCGAGGCCCGATCCAGGACCAGGCTCGAGGATCTCGCCGATTCGGTCGCCGCTGCTCTCGCCGCCGAGGGCGTCACCGAGATCGACGGAGCGGTCGTCGGCGACGAGTCGTTCCTCGATTCGCAACGTTTCGGGCCGTGGCGGAACGGTCTCGTCACACAGAATCAATCCGGTCCGCTGTCGGCACTGACCGTCAACGAGGGATTCGTCGACTGGCCCGAGACCTACCTCGGCACACCGCGGCCCCGCTCCCAGACCGACGATCCACCCCGCTACGCGGCCGAACAGCTCACCGAGCTCCTGCGCGCTCGTGGCCTCATCGTGAACGGTCCTGCCGCCGCCGGAGTCACCCCGGCCGGAGCCCGGGTTCTCGCCGAAGTCGAGTCGCCGGACCTGGTGGCGACGGTGACCCATGTCAACGCCTACAGCTCCAATCTCGGAGCCGAGCTGCTCCTCAAGCGAATCGGGCGGGAAGTGTCGGGCGAGGGTTCGACGGCGGCCGGTGCGCAGGCGGTTCGAGGCGTCCTCGGTGACCTCGGGGTGCCCCTGAACGACGTGGTTATCAACGACGGATCCGGCCTGGCGGAGTCGAACCGGGTGACGTGCGAAATGCTGGCCGAGCTGCTGACGATCGCCGGTACCGAGTCGCCACTGGCCGATTCGCTGGCCGTCGCCGGCGAGCGGGGCACGCTGCGCGAGCGGTTCAAGGAGACGCCGATTGCGGGCCACGTCCAGGCCAAGACGGGGAGCCTGTCGGGTGTCCGGGCGCTGTCGGGATTCGCCGAATCGTCGGTGGACGAAGACGCGTTGACGTTCTCCTACATCATCAACGATCCCGAACTCGCAGGTGATGTCGAAATCCAGGCGCAGGAGCCTTTGTTGCTGTCCCTGATCCGCTATCCCGAGGGGCCGACCATCGACGAGCTCTCACCCCGGCCGGCCCGCCCCCAGTAGCGATGGCGATCCTGGCCCAGTTCCCGCTCCAGTCGGTCCTTCTACCCGGCATGCCGCTCGGTTTGCACGTGTTCGAGCCGCGCTACCTGCAGCTTATGGAAGACATCGCCGCCACCGACGGCCGATTCGGTGTCGTGATGATCACCCGAGGATCCGAGGTCGGAGGCGCCGATCAGCGGGCCGAAGTCGGCACGCTCGCCGAACTCGTGGCCGGCGCCCCCACCGCCGACGGCCGATTGATGATTGAAGCGGTTGGGGTGGAACGTTTTCGGGTCACCCGCTGGCTCGACGACGATCCCTACCCCCGGGCCGACGTCGAGCCGTGGACCCCGCTTATGAGCGAGTCGGCGAAGCAGGCGCTCGGTACCGCCCGGGAGCGGTTCGGCATCCTCCTGTCGCTCGTCTCGGAGCTCGGCGCCGATGTCGGTTCGATCGACGTGCCCGACGGCGGCATCGAAGCGCTCTACGGCATGGCCGTCGCCGCCCCGGTTTCGACCCTTGATCGATACCGGATCCTGGCCGCCCCGGAGGCCGATGAGGCGGCGGCGATCCTGATCGGCTCGCTCGACGGTCTCGTCGAGGTTCTCCGGTTTCGACTGCAGGACGGCTAACCCGCAGGATTCGGGTCGGTCCGGCGGCGAAGGGGCCGCGGTTTGTGCTGCATTCACCTACACTTCCCAGTACTGACGGTTCCGATCGTCGCCGGAACGATCGCCGCCCAAGCCGACCCCTGGAGAGCCGATGGCCACACCCAACCCGCTCGATGAGATCTCCGAAATCCGCGAACTCGTGGTGGGCTATGCCCGGCAGGAGACCCTCGATCCGTTGAAGCGGTTGGGTACCTATCTCGGCTGGGGCCTCGCCGGTTCGCTGCTCATGTTCCTCGGTGCGGTTTTCGTCAGCGTCGGCACGCTGCGGCTGACGCAGGGTCTCGACTGGTTCACCGGATCATCCTGGGCGTCGTTGCTTCCGTACTTGTTCACCGTCATCGTGTTGGGAGTGCTGGCTGCACTCATGTACCGAGCCCTCAGTCGGGCGAAGAAGAAGGTTTACTCATGACCGAGACCGCTGGTATCACCCCGGCCGACATCGAAGCAAAGTTTCGTGACATCCAGGGACAGGTGGATGTCGTGGCCGAGGACGGCAAGAAGAAGATGGCTCTGGCCGGTGGTGTCATCGGTGTGATCCTTCTGCTGCTCATCTACATCATGGGTCGCAAGGCGGGCAAGAAGCAGAGCTCCGTCCTGGAGATTCGTCGCCTCTGATGTGGCTCCGACTGTTCCAGCTGGCCCTCAGGGCCTACACGCGCAGCCCGTCCCGTTCGTGGCTCATCACAATGGTGGCCACCGTGCTGTACCGCATGGTGCACAAGACGGTGGGCCGCCGCGAGGTGATCGACGTCTCCTCGATCAAGCCGGGGGAGACGATCATCATCGAGCACCTGCCGGTGACCCACAAGGAGCAGATCAAGGAAGAGAAGCGCAGGCGCCGGCGGCTCCGTCGGTCGCGTGCCGGCGCCGACGCCGAATAGGAGGATGTCGGATCCCGTGAAGGTGCTGCTGCGAAATCCATCACGCGAGATCGAGATCCCCGGTCCGATGTCAGTTACCAAGCTGCTCCGCAAGCTCGATCTGAACCGCGAATCGGTTCTCGTGATCGGTTCCGGCACCTTGATCCCGGCCGATTCGATGCTGGCCGACGACGCCGAGATCGAGATCCGGCCCGTGATCAGCGGGGGCTAAACGATGAAATGTCGGGTCTGCCGTGAACCGGCCGTCATCGCTCTGCGCCGTCACAACGCCAACTTCTGCTCCGACCATTTCCTGCGCTACTGCCGCCAGCAGGTTGACCGGGTCATCGACGACTACGACATGTTCGCACCCGGCGAGCGCCTGCTGGTCGCCGTGTCGGGCGGCAAGGACAGCCTGGCGGTGTGGGACATCCTGCGAGAGCTCGGCTACGCAGCCGACGGACTCTACGTCGGCCTCGGAATCGACGACTACTCCGACGTGTCGCTTTCGTTCGTGACCGACTTCGTCTCCCGGCACGGTCTGGAGCTGACGATCGTCGACCTGGCCGACAGCTACGGGTTCGATGTGCCCTCGGCGGCCGAGGCCACCGGGCGGGTCCCGTGTTCGGCGTGCGGGCTGTCGAAGCGCCATGTGTTCGACAAGGCGGCCGTCGACGGTGGCTACGATGCCGTCGTCACGGGTCACAATCTCGACGACGAGGCCGCCGTTCTCTACGGCAACGTGATGCGCTGGCAGGTCGACTACCTGGGCCGGCAGCGTCCCCTTCTCGAAGCACGCGACGGGTTTCCGCGCAAGGCCAAGCCGCTGGTACGTCTCACCGAGCGGGAGACGGCCGCCTACTGTGTGCTGCGGGGGATCGACTACCAGGTCGAGGAGTGCCCGATGGCGATCGGCAACAAGCATCTCGGCTTCAAGGAGGCACTCAACCTGCTGGAGGACCGATCGCCGGGCAGCAAGGCCGAGTTCTATTTCGGGTACCTCAAGCGGGTGGTCGATCGTTTCACCGACTTTGAGGATCGGGGCAGTCTCGGCACGTGCCCGAGTTGCGGCTCGCCGACCGACGCCGAGACGTGTGCGTTCTGCCGGTTGGTTTCCCGAACCGCCGGTCACTCCCAGCCGGTAGCCTTTACGACCAGGAACGAGGCCACCGTCAGGCAACACTGACGAGACGGCCCCGGGCGGGGTCACCTCGACGGCCTTGCGCTACTCCGAGCCCGAAGGACGCCTGTTGTCGCTCACGCCCGAACCCGCTTTGGATGCAACCGAGGAAGACCCGCCCACCGATCCGTCGGTTCCAGCCGACGAGCGGGTTATCCGGCCGATGCAGGCGGGTGAGCTGGTGCTTCTCATCGACCAGAAGAAGCGGCGCTACGTCGTCGAGCTCAGCGCCGAAGGGGAGTTCCAGACCCACGCCGGTTCGCTCGCCCATCGCGACGTCATCGGTCGGCCCGAGGGGGTGGCGGTGGCCAGCACCCGGGGTCAACGGTTCACCGCTTACCGCCCCACGTTGAGCGACTTCATCCTCACGATGCCCCGCGGCGCCCAGGTGATCTACCCGAAGGACATCGGCCCGATCTTGATGCTGGCCGACATCGGCCCGGGGGTGCGGGTCTTTGAATCCGGTGTCGGTTCGGGGGCGCTTTCGATGGCGATGCTCCGGGCCGGAGCCGACATCGTCGGCTACGAGCTGAGGGAGGACTTCGCGGCCCGTGCCACCAAGAACGTCGGGTCGTTCCTGGGCGAGGCCGCCCTGGCCCGGTATCAGGTCGAGCTGCGGGACAGCTACGACGGAATCGACCATCGCGACTTCGACAGGGTCGTACTCGACATCCCGGAACCGTGGCGGGTGATTCCCCACATTCCGGTCGCGCTGCGTCCCGGTGGGTTGTTCGTTTCGTACAGCCCGTCGATCACGCAGGTCGTCAAGGTGACCGATGAGCTGGCTCGGGTCGGTTTCGGGGAGGTCTCGACCACCGAGGTGCTCAACCGGACCTGGCACATCGAAGGCCAATCGGTTCGCCCTGATCACCGGATGGTGGCCCACACGGGATTCCTCACTCGGGCCCGACTCACCCGTTAGATCGATCGGGTCGGCATCGGGCTGTCACCACGAGCGGCGCGGCATGCTCTACCCTGAACCGCGGTATTTTGTAGATCGACCCTTCGACCGAAACCCGAAAGAGCCTGAACGACTGTGATCCAATCGATCGAGCGCCATGACATCGTCAACGCCGCGGCATTGGCCGCAGCGCTGCTGCTGTGCGGGATACTCCTGCTGCGCTGGGTCGGGTACCTCGGTGACACCGTCGGCGACGGCCTGTGGCAGGCCGAGAAGGCTGAGTCAGCTGAGGAGGCGCTGAAGGAGATCGACGTCGCCTCGGTCTTCATCAACGGCTCCCGCCCGCCCAACGAGGTGGGGGTCCGGGTGGCAAACGGGTCGGACGGCCGTAACGGCCTCGCCGCCCGGGGCAGCGAGCGGTTGAGCTCGTTCGGCTACGGGACGTTGAACCCGGAGAACAAGATCGGTGATCCGGCCGACGACAGCTTCGTCTACTACACCGAAGGCTTCGTCCTCGACGCCCGGCAGGTGGCCGCCGTGCTCGAGATCCCGGAAACCAATGTCGTCCAGCTGGGCGTCGACGACATCGGGGTGACGATCGATGGCGCCGACGTGATCGTCGTGCTCGGCACCAACGCCACGGTCTGACCCGAGCAGCTCCGGTTCCGGCCCCCATGTCCATGATTCGGGGCAACCGGATCAACTTCGCTACATTGGCGGACGATGGCGCCATGGACCCTGAAACGCAAGTCGGCCCGCGTGGTGCTGCTCAACGACCTGGACCAGATCTTTCTGATCAACAGCGTCGATCCCGCCGATTCGTCGAAGGGCTCGTGGTGGGAGTTGCCCGGTGGGGGCATCGACCCTGGCGAGCGCTCGGAGGACACGGTCATGCGTGAGCTGTGGGAGGAGGGTGGACTTCGGGAGGCCGAGGTCGGTCCTGTCATCTGGACCCAACACGTCGAGTTCGACTTCGGCGGCTACCACTTCGATCAGGATGAGGTCATCCACATCGCTCGTACGACGGAACGAACGATCGAACGGCCTCAGGGGCTCGAAGCGCTGGAGGCCCTGGCGTTCCAGGGCGCCCGGTGGTGGCCGGTCCCGGAGGTCGTGTCGTCGACCGAGTCGTTTCTGCCCCCCAGCCTGCCGACGATGCTTCCCGCACTTCTCGACGGCCGGCTCCCGAGTCCGCCGCTCGACATCTCGCCCGACGGTCGCGTCGGCCCGTAGCAGCGCTGCGGAGGAACAACATTCATGAGCACCGAGATTTCATGAGCACCGAGCTCCATTCGCCCTACATGACCTTCACGGCCGATCAGTGGGCCGCGTTGCGGGCGTACACGCCGCTGTCGTTGACCGAGGCCGACCTGGAACAGCTTCGAGGGCTCAATGTGGCGCTCAGCCTGGATGAGGTGGCACGGTTCTTCCTGCCCCTGTCGCGTCTGCTGAACCTGTACGTCGGTGCCTCCCAGGAGTTGTACCGGGCCAGTGACACGTTCCTCGGTCGCCTGCCGGCCAAGACCCCGTTTGTGATCGGTATCGCCGGATCGGTGGCCGTCGGCAAGTCGACGACCTCCCGGGTCCTGCGCCAGATCCTGGCCCGCTGGCCGAACCATCCCCGGGTTGAGCTGGTCACCACCGACGGCTTCCTGTACCCGAATCAGATCCTTCAGGATCGTGGCCTGATGGACCGCAAGGGCTTTCCCGAGAGCTACGACCGGCGCCGCCTGCTCCGATTCCTGGCCGAGGTGAAGTCGGGGGAGGCCGAGGTCAAGGCCCCGGTCTACAACCACCTGATCTACGACGTGGTTCCCGGTGCCGAGGTCGTGGTCCGCCAGCCCGACATCCTGATCGTCGAAGGTCTGACCGTGCTCCAGGCGGGTCCGGCCGACAAGGAGACGCCAATCTTCGTTTCCGACTTCTTCGACTTTTCGATCTATGTCGACGCGGCGATCGATGACATCCGCGACTGGTACGTCGAACGGTTCTTCACCCTGCGGGAGACGGCGTTCAAGGACCCCCGGTCGTACTTCCACCGCTACAGCGATCTGAGCGACTCCGAGGCGAGAGACATCGCCACCGATATCTGGATCCGCATCAACGAGAAGAACCTCGTGGAGAACATTCTCCCGACCCGGGAGCGGGCCGATCTGGTCGTGATCAAGGGCGCCGACCATGCGGTCACCGAGGTGAAGCTCCGCCGGCTGTAGCCCCAGCTTGGCTGTTGGGCTGTTGGGGTGTTGGCTGTTTGGGTGGTCAGTCGATCACACCGTTGTCGCACACCCGGATGTAGTCGATGTCGAGGGCGGCGAGACCGGTCCAGACCGGTCGCCCGGAGTCATCGACGTTGCGGCCGCCGAACCCGAGGTCGCGGAGCCCGACGATCACGTCGGTCGG
>Ga0224510_10001935_pt1 | contig 13018 bp, 9 predicted proteins | sample SF_May12_sed_USG_FD_170161 | JGI IMG/M metagenome (GOLD analysis project Ga0224510, IMG submission 170161) | Sediment microbial communities from San Francisco Bay, California, United States - SF_May12_sed_USGS_4_1 | ecosystem: Environmental > Aquatic > Marine > Sediment | place: USA: California... | reverse complement strand
GACAAACTCACCTACGCGGGTAACTTGGAGAACCTCGCCAGTCTGCAGGGCGATGCGCGCCATATCTTTGTTCACGGCGACATCGGTGATTCCGTCCTCGTCAGCGGATTGTTGACCAAGCGCCGGCCTCGTGCCGTGATCAATTTTGCCGCAGAGAGTCATGTCGATCGGTCAATCCACGGGCCAAGAGAATTTATCCACACCAACATCGTGGGCACCTTTTCCCTACTTGAATCCGTGCGTGCCTATTGGGAAGGGCTGACCGGTGACACCAAAGCGTGCTTCCGTTTTCTGCACGTGTCCACCGATGAAGTGTACGGTTCATTGAGGGCAGATGCTCCTGCGTTCAGTGAAACGAGTCGCTACGAGCCCAATAGCCCTTATTCAGCGAGCAAGGCGGCCGGCGATCATCTTGTTCGCGCATATCACCATACCTACGGTGTGCCGGTTCTCACTACTAATTGTTCGAACAATTATGGTCCATTCCACTTTCCTGAAAAGCTGATTCCGCTCTGCATCCTTAATGCGTTGGCAGGCAAACCGCTTCCGATTTACGGCGATGGCCGGCAGATCCGAGACTGGCTCTACGTGAAAGACCACTGCAGTGCCATTCGCTTGGTGCTTGAAGGGGGGCGTGTGGGCGAAACGTACAATATCGGAGGGCGAAACGAATTGACCAATCTTGAGGTGGTCCATCTGCTCTGCGATACCCTTGATGAGCTTGCTCCACCGGCTGCACGTCACCTGTCCCTAGCCAGGTACCGTTCGCTGGTTACCTTCGTGAAGGATCGTCCAGGTCATGACCGCCGCTATGCGATTGATGCGAGCAAGCTTGAGCGAGAATTGGGCTGGAAACCTCAGGAGACATTTGAAACCGGCGTCCGCAAGACCGTGGATTGGTATTTGGCAAACCAGCGTTGGGTGACCAACGTCACGAGCGGTGCCTATCGTAGCTGGATCGACAAGCAATACAGTACCAGAGGACGATGAGAATACTGTTAACTGGAAAACATGGTCAGGTCGGCTTTGAGCTACAGCGAGCACTCGCTCCTTTGGGCGAGGTGTGGGCGGTCGATTACACCGAATGTGATTTAGCGGATGCTGCTGCTGTTTGTGAACTGATCCAGTCGGTCAAACCGGACCTGATCGTCAATTCCGCAGCCTATACGGCGGTGGACAAGGCCGAGTCAGAGCCGGAACTGGCGCACGCCGTCAATGCTATTGCGCCTCGAGTGCTGGGAGAGGAGGCGGCGAAACGAGGCGCCTGGATCATCCATTATTCGACCGACTATGTATTTGATGGAACCAAGCCGGGCGAGTATACCGAGGATGATGAGACCAACCCCCTCAGTGTGTATGGGCGGACCAAGAGGAACGGTGAGATTGCACTCGAAGAGAGTGGAGCGCCCTACTTGATTTTGCGAACGAGTTGGGTCGTCGGGGCGCACGGAAGCAATTTTGCCAAGACGATCCTTCGGTTGGCGAGTGAACGGAAAAGTCTGAATGTCGTGGGTGATCAACATGGCGCGCCGACTTCCGCCGCACTACTTGCAGATGTGACGGCGCATTTGGTTCGGCAGAGACGGCGTGAAGGTGACGCAAACTTTCCCTACGGCTTGTATCACCTTGCGGCGAGCGGCGAAACTACGTGGTGTGAGTATGCACGGTTTATCGTGGCAGAAACCCTGGCTGTGGGCAGGTCACTTGCGCTTTCATCCGATGAAATCCGAGGGATCACTTCGTCGGACTACCCCACGGCGGCAAAGCGACCGGCCAATTCGAGATTAGATACCAGCAAGCTGCAAAAGACATTTGATCTGAAATTACCAAACTGGCAGAGTGGAGTTCGGCATGTCCTGCAGCAAATTCTGAGGGAGTCGTGAGAATGCGAAAAGGGATCATCCTCGCCGGCGGCACGGGGAGCCGTCTGTATCCGGCTACGCTGGTCATCAGCAAACAATTGCTTCCGGTGTTTGATAAACCCATGATCTATTATCCACTCAGCACCCTGATGTTGGCAGGTATGCGGGACATCCTCATCATCTCCACGCCACAAGATACTCCACGATTTGAGCAGTTGCTGGGGAATGGGCATCAGTGGGGATTGAATATTCAGTATGCCGTACAGCCATCGCCGGGGGGGCTGGCACAGGCTTTTCTGATCAGTGAATCGTTTATCGGTGACAATCTTTCCGCGCTTGTCTTAGGCGATAACATCTTCTATGGCCATGATTTCCACCAGCTCCTCGGCAGCGCAATGACGCGCACAAAAGGGGCGACGGTCTTTGCCTACCATGTGCAGGACCCAGAGCGGTATGGAGTCGTCGATTTCGACTTAGCTGGCAAAGTACGGTCGCTGGAAGAAAAGCCCACGCAACCAAAATCCAGTTATGCCGTGACAGGATTGTATTTTTACGATGAACAGGTAGTTGATCTGACCAAGACCCTGAAGCCTTCGGCTCGCGGCGAGCTGGAAATCACGGACCTCAACCGCTTGTATTTGGAACGAGGCCAGCTCAACGTTGAAGTCATGGGCCGTGGCTATGCCTGGCTGGATACCGGGACTCATGAGTCTTTGCTCGATGCCAGCCAGTTCATTGCCACACTGGAGAATAGGCAAGGCTTGAAAGTGGCATGCCCGGAAGAAATCGCCTTCAGACAACAGTGGATCGATGCCGCTCAACTGGAAAAGCTCGCACAGCCGTTAACCAAAAACGGGTATGGGCAATACCTGTTGCGGATGCTCAAAGAGGAGCTATTTTGATCAAGGTCACCCACTAAGTCCGACTCTCTCTCGGAGCGATCGGTACCGATTTGGCGTAAGCTGTTATGCAGCAGTTCTCAACTTCTCCCAAAGAAATCGTTGCTAGTTTCTGGCGAAACCGCCAGCTTATCCTTGCGTTGACCAAGCGTGAAGTGGTGGGCCGCTATCGCGGCTCGGTGATGGGTATTGCATGGTCTTTCTTTAATCCCGTGCTCATGTTGGTGGTCTATACATTCGTTTTTTCTGTCGTGTTCAAGGCTCGCTGGGGGGGCGCGAGCGAGGAAAGCAAGGCCAGTTTCGCTATCATGCTGTTCGTCGGTATGCTCGTCCATGGGCTATTTGCCGAATGTCTGAACCGTGCTCCCGGCCTGATTCTTACAAACCCCAACTATGTCAAGAAAGTCATTTTCCCATTAGAAATATTGCCCTGGGTCGTTTTGGGGTCAGCGCTCTTTCATGGCGCCATCAGTCTCCTGATTTTGCTGGTGGCGCAGCTCATTTTCGCCCAGCAAATCGTATGGACGACACTGTTATTCCCCTGTGTGCTCGTGCCGTTAGTGTTTGCTAGCGTTGGCTTCGGCTGGTTCTTAGCTGGATTAGGGGTGTATGTCCGCGACATCGGGCAGGTCACCGGTATGATCACCACGGTACTGCTGTTTCTTTCGCCAGTATTTTATCCGGTTAGTGCCTTGCCAGAGAAATATCAAGCATGGTTACAGCTCAACCCACTCACCTTCATCATTGAGGAAGGACGCAACACCTTGATCTTCGGTAAGGTGCCAAACGTTGGGGAATGGGGCATCATGTTAACGGTTGGGCTCTGTATCGCATGGGCAGGATTCATTTGGTTTCAAAATGCTCGCAAGGGATTTGCCGATGTCATCTAATATAGCTATTAAGGTGGAAAACCTCAGCAAGTGCTATCAGATTTACAACCAGCCACATGATCGCCTAAAGCAGTCGATTTACCCGCGTTTGCAGCGAGTGGTCGGGAAACAACCAACGCACTACTATCGTGAATTTTGGGCGCTGCGTGATATTAACTTTGAAGTACAGCAAGGCGAAGCAGTTGGAATTCTTGGCCGCAATGGAGCAGGCAAAAGTACGCTCCTGCAAATCATCGCCGGTACAGTGACGCCAACTTCTGGCCGCGTGAAGACAGATGGTCGCATTACGGCTTTACTTGAGCTGGGCAGCGGCTTCAATCCAGAGTTTACGGGGCGAGAGAATGTGTACTTGAACGCACAAATTCTTGGTCTGACGCGAGAAGATACGGACAATCGATTTGATGACATTGCCAGCTTCGCGGACATCGGCGATTTCATCGATCAGCCTGCCAAAACCTACAGCTCGGGAATGATGATGCGGCTTGCATTTGCCGTTCAGACGGCCGTGGATCCAAGGGTCCTGATTGTGGATGAAGCACTCTCCGTGGGAGATATGTTCTTTCAGGCAAAATGTATCACGCGGATTAACAAGTTGGTTGAGTCAGGTGTTTCGCTGCTCTTTGTAAGTCACGATTTGGCATCGATACGTCACTTATGTAAGCGGGCAGTGTTGTTGGTTGATGGGCGAGTTGCGTATTGTGGTGATGTCGGTGAGGCTACCTTGATGTATGAGCGTATGTATCTTTCAGAGTATAACCAGCGTGCTGGGACTTATAGAGAGCATAAGCGGTTTACCCAAAAACTGAGCGTCGCTCCTGTGCGTGCAACGGGCTCAGGAATAAACTCAGTCTGTACGGAGTTGCCTCTTGATTATACTAACTACGTGGCAGATAACCATGCGTTTGGCATGCGCTGCAATTTTGAACGCCTGGGCAATGGTGAAGCCCATATTGTCAATGTCATTATGGTGGGCGAGCGTGGGCAGACGGATATATTCGACTTTGGTGAACATGTCACGCTCTTGCAGGTGGCGGAGTTTCACAGCAACACAACGGACGTCAATGTCTCTTACAAGATCAAGACGCTTCAAGGCACCAGTGTTGTTTTCGGGGATACTCGCATGTTCGGTGATATCACCCGAGCGTACAGGGCTGGTCAGACCTATGTATTCGCATGGGAGTTTGATCTGAAACTTGGTCACGAGGCCTATGTCATTCAGAGTACATTGACCCATCCGCCGAGAAACGATGCGGATTGGGAGTTCATCGACATGGTCCCAATCTCATTCGAGTTCCGAGTCCTCCCGCGCAAAGCCGGGATGACCGACGGATTGGTTTCATGGGATGCAGGTCACGCGGTTTTCTCCATTAGCAGATAAACGTACAGTGGAGGTAGGGAATGGGTTTCATCAGGGCAAATATGCTGCCAATACTGCGCGAAGGAAAGCGGAGGCCGTTTGGCGGCAGGTTGCTACTTCTCGGCAAGGGGGATATGTATTTCGCCCATTACCAGCTTGTGCAGATGGCAGAGATGGTAGGGGCAGCACTCGACGAATCTGTCCCGCTAGTCGATGCCAGGAAACCTGAATTCCGAACTAAGGGGTACGTCGAGGCCAGAGAGGTCTTTCTCAAGTTAGGATTTTCGCAAGTCGATGCCCTGGATTATTCCGAATTCGAGGGGGCGAACATCATTCATGATCTGAACTCCTCGGACATTCCCTCAAATTGTGAGGGGCTTTACGACACCATCATCGATCACGGCACCCTAGAGCACGTATTTCACCTCCCGAATGCGTTGCTCGCCCTGTTCAAGTTTCTCAAGGTCGGCGGCCGCCTTATCACGAGTTCGCCTGGGAGCGGTTTCTTTGATCACGGCTTCTATATGTTTCAGCCGACGCTTCTGTATGACTTTTATTCTGTTAATGCGTGGGAGATCAACGCGATTCAGGTTGCGAGGGTCGGCCAGAATCAGGAGATGGACCCAGTCTATTTTGCGGACTACGTTCCCGGGGCATTTGACTCCGTTGGATATGGGAAAATGGGAGAAGGGTTATTTTCAGTAGTTTCCGTTGCAACGAAACTCCAGAAATCAACTGGAGACAAGATCCCTTACCAGGGGCTTTACGCCCGCAAGCCAGGCTGGCTAGCCCAAACAAAATAGCTAACGACTTATTGCTATCACTAGGAATATCGGATGTTAGAAAAAAGATTGACCTATCTGGCTTTTGGAACACCGGACTACACCGAGGAAGAGATCGAAGCTGTCGCGAGGGTGATGCGCTCCGGTTGGGTGGGCATGGGGCAGGAGACCATTGCCTTCGAGCGTGAACTCTCCGATTTCATCGGCGCTCCGGAAGTTGTGACGGTCAACTCCTGTACGTCTGCATTATTTCTGGCGTTGATGGTCGAGAATATCAAGCCTGGTGACGAGGTGATCACCCCCAGCCTGACGTGGTGTGCGACGGCAAACGCCGCTTTGTATCTTGGGGCCACCCCGGTGTTTTGTGAAATCGATGCAGATTCCTTCTGTGTTACGGCAAACTCGATTCTTGAGAAAGTCACGCCTCGAACGAAAGCGGTGATAGTCGTGCACTATGGCGGCTACGCCATCGATATTGATCAACTGCGGAATGTACTTCCGGGACATGTCACGATCATCGAGGATGCTGCACATGCAATGGGCGCGCATCACGCGAATGGCAAGCGAGTCGGTGCATCAGGGAACTCAGTCTGTTTTAGCTTCTATGCGAACAAGAATCTCTCGACCGCCGATGGAGGTGCAATTGCGTTGTTTGACTCTGTTAAGGCTGAGCGTCTACGTTCACTTCGCATGAGTGGCTTGGCATCGCACGCCTGGTCTCGCTATATCAAGCCTTCTTCGGCCTTCGATTTTGCACTCAATGATCTCGGCTACAAAATGAACTTCACCGACCTGCAATCAGCGATCGGACGTGTGCAGTTGAGGCGACTTGACGGGATGGGGGCTATCCGCAAGAGATTGGCCGAACGCTATCGGCGCAAGTTCGATGAGTATGGATTAGCATTGGTGTTTCAGACTGGCGCGTTTGACGAACGGCATGCTCGTCATCTGTTGGTCGCAAGCTGTGGCGAGGAAAGTACGGGTTTGTCTCGCGACAATTTATTACTGGCGCTGCGCGAGCAGAATGTCGGCGCGAGCATTCATTATCGGCCCCTGCATACTCAGCCGCTCTATCAGCGCTATGGTCCTTGGAAATTACCGGTAACTGAATCCGTTGCGGAAAGAATCATGACGCTTCCGATTAGTGCACGCATGACGATCGAAGACGTCGACTACATCTGCGCACACCTTGCGAATATCATTTCTTTCCAGAGGACAACTGCATGACCGGAGGTAATATCGGTGTGGCCAATGTTGAGAGATATGATTTCGGAGGTCGTCTGAGGTCAGAGTTTCCATCTCAAATCCTCATGGATATTACGGAGGTGTGTAATCTTGCCTGTGTCCACTGTCCACATCCTGCGTTCGCCAAGTCCGAACATTATGCGGGTAGATATCTAGAGCCAGAGTTGAACGAGAAGATGGTCGAAGAGGTGCGCACCCATGGTAAGGGGTATACGCAGTACATCCGATACGCCAGTAATGGTGAGCCGCTCGTTCACCCATATGGTTACGACTTTATTCAGCAAGCCGTTGACCACTCCGGCGTGTATGTGACGTTGACAACCAATGGCAAGATCATGAATGAGAAGCGGACTCAACGCCTACTCAATGCCGGTGTACACATGATTGACATTAGTATTGATGCGTTCTCGCCTGAGACTTATGCCAAGGTTCGTGTCAAAGGTGATCTCCACGTTACGCGGACTAACGTGCTCAGACTTCTTCAGTGGGTGCGTGAGACCAAAGCGCGTACTAAAATCGTGGTCAGTTTTGTAGAGCAACCATCGAATTGTCATGAGATCGATGACTTCCAACGCTATTGGAAAGATCAAGGTGCGGATTTTGTCATTATCAGACGATTACATTCGTGCTCTGGTGCTGTGGTAGAGCTTGCAGACTTAAGGCGTAAAGCACAGGAGAAACAGCGGCGTCGACCATGTTTGTATCCCTGGGAGCGGATAGTGGTGAATGCACGTGGAGACTTAGCCTTTTGTCCATCCGACTGGGTCCACGGGTCCTACGTCGCTGATTACCGAAACACGACTATTTTCGAGTCATGGCAGGGGCATTTTTATCAAGAACTTCGTTCTGCCCATCTGAACGATAGCTATTCAAAGCATTCATTCTGCGGTGCATGCCCTGACTGGGAATCGACCCGTTGGCCGCATCAGGGGAGGAGCTACGCCGACATGGTAGAAGAGTTCATTGCCGAAGATCAGGCCGACAGCTGACCACTCATTCTACACCTCTATCCCGCCACACCACATTTACTGCAACTAAAACTAACTGGGCTCGATATCTGGTGAGAGTTGGAGTGATTCAGCCGTCTTTCATTCCGTGGCGGGGATATTTTGATTTTATCGCAAGCGTAGATCTCTTCGTGTTTTATGACGATGTTCAATTTTCGAAAAACGGCTGGCGTAATCGGAATCGGATCAAAACAAATCAGGGCAGTCGTTGGATCACTGTTCCGGTTAAACATCGAAACTTGTCTCAGTTAATTCTTGAAATTGAAATAGACAATAAGTTTGATTGGCGTAAGAGCCACTTTGGACTTTGGAAGGCGTGGTATTCGGATTGCCCGTTTTACTCCGATGTGATCCAACTGCTTGGCGACCTGGGTGAACGGGCTGCACTCAGCAATCTCAGCCGATTCAATATCGAATTGATCACCAGGATCTCAAGGTATCTAGAAATCAAGACGCCAACAGTGTGTTCTTCAGAGTGGCAACTGGCTGGGACGGGGACTGATCGATTGATTGATCTTCTGATGAAACTAGGGGCTACAACCTATCTCTCTGGTCCAAGCGCAGATGCGTATCTGGATAAAGATTTGTTTCGCACGAATGGAATTAGCCTGGAATATAAGGAGTACAATTATTCCCCGTATCCACAATTGTGGGGCGAGTTCGATGGTTTCGTCACCATTCTCGACATGATTGCGAACTGCGGGCCTGCTTCATCGAATATGCTGAAAAGCACGGTGCCAGACCGAGTTATCGTTCCATGAAGATCGGAATATTTGGGAACACCAACAATTACCCGTTTGCAATTGCAAACGGGTTAAGGGCACTGGGTGTGGAGATTCGTCTGGTGGTCAATCGACCAGAGCTGCTTCATCGCCCTGAAGGAAAATTGCCAGCACTCAAGGACGGCTATCCTGAGTGGGTCGGGGATTTTGCAGTATCTGCTCAAAGCTATACAGTGCTGTCTAATCCTTTGCTGTCCGATGTGATCCGATTTCTTGGAGACGATCTGGATGCAGTGTTTTTGAATGACGTTGGCGTGGCCTTGCATAAACATTTCAAATGTCCGGTACTTGCCCTGCTGACGGGATCAGATTTGCTCTTTCACGCGTCATTTGCATCAATTGATGAGCGCATTTCAGGATGGTCTGACGAAATGCGTTCATCGAAAACCGGCACCGCTATCATTGCCACTATGCGAGACTGTGTTCTGGCTCAGCGCCAAGGGATTGAACATGCGCAGGCGATTAGCTTTATGCTGCCGGGGGTCATTACCGAGGGCGACGAAATTCTTCAATCACTCGGAGTCTTGCGTGATGATCCGAGGCGATTTTTCATCTATCTGTCAGACACGATTGGCCTCCAGCCCGTCCAGCACCCGCTCCGGCGCCGCATGCGAATTTTTAATGGAGCACGGATCATTTGGCATTTGCCGTTGCCCCCTGGCTTGTCGGCGTTGGACCACAAAGGCACTGACGTTCTGATCAGAGGGTTTGCAGATTTCTTAGCGGCAGGAGGAGAGGGTGAACTGCGCCTAGTCAGGAAAGGCTACGACGTTGACAGGACGGTGGTACTGATTAAGAGGCTTGGCATTGAAACCAACGTCACGTGGCTGGATGAGCTGAGTCTGTTTCAATTCTATGAGGAATTGGCGGAAGCAGACGTCGTCTGCGATCAATTTGGCTTATCTATGCCTGGTATGGTTGCACTCGACGCCATGGCGATGGGGCGCCCGGTCTTGTCCAACTTCCGGCTCGAAGTCATGGGGCCCTGCTACCCCGAGCCGCGCCCATTTTTCCAGGCGGCGACACCAGGTGAAGTGCGGTCTCATCTCCTTGACCTTTTCACTGCGCCTAAGCTGCGTGCTGAAACGGGTAGACTTGCTGCCGAGTACGTGCGTCGGCATCATTCCCCCGAAGTCAACGCGCGCGAATGCCTAAAACGATTGGGCTTGCCGTTGCACGTTTCTCAATGTGCATAGCGCAGCCTCAAGATAATAATCATGTGCGGAATCGCTGGAGTCTATCACTTCAATAATCTTCTCTCCGGGCCTGAAGATGCCTGTGCGGTGGTCGACCGCATGCTGGCAACGATCGTCCACCGAGGGCCGGACGCCGCTGGTATGTGGGCCGATCCCAGCGCGCGGTGCGTACTTGGTCACCGGCGCCTCAGCATTATCGATACGTCCGACGGCGGACGGCAACCAATGGTAGGACAGGATGGTCGCTGGATTATTACGTTCAACGGAGAAATCTATAATTTCCAGAAATTGCGCCGAGAGTTGGAGGCCGCCGGTACTATCTTTCATGGGCGCACGGATACGGAGGTTCTTCTAGCCGGTATTGCGAAGTGGGGAGTAGAGGTTCTTCCACGACTGGATGGCATGTTTGCGTTCGCAGCGTTTGATACTGTTTCCGGCGACTTGCTTTTAGCGCGGGATCCATTTGGAGAAAAGCCACTATACTTTACCGAGCTCGGCGGTGGTGCGTTTGCCTTCGCCTCTGAGCTACAGGCTCTTGAGACGTTGCCTGGATTCGATTCCGAGGTCAGTCTCGACGCGATGGCCGAAGTCCTCATGTTCCAATACATCGGCGCACCGCGCTCTATCTATCGCCACGTGGAGAAACTGTTGCCGGGGCATTGGATGCGGGTATCGGGAAAACAACGGGTGTCAGCACGCTACTTTGAATTCAATCCAGGCGCTGGCGACCTGCGCTTGCATTCTGAGGACGATCTGGTCGATGAGCTTGAAGAACTACTGGTAACGAACCTGCGTCGCCGCTTGATTTCAGACGTGCCTCTGGGGGCCTTCCTCTCTGGTGGTGTGGACTCTTCGACCGTCTGTGCCCTGATCCGTCGGCGGCTGAATGAGCCGTTGAAAACGTTTTCAATGGGTTTTTTGAATTCTGGCGAGAGCGAGCACGAAACAGCACGTCTGTTTTCCACCCATCTCGGTACCGAACACCATGAACAGGTTCTTACGCCGGACTCACTTGCCTTCCTCGAAACCATCGGCGCTGTCCTGGACGAACCCAATGCCGACAGTTCCTGCCTGCCGACGTTTTTGCTATCCAAGTTTGCGCGGACGCAAGTGACAGTGGCGATTTCTGGTGATGGTGGCGACGAACTCTTCGCTGGCTATGGAAGGTACTTCACGACGTTAGAGGAATTTCCTGAAGGCTGGGCAGGCAGGTCGCAGGCGCCAGGAGAGGCGTACTACTCAGAGCGTATCCTTGTGTCCCAAGGGCCCCATATCCAGGCACTGTTCGGTGAGGTCCCTCAAAAATTGGCTACTCACTTGGCGCGGCTTCGGGGAAACATTACGAATGCGGCTGTACCTCTGCATGGCGCATTACGCAAGACGGATATTGAGAACTATCTACCGGGTGCCGTGCTGCCCAAAGTGGATAGGATGAGCATGCGTCATTCGCTCGAGGTGCGCACACCCTTTCTCAATGTTGATCTGGCACGTTTTGCGGAAAAGCTGCCGCAGTCGAGTCTGTACTCGAAAGGTGTCGGCAAGCTACTACTCCGTAGGCTCGCTTGTCGCTATCTGCCTCCCGAACTCATTATGGCCCCTAAACGAGGGTTTTCAATACCGACTACGCAATGGGCGCCAGAGGAGTTGCTCAACCTGTCTGAGAAGTTGTTACAGGGTAATGACAGCCGCCTCCAGGCTGTGTTCGGCGAAAAGCGAATCCGCGATTTCGTTGGGTCTGCTGAACAATTGACGGGCGCAGCGGTCTATCGGGTGTGGGGCCTTGTGATGCTTGAGTCATGGTGCCGGCATCATCGCGTGGTGATGCCGAGCGTGCCTCTGCAGCGGCAGCATAGTCGGAAAAGCGTTGTGACGATGCCGACACTGTATGCCATTGAGGTCGCGCCGAATGCATATGCGTCAGTACTCAAGGCCTCCGAGACTGAACCGTCTTTTGCCTGGCGTGAAATCGAAGCAGCTATTCAAAATGGCACGGATATTCTATGCCTCGCATTGTCTCGCTCTATCGCGAATCGGAAGGGGGACTCCAACGGCCATTGCTCTCCTTCGACCCTTCGACGCATCGTACTGCGTCTGGGGAACGTACCGCCAGGATGGTTGAAAGACGTGACTCTGATGATCGTCGACAATGCTTCCGTGCCAATGCTGGGCGCGCATACTCTTCATCAGATTAGAAAGGCTGGGGTGTGCGAGTTAATCGCTCTCGATCCGTACCGGTCCGACGGACAGGTGTTGAGGGTACACATCAGGCGTCGCAGGTCGTTTGTTACCGACTACGTGTCGGTTATGCGCAGACGCGCGGATGCGGTCAGGGCGGGAAATCTTACTATTGAGGCGAGCAAAGCACCAGGGCATTCTTTCAGCTTGATGTGTCCTCACCACGAGTGCCATCCCGGCAAGAACCTCTATTCGATTTTCTCTGTCTATGTCGGCAATGTACAGCTTCCACCCTTGCCTTTCCGTACGGAGATGATCGAAACGGAAGGGGATGGGCGATACTGCATCTTTGACTCGACCATAATCGCGTCGTCCCCTAAGGATGTCGCGTGTACACGATATATGGTGGTGCCGGCGAGCAAATCTCGAGATAGTTTTTACACGGAGATTCTTCCTGCGCCATTGCCTGCCATGGTTGGATTAGATGATGTCACCTCTATTGATTCGTCACGACGCATGCCAGGTGGCGAGACGGTGTTCGAAGGTAAGGGCAGAGGGCTAGTCCTGCTAGTGGGAGCTCTGATCGATACTGCTGATAGTGATTGGATTACGGGCTTGACTAAACAATTCAGGAAAATGAGTGAGCCAGTTTGGATCCTCAGTATCTTGCCGGTCCAGCCTCGGGTAGTAGCAGAGTTGTTAGCCGTACCAATGTTAAATGATGCCAAATACGATTGTTTGGCTCAACAGGACGTTGTCCGGTGGATTGCATATTTGCCAAACTCAGACAACTGCCGTGACTTGCTTTGGCCAAGATGGACTC
>Ga0224510_10001934_pt1 | contig 13018 bp, 11 predicted proteins | sample SF_May12_sed_USG_FD_170161 | JGI IMG/M metagenome (GOLD analysis project Ga0224510, IMG submission 170161) | Sediment microbial communities from San Francisco Bay, California, United States - SF_May12_sed_USGS_4_1 | ecosystem: Environmental > Aquatic > Marine > Sediment | place: USA: California... | reverse complement strand
GGCATTGAGTTCATGCTACATGCTTCATGCTATGTGTTGCATGTCTTTATGCTACACTGATTGGATCCACATCCACAATCCAACCGGACTTCAATTTTTCAATAATGCTCAGAATTTCCTTTGGAAGTCCAGGGTATTTTTTTATCTTCAAAATGATCTGCATTCGATGGCGTCCCCTGATGTTTGACACTAGTGAGTCTTGAGGGGGGTATATTTTGATTCCTTGAGTTTCTCCCAAGGCGGAGATTAATTTTTTGTAGGTGACTTCAACTTCTTGTCTCACTTCTTCTTTGTCAGAATCTTGGTAGAGCAGTTTCAATATGTGACAAAAGGGAGGATAGTTGAGTGCCTCTCTGTTTTCAATTTCTTCTTCGAAAAACTTTTCATAGGCGTTGTCTTTGGCACACTGAATGACTATGTTTTCATCATGAAAAGCCTGAATGATGGATTTTCCTTGGATGATGCTTCCCGTTCTTCCAGTTCTTCCAATGGCTTGGGATATGTTGGAAAAAGCTTTTTCGTCAGTGAGATAGTCCGGAAAAGAAAACAAGCTGTCTGCATCAATAATGGCTGAGAGTCCAACGTTTGGAAGGTCCCAGTTTTTGATTACCATCTGGGTTCCAATGAGAATATCAATTTTTTTGTTTGAAAAGTCATGCCAAAGTTTTTCTTGGGATTTTGGAGATTTCATTGTTGAGGAATCTGCAATTTGAATTTTTGCACTTGGGACAATTTTTTCAATTTCTTTTTGAATTTTTTGGGTTCCAAGTCCCACATTTTGAAATTCGTTGCTTCCACACTTGGAGCATTTGGGGAACATGGAAGACTTGTACGTGCAGTGAATGCATTTGTGAAAACCTCCGGATTGATATACTAAAGCTCTTTCGCATTTGGGGCATTTGAAAACCGTTTTGCAAGATTTGCACACCGAAAAACCACTCATTCCTTGGCGATTGATGAAAAGGATTGATTGGAAATTGTTTTTGAGTGCCCATTTGAGTTCTGCCTCAAGTTTTTTTGAGATAGGGGAGTAGTTTTTTGCCCATCTTTCTTTCACCATGCTGGCAATTTCTGTGCGACTAGATCCCCAAGCCCTCGCGTCTCTTTTGTTGTTGATGTCCAGCTTGAAAAGCTGGAGCAGTTTGAAATCTTTTTCGTTTTTTGCTTTGAAAAAAGTTTCGATTCGTGGCGTGGCGGATCCAAAAACAAGTTTTGCATCAAAAAGCTCACTCAGTTTTTCAGCAACTGTTCGAGCGTCATATCTCGGATTGGACTCCCATTGTTTGTGAGACATGTCTTGTTCTTCATCCACAATGATAATTTTGAGATTTTTGAATGGTGCAAGCACCGTTCCGCGAGTCCCGATGATGATCTTTGCCTCTCCTGATTTGATTTTTTGCCAATTTTTGAAAAACTGACCCTTTGAGATTTTGCTGTGGAGAATGGCAATGTCGTTGTCACAGAAAAAATGACCAAATCTTTCAATCTCCTGAGCAATTGTGGTGAGTTCCGGAAGAAGAATTAGCGCCTGTCCCTCATTCTTTTCAATAAGCTTCTTGATGGATTCAAAATACACCTGAGTTTTTCCAGAAGAAGCAGGGCCGAACAACAGAAATTTTTGCACCAAAGAATTGGAGTGCGTGATGTTGTTGATTGCATTTTCTTGCTCTTTTGAAAGAGTAATTTTTTTGGGCTCACATTTTGTTTCAATTGTCTTTTCCTTGGATTTTCTTTTTTTCACTTTTTTGACCAAAAGAGATTTCATGACAATTCCAAGAGAGATGATGTAGTGCTCGGAAATGAATTTTGCAAGCTCAAGTTGTTTTTTGGTCAAAAAGGACTCATCTTCAATTTCAATTATTTTCTTGAGCTCAATGTTTCCGAGTCGCGCAAAATCCGACTTGCTCTCCAAGACAACTCCTCGAATCGTTCTTTTTCCAAAGGGAATTTTCACAGTGGATCCCTGAGGGATTTTTTCGTGATGGGAATAAAAGAAAAACTGATCCCGCGAAAGCGTAATTTTGACAAGCGGCACAACACTGATGAGAAATCCTTTTTTATTCATGGTTTAAATATAGCACATAGCATGGAACATGGAACACATGGCATGGAACATTTGGCACATAACATAGAACACATAACATGAAGCATTTAGCATGGAACATAGAATACGAAACGTATAACATATTGGCGTTGCCGTTGCTTGTCATCCTGAACTTGATTCAGGATCCCGGAATATCGGCACTTGTATTAAAAATTTATATTAATTTTTCTATAATTGAGTCTAGAAATAAGCAGAGATTGTGATTTCAGGTGGGGATCCTGAAACAAGTTCAGGATGACAGTGTTGTGCGTGAGAATTTAAGAAAATAAAAAATCCCTGACGAACTTGAGATATTGGCTTGTTGACCAATAGACAAATTCGCCAGGGCGGGGGTGCGTTATTACGCGGAGTTGATTACAGTGTAATCAGTTTTTCTCCAAGGTTGCTATCTGCGTAAACTGGGATTTTGTAGAACATCTTTGTTGAAATCCACATAAAGATGGTTACGCAAGTTGCGAAAGAAATGAAATTGTTTGATGTTGATGATAATGCAATGTATGCAATAGCATTAAAGAGGCACATTAATAAAAAATAAATGACGCCAATATCAAATATGGCATCTTGATCAAATATGCTAAGGCATATTGATAGTGCGTATGCAATTCCAGAGAATATAGCAATGCAGATTAATAACAATATCGCGCCTGATGATTGAATATCAATAAAAAATGTGGACAATAAGTGAATCAATACAGGCACTATCATTAGTGATAGGTATGCAGTAAGTTCGATTTTGATTGAGAGTTGATAGGAGGCTTTAGTTTTATTATGCAAATAGAGCACCGGAAGTAAGTACAAGAATGGTGTGATTTGCATGAATATAACGAACCAATTCCAATCAGTTTCCGTGATCTCAAATCCTTTTTTAGAGTTGAAAGATATTTCTATCTCCCTTATTGAAGATTTAAATGCTGAAAAAGAAAAGAAATCAACTTCCTTATTGTTTTCGGTTATAAACAGGGTCATTGAATCTTCTTTTGAAATTGCTTTGTTTAGAGTGGGTCTTTGCAGCCCTACCATTTTCAAGATTTTTGGAGGGATCTTAATCACTCTTTCCGATGATGGGTTGTCGAGATAGATCTCAACTGTGTCACCAACAACTTTTATTTCAGCCCATGCCGAAGAGAAAGTCACCGTCAAAAGCGCCATTGCCAACATCGAAATCGCTGCTAATTTTTTCATCGCTTGTCTCCTTCGCTGATGATTGAATTGTTAAAGAATTTGCTTTGAGTGCAGACAATTTTTGTGCATTGTCTAACGACTAATTTTAGTATATTATTGAGATATATGTCAAGAAAAAGAATTGGAATAAATGCGTCGTTTTTGAGGAAACTGGGCACTGGTGTTGGTCAGGTCACTTTGAATGTGCTCAGGAATTTTGATGGGGAGGACACTGAGAATGAAGCCGTTTTGTTTTTGGAAGAAGAAAGTGATTTGGATGTTTTGAATGATTTTCAGACACAGGTATTTTTGCCCTTATATAAACGAGATGACCTTATTCGAAAAATTTTGTGGGAGAAGTTTTTGCTTCCAAAAAAAGCACAAAATATGGGTTGTGAAAAATTTGTGAGTTTGTATCAATGTCCAACTATTTTTTCAAAAGATATGGATCATACGATGGTGGTTCATGACATCATTCCAAAACTATTTCCAGAATATCTGAATAATTGGAGAAAGAAATTGTATTGGTCGCTGACTGAGAAAGCCATCAAGGATGCAAGCAGAATTGTGACAATTTCTGAGAACACGAGAAAGGATTTGGTGAGAGAGCTCAATATTGAAGAGGAAAAGATAATTGTGAAAAATATTAATATTGATGAAGTGTATCGAAGAAGCATTGGTGAAGAGGAGAAAAAAAGAATTTTGGAGAAATATAATTTGGAAAAAGGATATGTTTACAGTGGTGGGGGAATGGAAAAACGAAAAAATCTGGATAGCTTGATTGTTGCGTACAAAAATCTTTTGGAAAAAAATGCAAACATCCCACCTTTGGTGATTTCTGGGAAATTGATGCCTGAACTTGCTCCGCTTGCAATTGACGTTGAAAGATTGGTGGATGAATTGGGACTTGAGGGAAAAGTAAGGCTTTTGGGATTTGTTCCTCAAGAGGATTTGCCAGTGATTTACAAAAGTGCAATCCTTTTTGTGTATCCATCACTGTATGAGGGATTTGGAATGCCGGTTTTGGAAGCAATGAGTCAGGGCGTTCCTGTGCTTGCTTCCAGCGCATCTTCCATTCCAGAAGTTGGAGGAGACGCAGTGGAATATTTTGATCCAGAAAACGTTCAAGAACTTCAAGAAAAAATGGAAAACATTTTGAATAACCAGGAAGAGAGAGAAAGTCTTTCTGAAAGAGGATTGCAAAGAGCAAAAAGTTTTTCTTGGAGAGGGTTTGTTGAGGAATTGATTAAATAAAAATATTTTCATGAGTACCTAAACTTACTTTTTTATGTCATTCCGGAAAACATATTTTTCAGAATGAGGTACGAATTCTAGAAAAATAGTTTATCCGGAATCCATCCTTGCTTGGTTGCAGTGAATAGCGTTAGACTGAAGCTATATTAAGAATGGATCCCGGATAAGTTAATTTCTAAGGGCTCGTACCTCACCCAAGAAATTATACTTTCCGGGATGACATAATGTAAAAAGAAGATTTTTATTGAGCGAGTTTAACGTTAATTTATAAAATGATCAATCTAGAAAAAATAATCAAAAAACTTGAGGAATTGGCAACAACAAAGACATATCTTTGGGTGGCGAATTTGTTTTTGGTTTTCGTGCTAATTTTGTTTTTCAATGTGAATCGGTTGCCCTTTGACAACATGGGTGATTTTTTGTTTTTCTCTTTCATTATTCTTGCTTTTGGATTGTATCGTCCTTCATGGGGATTTTTGGTTTTTGTGGGTGCAGTTGTTTTGGAGAATGTCAATTTGGCTCCAGCTGGAATTGGGATTAACGTGAGGCCATATCAGTTGTTTGGTGTGCTCATTGTTTTGGCTGTTGGGATTAAGCATTTTTCAAATCGTTTGAATTTTGAACTTTTGAAAATGAAGTGGTATGACTGGGCAATCATTGTTTTTGTTGCAAGTGGATTTTTGAGCTCACTGGGTTCTGCCAATAAAGGCTTGGCAATCAAACAGTCAATAATCATCGGAAGCTTTGCATTGCTGTATTTTCTCACCAGAACTTTTGCCAGAAACATGAAAGATCTCAAAAAAATGGCACCGTTTTTCTTCGGCTCTTCTTTTTTGGTGGTGTTATATGCAATTTGGCAAAACTGGATGTTTCAAAGAGGGGTTTCTCATTTTGAGGTGATGCCAGGAAGAGCAAATGCCACTTTTTCAGAGCCGGATTGGCTGGGTGCATTTTTGGTTTTTGTGAGTGCTTTGTTTTTGGTCATTGTTTTTGAGGTCAGAAAAAGAAAAAACCTTTTTTTAAGTGCATGTTCCTGGGCTTTTTTGTTGTTCACTTTTTCGGCGCTCATTCTCACAGTAGCAAGAAGCGCATGGCTTGGAGCGGCGACAGTCGTTGGGTTGTTTTTGGTTTTTGTTTTGATGGATGTTGAGTCTGGAAAAGTGACTTTCCGATGGAAGAGATTTTTGGATCATGGGTTATTCGTTTTCAGTGCGCTTTTTGTGAGTGTTTTGGTGGTTAATGTTTTCAATCTCACAAATTTTGAGCTTGGAGGAAGAGCTACAAGCACTACATCAGGTCTTCAAGAAATTACCATCGCTTGTGACAGTGAAAATCCTTCTGTTCCAGAGGTCATTGCGGTTGTGAAAGATTTGGATGGATATGGATGCAAACACATCAACTTGGAAGAAATTGAGCAATTTGAAGAAAAAGGAATATTTGTTGGAAAAGTTCAAAGGAAAGACCCGAATGTGGGCATTAGAGCAAGAATCTATGAGCAATCTTGGATTGAAATCAGAAAAAACCCAATTTTAGGAATTGGATGGGGAAATATTTCAGAAATTCTTGGGCGTGACGAGCGAGGAGCAGGGCTCAACTCAAGCAACATTTTTTTGGAAGTGTGGTTGGGGGCTGGAATTTTGGGGCTTGTCAGCTTTTTGGTGATTGTGGGAAATGTTTTTTGGAGAGGAGCGGAAGCACTCAGAAGAAATGAAAAAGTAACCGGAATGATTTTTATCCTCGGTGTCTCAGCAATTTTGATTCCAAATATGTTTAATGCTGGAATCATGCTCGGATTTGTGTGGGTATTTTTGGGAATAACTGGATTGGAAGAGGAATAAAAAAGCACCAGAACATTGAAAATGCCTGGTGTGTTCGCGAGTGAGTGACGTTGATCATATCAAAACACTAAAGCGATGGGTTATTTCTTGAAGGGGCAGCCAGAATACTGCTTGGTCATTCAGCATTTTTGAGTTTGTGGCGGTGCACCCTAGAAGTTGCGGGTAATTTTCTTTTAAATATGTGCGCAGTTCTGTGCGCGTGGAAAAACTCTGAGGAAGACCTTGCCCACCGAAAGCTTTTAGAGGAAAGGATAAATAGTGTATGGTGCTAGTTGTCATTTTCTTAGCTCTCCCTAGTGATGTTTGATTTCTCTTCTTGTCTATTATAAACTTCAGAGTAGTTAAGTGTAGAATATTTAAACGCAAAAATCAAGTCATTATGCATTTTTTTAGTGAATATAAAAATTATATAACTAAGTTATTGATAAATTAACATGAAAATTGGAATCGACATTAGAAATATTGGGCGTCAAAGAACCGGAAGTGAGGTGGTTGTCTTGGAATTGACAAAGAATGTTTTGAAACTTGATCGAGAAAATGAATATTTTCTTTTGACGGACACTGATGACAAAGCGATTTTGGAAAACATTAAAAAAGCGCTTGAACTTGATGGGAAAAACAATGCAAAAATTGTTTCACTGAAGGCAAAAAACAAGTTTGTGTGGGCAGCTTGGGTAGCTCCAAGATATCTGCATCAAAACAAGCTGGATGTGTATCACGCGGAATATATTTTGCCACTTTTCATTCCGAAGGAAACAAGAGCCATCACACACATTCACGATGTGTCTTTCAAGGCTCACAAGGAGTTCATCAAAAAGTCAGACTTGCTGTTTTTGAACATCCTTATCCCGCTTAGCCTCAAAAAGGCACACAAAGTCATTGCTATTTCAGAATTCACAAAAGAAGAAATCATCAAATATTATGGGGTCAAATCTGAAAAAATTGAATTGATATATAATGCTGTGCAAACAAGTCGAGAGAGCTCGCGTATCACTAGTAGCGAGTTGCGACAAAAATATGGTTTGCCGGAGAAATATATTTTGTATGTTGGAACATTGCAGCCTCGAAAAAATATTCCTGCGCTCATTGAAGCTTTTGGAAAAATAGCTGAAAAAATTTCGGACACAAAACTGGTAATAGCAGGAAACAAAAAAGCGCATAATTTTGACAAGAAAATAGACGAAACCATCAAAAAGAATGATTTGGAAGACAAAGTTGTTTTTACTGGATTTATTGATGAGAAAGACAAGGCGGATGTATTTGCGCTGGCGCATGTTTTTGCATATCCTTCGTTCTATGAAGGATTTGGATTGCCACTTTTGGAGGCAATGAACGAGGGTGTTCCTGTGATTGCAGCTGACTCTTCTTCTCTCAAAGAGATTGGTGGGGATGCTTGCATGTTTTTTGATCCAGCAGATCTTGATGATTTCTCTCAAAAATTGTATACTATTTGCGTAGACGAAGAATTAAGAAACAAGCTGGTTAGCTCTGGCAAAAAAAGGGTTAACTTTTTTTCTTGGGAGAAATCAGCTGGTCAATTGCAAAAAATTTATCAAAATAAAAAATAAAAAAAGTATGAATTTTAATGAAAATAGAGAGGATGAATTTAATCAAAATGTTGACCAGCAAGAAGCAGCTTATGCAAAAGAAAATATGAGCAATGATACACACAATCTCCAAGGTGATAATTTTGAAAATAAAGAGAAAATATATAAGAAAAAATGGTTTTTGCTTTCAATGGTTTTCATTGGAATTTTTGTTGTAGCTTTTGGATTTTTGTTTGTTAAAGCGGGTTTTGTTTTGAATAAGGTTTCTTTGAATGGAGGAATATTCGAATCACTTACTCAAATTGTTTCTGGAAAAGATGAGTTGAAGGGAGAAGAAAATGGAAGAATAAACGTTCTTTTGCTCGGGATGAGAGGAAAAAATGTTGTTGGCGGTGGTCTCTTGGCAGACACAATTATGGTGGCCAGCATTGATCCGATCAACAAAAAAGCATCTCTGTTTTCAGTTCCAAGAGATTTCTATGTCACGGTTCCTGATCGAGGATTTCAAAGCAAGATTAACGCAGTGTATTTTTATGGAGAAGAGGAGAGAGAAGGAAAAGGTATGGAAAATATGAAAAAAGTGATTGGAGAAATTGTTGGGGATGAGATTCATTATGCGGCAACTATCAATTTTAAAGGATTTGAAGACTTAGTGGACAGTATTGGTGGAGTAGATCTGCATCTAGACGAACCATTCATGGAACCTTTGCAATTCAAAGAGGAGCATGTTTGTGATGATAAGGTCTTCACTGTTTCAAGTGGAAATGTGCAGCAAAAAATTGATTATAGAGGAAAGATTGTTGCAGAATATCCTCTTTGTTACAATACCAATTTGGAATGTGGAGGAGTGTTCAAAGTTCCAGCGGGAGACGTTACTTTGAACGGAGAGAATGCTCTTTGTTATGTAAGAGCTCGTGTGACATCAAGTGATTTTGATAGGGCTAGGAGACAACAAGCGGTTCTTCAAGAGATCAGAAGAAAAGCGACTAGTGCAGGAACACTTTCTGATTTCAGTAAAATTAGCGCAATGCTAGACAGTCTTGGAGATAATGTTTCAACTGACATGAAGATTTGGGAAATGCAAAGATTTTTTGAGCTATATCAAGGAATGGGAGAATTTTCTTTGAAGCAAAAAGTTCTAGAAAACTCAGAAGAAGGTCTTTTGTATACTCCAGAAGAGATGGACCCAGCTGTGGGATACATTCTTCTTCCAAGAGGAGAAAACTATTCCAGAATTCAAGAGGCATTTGTGAAAGTTTTAGATAAAGATCAAATTCAAGTTAATGCCAATCAGAGTAGTCAAACTAATCAATAGTAACAAACAAAAAATAGGTGGAGCTTTCAATTATAGTTACAAGTTATAAAAATCCCAGCCTTCTCAAACTTTGCATTGATTCAATAAAAAAATATATTGGAAGCATCGAACATGAAATCATTGTTTGTGACAGTGCAACTGAGGAGGACACAGAAATGATGATGCGAGAAGACTATCCTCAAATTAAGTTTTTTGCTTTTGAAAAAAATGTTGGTTTTCAAGCATTGCTTCGCGCTGGAATTGAGTATAGTTCAGGAAAATTTCTCCTTACATTGAACGGAGATATGATCATGAAAGAAGGATCAATTCAAAAACTTCTTGAGTTTATCAAGGGTGACGAAAGCGTTGGGATGGTTGGTCCGCAACTTTTGAATTTCAATGAAACTTGGCAACCATCATGCTTTAGATTCTATAAGCCGATTACGATTGTGTACCGAAGAACATTTTTGAAAAAATTTTCGTTTGTGAAAAAGCATCTAGATTGGTTTTTGATGAGTGATTATGATCGCAAAGAGTCAAAAAATGTAGATTGGATCATGGGTTCTGCTATGATGATTTCCAGAAAAGCACTTGAAAAAGTAGGACTTATGGATTCAAGATTTTTTATGTACATGGAAGATGTTGATTGGTGTCGAAGATTTTGGGAGAATGATTTGAGAGTAGTGTATTATCCTGCTTCAACAATGATTCATTATCATGGAAAAGGCAGTGGCAAAGGAGGGGTTTTGAAATCTCTTCTTCTGAATAGATTAACTTGGATTCACATATCAAGCGCTTTCAAATATTTCAAAAAATATTATGGAAAGCCAAATCCAAGAGAAGAATATGAATTGAAAAAATAAAAATTGGGGGAATAATTAAATCTAAAAAGAAAAAATATTGTTATGAATCATGCGCCCATTGATAATGAAAATAGCACTGATGAAAAAGCTGTTTCTCAAGAAAAAATAAACGAAGAAAAAGGGAAGAAGCTTTTGGTATCATATTTGAAATATTCTCTCACCATCATTCTTTTGGTAGGTAGTTTTTGGTTTGGTTTTCAGGCTGGAAAAAATTCAGAAATTGAAAATTCGGGGCTCAATGCTGTTTCACTTGAGAATTCAGTTGTCATTGATCCAGAAACAAAAGCAAACAGGGAAGTTGATTTTGCTCTATTTTGGGAAGTGTGGGGAATTTTGAAGGAAAAATACGTGGATGCAGGAGAGCTGGATGCGCAGAAGCTTTTGTATGGTTCAATAAATGGAATGCTCAGTGCGACTGAAGATCCATATACAATGTTTTTTGATCCTGAACAAAACAAACAATTTAATGAAGAGATTGATGGAAAATTTGAAGGAATCGGTGCAGAAATCGGAATGAAAAAAGGAATTCTCACAGTTATTGCGCCTTTGGAAGGTTCCCCAGCTGAAAAATCCGGACTTCGTCCAGGGGACAAGATTTTGAAGATTGATGGAGAGAGTACGGCTGAAATGAATATCAACGAATCAGTGAAATTGATGCGAGGAGAAAGGGGTACTGAGGTTAAGCTTACTATATTCAGAAACAATGGAGACGATTCTACTGAAGAAATTTCAATTATTCGCGACACAATCAATGTGAAAAGTGTTACCGTGGAGATGAAAGATAACAAAATTGCATATTTCAAAATTACTCGTTTTGGAGATGATACTTCCAGGGATTTTTTCAAAGAAGCGCTCAAATTGCCGAGTGATACAAAAGGAATTTTGCTTGATCTTCGAAGTAATCCAGGAGGATATTTGTATGCTGCTGTTGAAATGGCAAGTAAATTTTTGCCAAAAGACCAGGTTGTTGTCATTGAAGAAGATGGGGAAGGGAAGCAGTCCAAGCTATACACGGAAGGAGGAGACATTCTGAAAGGAATTCCTGTTGTGATCCTCATCAATGAAGGAAGTGCTAGCGCCTCAGAAATTTTGGCAGGGGCTCTCAGAGAGAATGCAGACAACGTTACACTTGTTGGAAAGCAATCATTCGGAAAAGGTTCCGTTCAAGAGCTCATCGATCTTCCTTCCGAATCAGCAGTCAAAATCACAATTGCAAAATGGCTCACACCAAAAGGAAATCAAATTAACAAAGTCGGGATCACTCCGGATGTTGAAGTGGATTTTACAAACGAAGACTATCAAAACGATCGCGACCCTCAACTAGACAAGGCGTTAGAGATTTTGAGAGCTAAATAACCAAATTTCAACAGCTCACACGACCATATGAGCAAACCCCTCCTCGATCCTCCCCTTGGGGGAAAGGGGAGGAGGAAGTGAATGAAAACAGTCTTTTTGGGCTGTTTTTTGATTTTAAGTATTTTATAAAAAATTGAGAAAAACTTTAATATTATTTCATATTACTTATGATAAGGTAAAAACACTGCTTTTTTGGCAGTGCTTTTTGAAGAGGGATAATTTAATTTGTTAAAAATGAAAAAAATATGAAAGGTTACAAGAATCTAGGGGGTAATTCAAATGTTTTGGCGTATGACGCAGGAGATGATTACATCGATGTGAGTTTCAGAGTGTCGTCTGATTTTGGATATTCAAATTATAGATATACCTATGGAAGTGCTGGAAAAGCAAATGTTGAAAAAATGAAAGAACTTGCACAAAAAGGACAAGGACTTCAAACTTTCATCAATGACGTTGTCAGAACAAAATATAGTAAAAAATGGTAGTGAAGAGATAGTTGTTTCGATTTCGGAAACAGTTGGACAGGAATTACGTCCATATATGAGCCGTTGAAAATAGTTAAAAACAGCAAAAAACAGTCTTTTTAGGCTGTTTTTTGATTTCTCAGAAAACAAAACTAAACATAGCATAATCAAGACGGCCGTCACAAAATGTTGTGCGTAGATTGTTTGTATTTTTTGTGAAAACTGAGAAAAAATTTAGAATTATTTCATGCCCCTTGCCCTATAATTGTAATAATAATTACTAAAATAGAACACAGCATATTTAGGACGGCCGTCACAAAATGCTGGGTGGATTTATATATAAATTTGGATCAATACAGAAGAAGGTTTTGCTGATTCTCTTGGGAGGAGTTGCACTTGGAATGTCTAGTTCTCCGCGTCAGCAGTCGAAAGTTTTCCGCACAATAAAAAGAGATTGGAGTCAGATAAGCAGAGATAGTTTGAATCGTTCTATTAGAAGTCTTTCCAAGCACAAATTAGTGGAAGAAAAAACTTATTCTGATGGATCTGTGAAGTTAGTGTTGACAAAAGAAGGGAGGCGTCAAGCAAGAAAATTGAGCTTATTGGGCGGATCAATAAATTGTAAGTATAAAAAGAAGTGGGATGACAAATGGAGAGTAGTTTTGTTTGACGTTCCTGAAAAGGATCGAGTTTTTCGAAACATTCTGCGGAGTCATTTGAAAGAGCTTAATTTTTTCAAGTTGCAGCATAGTGTTTTTGTTTCTCCTTTTCCTGTTGAGAAAATGATTCAAGAGCTCACTCGTCTGTATTCAGCTGAATTATACGTTCGAGTGATTACAGCTACAAAAATCGATAACGAAAAAGAACTTAAAAAACATTTTTTTCAAAATAAAAACACAGCATAATCAAGACGGCCGTCACAAAATGCTGGATGCGACTATAAATTCAAGAATTTAAAGTATGAATTCAAGAATTTAAAGCCCCTTTTTTGATGAATAAGATGAGATACATAGGTAACACTAAGAATTTAGCAAAATTAAAAAATTTGCTAAAATCAACAGTTAAAAACCTAAGTATTTCAATCCAATGGAACAATCAAAAATATGGACAGGCTATGAGTTTTTCATCAGAAAACCA
>Ga0224510_10001933_pt1 | contig 13023 bp, 5 predicted proteins | sample SF_May12_sed_USG_FD_170161 | JGI IMG/M metagenome (GOLD analysis project Ga0224510, IMG submission 170161) | Sediment microbial communities from San Francisco Bay, California, United States - SF_May12_sed_USGS_4_1 | ecosystem: Environmental > Aquatic > Marine > Sediment | place: USA: California... | reverse complement strand
GCGAAGTTACAATATAAGTAGGACAATAGGACAAGCGGGGGGCGAGTGAAGACCGCTCATGCCGATGTTGCCCCGTAGCAACAGTCAGTCGGCGTCGGGCTCTGCTAGCATTCGCCGAGCCGCTCCCTGCCGATTCATCACCACTGCCCGCCGCGCACCGGACCTCACTCAAGTCTTCCGACCCTCGCGGCCATGGCACGCAAAGACATTTCGTTCACGGCAAAGGATGCGGCGCTCCGCGAGGACGTCCACACGCTCGGCGCTCTCGTGGGCGAAGTGCTGCGGGACCAGGGCGGCGACGCCCTTTTCGAGGAAGTGGAGGGTGACCGGCAGGTTGCGATCCGCCGGCGCGACGGCGACCCGGAAGCCGCGGTGCAACTGGTCGTGCGGGCCGACAGCCGGTCGGCGGAGCAGGCTGCCGAACTGATCCGCGCGTTCGGCACGTGGTTCCAGATGGTCAACATGGCCGAGAAGGTGCACCGCGTCCGCCGCCGGCGCCAGTACCTCAACGACAGCAGCACCCGCCAGCCCGGCGGCCTCGCCGATTGCTTCGAGAAACTGCGCTCGATCGGTTACAGCCTGTCACAGGTAGTCGAGCTGCTCGGGCGCCTGAGCATCGAGCCTGTCTTTACCGCCCACCCCACGGAATCCACGCGCCGTACCCTGCTGCGCCAGCAGCAGCGCATCGCGAACCTGCTCCTGACGCGGCTCGATTCGTCGCTGACACCGGTCGAGCGCCGCACGACGCTCGAGCGGGTGCGCGGCGAACTCACTACCGGCTGGCAGACTGCCGACAATTCGCGCGAGAAGCTCACGATTGCGGACGAACGCGAGCACGTGCTCTTCTTCCTCGTCGAGGTCGTGTACGAGGTCATCCCGGTCTTCTACGAGGAGATCGAGGATTCGCTGGTGCTCATCTTCGGTGACGAAGCACGCAGTGCGAAGGTGCCGGAGCTGCTGCATTTCGGCTCGTGGGTCGGCGGCGACATGGACGGCCTGCCGGACGTGCACGCCAAGACCATCCGCGAGAGCTGCGCCCGTCATCACGCGCTGATCGTCAATCGTTACTTCCTCGAGGCGCAGCGGCTGGCTGAGAAGCTGAGCCAGAGCGAGCGGCGCACGCCGAACATTCCGCAGGCACTGCACGATCGCATCGAGCACTACAAGTCGGTGGTGCCGGCTGCGCGGGCGAGTGCGCCGTCCGGACATGACGAGATGCCGTACCGCGTGCTGCTCGGCCAGATCGCGGAACGGTTGCGCGCCACGTACGACCACCGCTCGGGCCAGTACGAGCGCGTCGAGCAGCTGACCGACGACCTGCAGATCATCGCGAACAGCCTCGAGGCCAACCGCGGCCGCTACGCCGGGCTGTTCCTCATCCGTCGCTTCCTGCGTCGCGTGCGAACCTTCGGGCTGCACCTGGCGACACTCGACGTGCGTCAGAACGCCGAGGTGCACCGGCAGATCGTAGGTCGCGCCCTCGCGGAACCCGGCTGGGATACGCGTCCGGCCGCGGAGCGCATCGAGCGGCTGCGGGACGCGCTGGCCCGCGACGAATCGCCGCCCGAAGTGCTCGAGGCCGCCGGCAAGCGCGCGCTCTGGGTGTTCGAGGCGATGGACTACTGCCGGCACCGGTACGGCCAGGCCGCGGTCGGCTCGTACGTCGTCAGCATGGCCCGCGACCTTGACGACGTGCTCTCCGTGCTGCTGCTGGCCCGTTGGGCAGGCCTCGTCGACAGCGCCAGCGGCCAGGTCTCCCTCGACGTCGCGCCGCTGTTCGAATCGGTGGCCGCGCTCGACGCGGCCGGGTCGACACTGGCGCGCCTGCTGGCCGATCCGATCTATCGCGAACACCTGGCCGCGCGGGGCAACCGGCAGGTCGTGATGATCGGCTACGCCGACAGCAACAAGGAATCGGGGATCGCCTCCTCACGCTGGCTGCTGCGCAAGGCGCAGGCGGCCATGCTGGCTGCGTGCGAAACGGCCGGTGTGCGCCTGCTGGTGTTCCACGGCCGCGGCGGGGGAATCAGTCGCGGCGGCAGCCGGACCGAGGCCGTCGTGAGCAGCCTGCCCACGGCCGTCGCGGGCGGACAACTGCGCGTCACGGAACAAGGCGAGACGATCAACGACCGCTATGGTCTGCAGCCGATCTCGTTACGCACGTTTGAGAAGGGCCTCAACACCCTCGCCCTGGCTGTCGCGGGTGAGCGGCGCGAGACCGTCAGGGCGGGGTGGCAGGACGCGATGCAGTTGCTCTCGGACGCGAGCCGGACTCGTTACCGTGGTTTCGTGCACGACGATCCGGGCTTCTTCGAATTCTTCCAGGCGGTCACGCCCGTCGACGTGATCGAGCACATGCAGATCGGCTCGCGGCCCCTGGTGCGTGGCAGTGGCAGTGGCGTGGACACGATCCGGGCCGTGCCGTGGATGTTCGCGTGGTCCCAGAGCCGCCACATGCTGCCCGGCTGGTTCGGTGCGGGTACGGGCCTGGCGGCGGTCATCGACGCCCATGGGGAAGCGCTGGTCGGGGAGATGTACCGCGACTGGCCGTTCTTCGCGGGGCTGCTGGACGACGTCGAGATGCGGCTCGCCCGCGCCGACATGGACATCGCCTGGCACTACGAGCGCTTGTACCCGGGCGACGCCGAACGGTATTCCACGGTGATCCGGCAGGAGTACGAACTGACGCGCCGCCTCGTCCTGCAGTTCAAGGGCTGCGCGCGGCTGCTGGACGCCGAGCCCACGCTGCAGCGATCGATCTGGCTGCGCAACCCGTACGTCGATCCGATCCACCTGATGCAGGTGCAGTTGCTGCGCCGCTGGCGCGAAGCGGGCTCGCCGAACGGCAAGTATCGCGCAGGCGACGACCCGAACTGGCGGCTGTTCCCGGCGCTGGTGGCGTCCGTGAACGGCATCGCGCACGGCCTGCAGGGCACCGGCTGACGCAGGCTGCAGTTTTCCCTTGTTGACTGCGCAAGGCGTGAGGAATAGCGTCCCCAAGTCAGCCGCGACGGTGTCCGCCACCGGCGCTCCTCACGCCAACCAGATGCATAGGGAGATCGATTCACATGGCAGCGAAGAAGAAAGCGCGTCGTGCAGCGCCGCGCAAGGTCAGCAAAGCGAAGACCAGCAAGGTCAAGCGTAAAGTCGCAGCGAAGGCGAAGGCCACCAAGGCCCGGCGCAGGGTCGTCAGGAAGGCGAAGGTCGTCAAGGCCAGGCGCAAGGTCGCCAAGGCCCGCGGCACCGCCACCAGCCGTCGCGTCGCCGCCGTGAAGGCAGCCGCGCGCAAGGCCCCGGCCCGCACGCGTGCAGCCGTCAAGAAGGCCGTCGGCAAGTTGCCGCCGTCAGCCAAGCGCGCCCTGCGCAAGGCCGACCGCAACCTGCAATCGGCCAAGAAGAGCGTCGCCAAGGTGGTGAAGTCCGCGCAGAAGCAGGCTTCGAAGACCGCCGCGCAGGCCGGCTCGATGGTCAACGCCGCCCAGGCGTCGGCCGAGAAGCAGGCGACGGCGATGCTGGACTCGGCCAAGGAAATGGCGACCAAGGTCAGCGAGACGGTGCAGAGCGCCGTCGGCAACCTGGTGCCGGGCGAGAAGTAGCCTGGTTCCTTGAATCCGGCGCTCCCTCCCGCACCCCGGGAGGGAGTTCGCCTTGTTCCGGGGCGCGCCCTCAGCGCTGCCGCGGAAACCGTATCCGAGACGGCAGAGCCGTCACATAGTCCGGATAACTCTCTAGCATCCTGCACCCCTCACCGGGCGTGCGTCCGTACTGCTCGTCCCAGGGCAGCACGATCTCGATTTCGGCTGCGCTCGCTTCGACCATTTTCGGCAGGATCGGCGGCACGATCCGCGTGCGCTCGGCTGCGAGCATCGCGGCCAGGCCGCCATGTCTTGCGTGGCTGCTCCAGAGATCCTGCAGCGTGGCGCGGGTCGGCGGCGCCATCTTCATCTCGCCGCTCGCGAGGTGCGTGCGGACGTCGGCTTCGGTGAGCCACGCGTGGTGGGTGAGTTCGCCGCGATCGACGCTCGCTTCCTGGTCGGGCGGCACGGTCAGCGCGAAGAATCGCGTGTCGAAACGGCGGCTCTCGAAAGCCGGCGTGATCCAGTGCGACCAGTACACGAGCCGCTCGACGTCGAGCACGAGGTCCTCGTCGACGAGCATGCGCGCGAACTCGGTGGCATCTTCGGAGGCGGCCACGCGCCGTGCCGTGACGCGCGCGAGTCGCTGCGGGCCCCAGTGACCGCCGCCGCGCGGCCGCGCCAGCAGGACGCCCGCTTCCTCGAACGTTTCGCGGCAGGCTGCCATCAGCAGGCCGCGTGCCGTGTCGAGGGCTATCGATGCAGTGTCTGCGTCCGCCTCGACACGCAGCATGCGGGAGCCGGTGTCGGCGATTGTGGCCGGGTCGGAGCGGGCGGCCAGTTCGGGCGAGAGGTCCGACGCTTCCATGCGGCCGCCGGGAAACACCCACAGTCCGCCCATGAACGACAGGCCCGCCGCACGCTTGGTCAGCAGCACCTGCAGGCCGTCGCTGCCTTCCCGCAGCAGCAGGACCGTCGCGGCATGGGGAATCGGCGTCGTCACTGCGGAAGATTCAGGTGAGCTTGACCAGCTGCTTGCCGAAGTTCTTGCCGTGCAACATGCCGATGAACGCTGCCGGTGCGGCAGCCAGGCCGTCCGCGATCGACTCGCGGTACTTGAGCTTGCCGGTCGCGACGCCCTTGGCGAGTTCGCCGAGCGCCTGCGGCCAGAACTCGAGGTGCTCGGACACGATGAAGCCGCGCAATGACAGCCGGTTGACCAGCAGGGCGCGAGTGTTGTGGATGGCGATGTCGCCGCCTTCGTAGCCGGCGATGAGTCCGCAGATCGCGATGCGACCGAACGCATTCATGCGGGCCAGCGCGGCATCGAGGCCGACGCCGCCGACGTTCTCGAACAGGCAGTCGATGCCTTTCGGCGCGGCCTCCTTCAGCGCCGCGCTCATCGAGCGGATGTCCTTGTGCTCGCGATGGTCGACGCAGGCGTCGAAGCCGAGTTCGTCACGCACATAGGCGCACTTCTCGGGACCGCCGGCAATGCCGACCGCGCGGCAGCCAGCCATCTTGGCGAGTTGGCCCACGACCGAACCCACGGCGCCGCTCGCCGCGGAGACCAGCACCGTTTCACCGGACTTCGGTTGGCAGATCTGGTTCAGGCCGTACCAGGCCGTGACGCCGGGCATGCCGACAGGACCGAGATACGCCGAGAGCGGGACGTGCCTGGTCTCTACCTTGTTGAGGCCGGTGCCGTCCGAGACGCCGTATTCCTGCCAGCCCAGGAAACCTATGACGGCGTCGCCGGGGGCGAACTTCGGGTTCTGCGAGGCTTCGACGACCCCCGCCGTGCCGCCGAGCATCGTCTCGCCGATCGCCTGCGGCGCCGAGTACGACTTGGCGTCGTCCATGCGACCGCGCATGTACGGGTCGAGCGACAGGAAGTGATTGCGCACCAGGACCTCGCCGGGACCCACGCTGGGGACGGGTACACGCTCGAGACGGAAGTTGTCCGGCGAGACGGCGCCGCCCTGCGGGCGGCTGGCAAGAACGATGCGCTGGTAGGTCTGGGTCATGGTGATCGATGCTCCTCATGCGAAGGAGTATCTTCGCACGGGGAGCACCTGAGTGTTCGGTGTGGGCGGTTGCGGCTGGATTCCTGCGTCGGGCCCGGCTGTCAGTCCACTGATACCGTACCTATCGCTGAGCACGACGACGCTCGATCATCCGACCGGAATACGATGTTTGCTGGCACGGCATTGCAGTGCGCAGTGAATGTCCTGCCAAGATGTCGTGCGGTCACTTCTGCGCAAATCATCGCGACGCCATTTACATGGACCGGCCGGTCCAGTTGAATCGTGGCGGACCCGGCAGCGTGAAACTCAAGGGTCCCCGCAAGCGGGTCGCTTCCCACGACACTGGCCAGATCCCAAGGATCGGAAACGACGATTGATCCACGGCTCATAACTCGTCGACCTTCAGGATTCTTACTGGAACTTCACCAACAGCCGACCTTTCGGTGCCGCCGCCATGAAGAATAGTACCGTTGGGCAGCCTGTACGGGGCGACAGTCGACGGGGCTGAGAACGTTCCGCGTCTTACTTCGATCGTCGCTCGAATTTCAGGCAGATTCGGCAGCGCCAGACGCTGTCGTGCTCGTCCGGCCGTAGAATTGACGGCATCACTGACGTAATGAGTCCCCGCGCGCCCACCTCGCAGCAGGCCGGTCCTTTTCGTTGCATCCAGTTCGGCCCGCGACATGGCCCGCTGGACAATCTCTGTCATTGCCGATTCCGCGTTTCTAGTGGACTTCGCGGCCCTGCGCAACGCTTTCGCCGGCGACAGGATCGACTGGCACGGCTTGGCGACGTCGCAAACGGTGAAGCCGACATACAGGATGGCCGTGGCGTTGTCGCCCCGTCGCGCGGCGTCGTACGCATCCCTGGCGTCGTGGACCGGCGAGAGGATCAGTATGTCGACCGCGTTGATCCCGAGATCGATGAAGAAGCGCTCGAGGTTCTCCTGCGCGTACTCGTCGTCGACCAGCGTCTCTGCCCAGGTCGACGTCGGTACTCCGTCGCGTCCCGTTCCCGGCGCGCCTGCATACAGGATCGTGCCGCCGCAGGTGGGCGAGAATGTCCCGGCACCGCACAATCCCACGCCGTTCTGTGCTGACTGGCCGGGCAACGCGGTGGCCGGCGGCGGGGGCAAGCCGCCGTGGTTGAACAGGCCGTAGACCAGCGAAGAAAGAATCGAATCGACGACGAATTTGCCGACATAGATCGAAAGGCCGCCGTCAACGAGGTAACCCGTCGGATCCGTCGCGTTCAGCGGCCGATTGCCGACGTACGCATAGGGATTCAGCGACTGCGAGTCGGCCAGGTCGCCGATGAGCGGATCCGCCGAGAGGAATCGGCCGAGTGCCGGGTCGTACACGCGACCGTTCATGTGGACGAGCCCGACGTTGTCGAGCATCTCGTGCCCGGTGAAACCCTGGCGGGTCGTGTTCGCGATGCCCAGCCAGTCCGGCGCAGTTGCGGCACTCCAGTTGCTGCCGCGCCGGGTGCCGAATGTACCGAAGCTCTGTCTGGCAACTGTCGAGCCCGCCTCGTTCAGCAGCGTGTCGCTGCTGCCGAGGTGGTCCGGCACGACGTAGGTCGTGGACGTCGTGCCGTTCGAGTTGCGCGAGACGACGACGGTCGATCCGCCGGGCGTAGGCACGTAATGCCGCCAGTACGTCACGCCCGTGGAGGTCGTGGATTCCTTTTCGAGCAAGCTGCCGGCGTAGTGCGTCGTCTCGGTGCCGTTCTGGTAGCTCGCGACCTGCCGCCAGCGCTCGCGGTCGGGACCATAGGCGATCTGGGCCTGGTAACCCGGTTTGCGCAACGTGGTTGGCAGGTTGAACGAAGCCCAGTCCTGGGCCAGTCCGTTGCGCGACGCGAGGTTACCGTTGCGGTCGTATGTGAACGCTTCACTGCCGGCGGCCGTCACGGCGTGCGGCCGCGATGCATTGCCGTAGACGTAGCTGCCGATGTCCGATTTCTGCAGGACGTTGCCCGCTGCGTCGTAGCTCACCGACAGGTTCGTCGAACCGTTCAGCGTGGAGTTCGTCACGCGATCGAGCGCGTCGTACGTGAATGCTTCGGTCAGGGCCTGGTTCAGATCGCGTCGCTGCAGCAGGTTGCCGGCCGCATCCCACTGGTAGGCGAGATTCTGGCGGGCGCTGCCGGCACTGGCGGTGCCCGCCTGCCGCGCCGTCAGTCGCTGTGTCGCCAAGTCGTAACTCGATGATCGCGCGATGGCATTGCCCGCAAGCGATTCCTGCGTCGGCGAATCGAAATCGCTGACCGCGTTGAGCTTCCAGAGCGTGCGTGGCGTCGCCAGCGTGACGTCGTCGATCTGCGTCGGCGTGCCGAAGTTGTACGAGTAGCGCAGCCGGAGTCGAGCACCCGATTGACCCGAGGGCACCGGGCTGGTCGGATAAGTAAGCGTGTCGATCTCGCCGCTCGAGTTGTACGTGTAGTCGTACCGGTAGCCCTGGTCCGTCGTGATCGTGCGCGTGCTGACGCGGCCGAGGCCGTCGTAGGCAAGCGCCTCCGAGTAGCCGAGGCCGGCCTTCGACTGCAATCGACCGATATTGCGAGCGGCCGCCGACGAACCCCAGGTCCAGGTGCTCGTTCCCTCGGGTTCGGTGCGGGACACTCTGCGGCCGAGCGCGTCGTAGGCCGAAGCGAACGACCGCCCGTTCGCGTCGGTCCACGCGACGACTTCACCAAGCGAATTGCGCGTGAAGTTCCAGGCTCCTGCGTCCGCGTCCGACCATTGGGTGCGGAACCCGCGCACGTCGTAGGTGCCGGTCGAGACGGCCCCGATGGCGTCCTGGATGCGATTGAGGTGACCGAGTGAGTCGTAGTCGTACCGCGTCGTGCCGCCGGGCGACGGGTCTATCGCGCGACGCAGGTTGCCGGCGACGTCCACGAAGCGGGACCGCGAGCGGCCGAGGGCATCCGTGAGTGTCGTGGTCCGACCGGCGTAGGCGACGCTCGAATTGCGTACGGTTACGCCGGCCGCGTCGTAGTCGCGCTCGCTGAGCGTTCGACCGAGCGGGTCGAACGTGCGGATCGTGTGGCCGTTGGGGACGTTTGCATAGGGTCTCGATTCACGCGTCATGCGTCCCGCTGCATCGTAGTCATACGTCCGGTGCAACCAGGCTCCGAGCGCACCGTGGTACTCCTCCAGGCGCCGGCGCTCGTAGCCGTCGTAGTAGGAGTGGTGCTCGCGGATCAGCGCGCCGTCCGCCGCGTAGTTCCGGTCGTACACCAGGAAGCGAAGTTCACCCGTGCCCCAGCATCCGGTCGTGCCACACGACTGGAATGTCCACGTCCGGCGGGTGCCGTCGCTCGCCGTCTCGCTGACCCGGCGTCCGAATGGGTCGTGTGACCACGTCGTCGACAGCCCGTTCGGATCCGTGACGCGCGCAGGCACGCCGAAGTCGTAGCGCCACTCGTACGTCGTCGTTTCCGCCGCCGCGTTGGTCGCGGATTCAGGCAGCTGGCAGCGGCTGCCATAGTTGAAGCTCGCCGTCCTGGCCGGCATCGCCGAGCCGTTCGGGTTGGAGCCCACGGTGCGCACCGAGTTCAGGTTGCCGCAGCCGTCGAAGCCGAATGAGGTGATGACCTTCGAGGCGGGGTTGTTCGGTTCGATCACCTGCTGCGTGATCCGGCATGCGACCGGGTCGGTCACGTACGTGGTCGTCTGCGTCAGGGCGGGTTGGTCGGGCGCGGTGCTCGTCGTCGTGCGGCTGACGGGCAGACCCAGGCACCAGTTTCCCGACGGGTCATTCGCGTAACCGAGGCTCGACGTCGAGCGCCAGGCGCTGTTCAGGTGCGGCGAGTATGGGTCTCGATCCCACATGGTGGTCTGCACTTGCGTGGGACTGCCATAGCCATCGCCGTAGGTGAAGGTAGTCGCCGCTTCCGTCACCAGCGCGCCGTTGAGAACTCCGCCGTGCTCGAACTGCCTGGTGCTGGTGGACGCGACGAAAGGGAAGACGCGCTGTTCGCTTCCTGCCGTGCCCGCCGCCTGCAGCCCGAGGACCGCCTTCCACTGGCGCACGGGCGTCGTGCCGTTGGCCTGGAATACGTCGCGCTGCACGTGCATACCGGTGTACGGGAACGCTCGCGCTGCGGAGTCGAGCGTGACGAGGCCGGTGCGTGAGTCCTCGATGCGTTGTGTCGCGAATCCCTGGAAGCCCCGGCCTTGCAGGTTCAGCTGCGCGCCGGAGTACTGCAACCGGTTGCGGTAGGTGCCGCCCGTTCCGTCGGTTGCGCTGAATTCGCTCACGACGTACAGCGGGCCCTGGAAATCGGCGGCTGGAAAGACGGCGTCGTTCAGGCGCGTGTGGTTGCTGCGCGCGATCGAAACGTACGCCAGGTTCTGGCGCACGCCGAAGCCATCGACGAATGCCGTTGCCAGGTCGGTCGGCGCGGCCGGGCCCGCATGCAGCAGGTAGCGCAGGCGATTGCCGTTGTTGCCATCGCGGTATCCGAGATCCGTGAGTCCATCGCCGTCGGCGTCCAGGTCGAACCAGGCGGTGGAGGTGGGCGCGCTGATGCCCGTGCTGGCGGGCGCAGCCGCGCCTTCGCCGGTCGAGCGCACGACGAACCATTTTCGCGTCGCGGCGTCGATGTACAGCAGATCGGCACGGCCATCGCCGTTCCAGTCGGCCGGCAGCGCCGTGTAGAGCGTCGCGCCCGTCGCGGCCGTCGCGCGGGTCGCGATTTCGACGAACGCGCCGGCACAGTTCGACACGAACACGGTCTGCACCTGGAGCACGTCGGAGCAGCCGTCGGCGTTCCAGTCGGCCATCGTCACCATCGATTCCTGCACCAGCAGCTTCTCGGTGCCGACGGTGAATGCGTTGCCGAAGCCGTTCGACAGCAGCGGCGTCGCCCAGAACTTCGGATTGCGCTCCGAACTGTTGAAGCTCAGCGCGACGATGTCCGCGCGCCCGTCGCCGTTGAGGTCCGCGACGCGCAGGTTGTCCCAGGGGATTGCCTTTCTCAGGCTCGGTATCGTCCACACGGACTGCGTGGTCGTGGCGAACTGGACGGCGAGCGAAGTGCCCGCGGCAGCGCTGACATTGCGGCGCACATGGATGGTGGGAGTCAATCCACCGCTCTGCGCCACGAGGTCGGCCCGGCCGTCGCCATCGAAATCCGCTGCACCGTATTCGCCGGCGGGAACGAGGCCCGTGTTCGCGACCGCGAAGCCCGCGTTGGTGTAACCCGCGACGTACCAGTACCCGCTCTGCGCGACCAGGAATTGCGTGCGGCCGTTGCCGGCGAAGCCGCCCGGAATGATCGTGTGCGTGGTGGTCGTGACCAGGCCGGTGTCGAACGGCGCGGCGAAGCCCGCTGGGGTTCCGAGCAGGATGCGCCAGCTCAGCCTGCCGCTGCCGGCATCGACGGGGTACAGCAGGTCGGTGACGCCATCGCCGTTCAGTTCCAGCGGCACGGGCGCCCTGGTGCTGGAGACGGCCACCCCGGTATCGATCATGGGTTGCCAGCCGCTCGCGCCATTCTGATAGGTGATCGCGGTGGGCTGCAGGCACGTCGAGGCTGCACACTCCTGCACGCTGGCCAGTCGCAGCCGTCCCGAGACCGGGGCGGTTTCGTAGCCAAGCGCGTACGTCTTGATCGGCGTCGCTGCGCCCACGGCCTGGATCGCGATCCGGTCGAGCTGGTACGGATCGCGTACCAGGTTGCCGGCGAGGTAACCCATGGGAACGTCGCTCGCAGGGCGAGCAGAATAGGCAAAGTCGACGCGATAGAACGGGCCTGCGCCGGTGGCGGTCGTCGGGTAGGTAATCGAAGCGATTCGATGGACGCCGTTCGTGTATGCGCCGTACTGCGCCTCGTTGGCGTATGTCAGGGTGATGGCATTGCCCGTGCCGACGCCTGCACGGTCCCGGACCCGCGAGAGCGCCCACGCGCGGATCGTCGTCGACGCACCCGCATATACGCGCGAATCGGCGGAACCGCCGTACTCGTAGATCAACCCGTTCTTCGTCGTTACCGTGAACGAGGCGGGGCCGTTGCCCGCGGCGCCGTTCGCGACGATCCGCGAGAACGTCTCTACCTCGGTGGCATAGACGGCGCCGGCCACGCCGTGCGTGCCGCTCACGAGCTTGAGCTGCTGGCCGTCGAGGCAGTAGCGATCGGCCAGAGTGTTGGTGACTCCGGACGCGGCCCCGTCCTGGGCCCACGTGCGATTGCAGCGCGCGATCGTCGAGAGCCCCGCGATCGACCAGCCCACGCCGACGGAACCGCTGCCGCCGCGGCTTGCATAGACCAGCGCGAGGTCGAGGTCGACCTCGCCGATGCCCGGTGGCGTCCACAGGGGAATGCGATACGTCGCGGCACCCGAATGCGAGACGCCGAATTCGGCAGGTGTGCGACCGGCGGCCGAAGTACTTGCGACACCGACGAGCGCAGCAGTGGCGTAGCTGGTTGGTGTCCCTGCGCTCGTCAGCGAGCCGGATGCGCCAGCGCCCGACATGCCCGTGATCAAGGCTGCAAACAGCGCGATACCGCTCGAGCGGCCGCGTTGCGTCAGCCGCTGCATCCCTGCGTCGTTCCACATCGCCGTCTCCCTGGTTGGTGGTTCATCGGGCTACGGCATGGACGATCGCGTATCGCGATCGCGGGGAAAACGTGCATTTGGGGCGGAGAGGAGAAGATTCGCGCGGTGCCGTTTGGCAAATCCGCACCGCCCGTTACACTGACGCCATGAACTCCCCGGCCAATCTCGCGCGCGGCCTGACGTTACTGGTCCTCGCCGGGCTGCTGGCCTGGTTCGTGGGCTGTCGCGACGTCGTCCCGTCTGCGTCCGGCCCGCGTGAGGCGACGTCGGCCGCGGCTGCAGCGAAAGTTCCTGGCTACCTGCTGCCCGAGGAACGGCCCGACAGCGTTGCGCTCATTCCGGCACCACCTGCACCGGGTTCGCCCGAGTTCGAAGCGGACGAGGCCATCTATCGCAGGCTCGGCGCACTGCAGGGTGGCGCCCGTTGGCGGCTGGCAGCCATGGATGCCAACCTCATGTTCCCCGGGGCCGCCAACGTGTTTTCGTGCGCGATCGGCATCGACGTGACGGCAGCGACCACGCCGCGCCTGTACGTACTGCTGCAGCGAACTGTCATCGATGCGGGGCAATCGACGTACAAGGCGAAGGAGAAGTATCAGCGCGATCGGCCGTTCGAAGTGACGGGCGATCCCACCTGCGTGCCCGAGGACGAGCAGGTGCTGCGTGGCAACGCCTCGTACCCTTCGGGTCACGCATCGCTCGGGTACGTGTGGGGCGAAGTGCTGGCCGAGCTCGCCCCGGATCGTGCCGCAGCCGCTCGAGCCCGCGCGTACGAGTTCGGGCAGAGTCGCGTGGTCTGCCGGGTGCACCGCCAGAGCGACGTCGATGCCGGACGCATCGTCGGCGAGGCCGT
>Ga0224510_10001931_pt1 | contig 13029 bp, 13 predicted proteins | sample SF_May12_sed_USG_FD_170161 | JGI IMG/M metagenome (GOLD analysis project Ga0224510, IMG submission 170161) | Sediment microbial communities from San Francisco Bay, California, United States - SF_May12_sed_USGS_4_1 | ecosystem: Environmental > Aquatic > Marine > Sediment | place: USA: California... | reverse complement strand
CCTGGGTGCGGTCGAGCGTGCGCTGAAGGCGCGCCGCCGTTGTCCGATGTTCATGGTCGACTTGGCGGTCCCTCGCGACATCGAGCCCGAGGTCGGGAAACTGTCCGACGTCTATCTGTACACCGTCGACGACCTGTCGGCGCTGGTGCAGACCGCAGGCGAAAAGCGCCAGGCCGCGGTCGAGCAGGCCGAAGCGATCATCGATGCCGGGGTGCAGAGCTTCGTGCACTGGCTCGACCAGCGCGCCAGCGTGCCGCTGATCCAGGCGCTGAACAAGCAGGCCGAGGTCTGGCGCGAAGCTGAACTCGCCCGCGCGCGCAAGCAACTCGCGCGCGGCGAGGACGCACGCGAAGTTCTCGACGCCCTGGCGCATGGGCTAACGCAGAAGATGCTTCATGGCGCTTACGCCGAGCTGCACGCAGCCGACGCTGACCGTCGCGCCAAGGTGGCCGACGCCGTCTCGCGCCTGTTCCTGCGCCAGTCGACGCGTACGCCCGACGACGGCGACCCCCAGCTGTAGCGCCGCCGCCGTGCCCCGGGGCCGCCCGGTGCGCTCCGGCGCCGCTTGCCTGGACGACCGCACGCCAGCCCGCACGCCCAACCGACACGATGAAAGACTCCCTCCGTCAGCAACTCGAACGCCTGCGCATGCGCCTGTCCGAACTCGACGCCAGCCTGGCGGATCCCGCCACGAGCGCCGACATCGGACGCTACCGCGCGCTCGCCAGGGAGCAGGCCGAGGCGAGTGCCCTGATCGCGCTGTTCGACCGCTACCAGCGGCGTGAGCGCGACTATGCTGCGGCGCGCGAGATGCTGGCCGATGACAGCGACGCCGAACTTTCTGACATGGCGCGCGAGGAGGCCGCAGAGGCCGGAGCCGAACTCGAGGCCCTGCTGGTGCGACTGCAGGCCGAGCTGCTGCCGAAGGATCCGGACGATCCGCGCAACGCCTTCATTGAGATCCGTGCGGGGACCGGTGGCGATGAGTCGGCCCTGTTCGCGGGCGACCTCGCGCGCATGTACTTGCGTTGGTGTGAGCGTAGGGGCTATCGCACCGAACTGATGAGCGAGAACCCGTCGGAGCTCGGTGGCTACAAGGAGGTCGTGATCCGTGTCGAGGGGGATGGCGCTTACGGAAGGCTGCGATTCGAGTCCGGTGGCCACCGCGTGCAACGCGTGCCCGTCACGGAGAGCCAGGGGCGCATTCACACCAGCGCAGCGACGGTGGCCGTGATGCCCGAGCCCGACGCGGCCGAGGAAGTTCAGATCAACCCGGCCGAACTTCGCATCGACACATTCCGCGCCAGCGGCGCCGGCGGTCAGCACGTCAACAAGACCGACAGCGCGATCCGAATCACGCACCTGCCCACGGGCATCGTCGCGGAGTGCCAGGACGATCGCTCGCAGCACCGCAACAAGGCCAAGGCGATGGCGGTGCTGGTTGCGCGGCTGCGTGACAAGGACCGCACGGAACGTGCGGCCCAGGAGGCCGCGACGCGCAAGAGCCTGATTGGCAGCGGCGACCGCAGTGATCGCATCCGCACCTACAACTTCCCGCAGGGCAGGCTCACCGACCACCGCATCAACTTCACCTTGTACAAGCTGGGTGCAGTGATGGACGGCGACCTTGACGACGTGATTGCCGCGCTGCAGGCGGCCCGCGCGGCCGAGCAGTTGGCTGCGTTGGAGAGCGGCCAGGGCCTGCAGTGAGCGCGACCGCGCGAACGCTGGCCGACGCGCTCGAGTCCGCGCGCGCAATGGGTCTCGATCGGCTCGACGCCCAGTTGCTTGCGGCGCACGTACTCGGACGGCCGCGCGCCTGGGTCATTGCCAACACTGACGTGCCGCTCGAGGCCGATGTCTCGGCCACCTTGGGTGCCCTTGCGACGCGTCGGGCGGCCGGTGAGCCGCTGGCCTATCTGACCGGCCAGCGCGAGTTCTTCGGCCTTTCGCTGGCCGTCTCGCCGGACGTTCTGGTGCCTCGCCCCGACTCGGAAACACTGGTCGAATGGGCGCTCGATCTGCTCGACGGCCCGTTGGGCCATCGCGAGGCTCCGCGCGTGATCGACCTGGGCACCGGCAGTGGCGCGATCGCGCTGGCCATCAAACACAACTGCCCACGTGCCGAGGTGCATGCCACCGACCGCAGCGCCTCCGCCTTGGACATTGCCCGGCACAACGGCGCACGCTTGGGCCTCGATGTTTGCTGGCACGTTGGGGCATGGTGGAGCGCAGTGCCCGGCCTGTGTTTCGACCTCGTGCTCTCGAACCCCCCGTACGTCGCGCCGGGAGACCGGCATCTGCAAGATTTGCGGCACGAACCGGCGATCGCGCTGACTCCGGAGCGTGACCGAGGTGATGGCATGGCAGACATCGAGCGAATCGTCGCCGGCGCCAGCGCGCACGTCGCGTCCGGTGCATGGTTGTTGATAGAACACGGCGCAGACCAATCGACGGCAGTTCGAGATTGGCTGCGGCAGCATGGATTTCCGGCGCCGGTGACCCGGCAGGATTTGGCGGGCCGCGAACGGGTAAGCGGAGGCGCTTACGCGTACTGACGGGGTTTCACAACAGGACACCGCCGCACGGCGCAAACTCGGCATTTCTCCTCGCACGCCAGACACCGCAGATCCCGACGTCGGGCGTAGCATGGTTTCGAGGGCGGTAGTGACGCTTGCGGTCTGCGCGGTCACACAAATGCCCCAGGGAGCCCACAATGAACCGAGTTGCCGTTGACTGTCGCCTGGTTCGCATCGCCTCCTTCGCCGCGGGAGCTTGGCTGCTGATGGCGGGCGCGTGGGCCCAGGGTACGGGTCTCGCGCTGCCCCCTCCGGCCGAGGCCCTCAAATTCCAGGCCCGCCTGGGCCTCAATACCAGCCTTTCGGCCGACGGTGCGACAGCGGCCTGGCATCAGCAGGCGGGCGTCCTGCTCGCCGACTACTACTTTAGCCGGACCCGGTTCGGCAGTGGCGATGTGAGCGGTGGCTTTCGTGCCACAAGCGGGCTGCTGGTGGGCCAACGTTCCATGGCACTGGGGACACCCGCTCTCGCGGGTACGCCGGGCATGAGCGTCACCATGCTGCGACAGACTCGCTTAGCGATTCCAGGGGCCGAACTGGCCTCCGAGGCGTGGGCCACCCTGCCCTACGTGGGTGTGGGTTGGAGCGGTGGCTCCGCGCGGGGAGGCTGGGGCGTTTCGGCCGACTTCGGCTATGCCGCGCGCACACCCGGCGGCGGCCTGCGCGTGACGGGCACTCAAACGCTGGATGACGTGCTGCGCGAGTTCCGCCTCACGCCCGTATTGCACGTCGGCGTCTCCTACGCCTTCTAGCCTCGCACCGGGGGGCATCCCCCAGCTCAGGTCCGGACCTTGTCGAAAAGCCGTATAACCACGGCTTCCACAAATCCGGCCATTTCCATGAGCGACGTTCAACAGCGCATCAATGATCTCGTCCACGGCAACCGCGTGGTTCTGTTCATGAAGGGCACGGCGCAGTTTCCAATGTGCGGCTTTTCCGGCCGAGCGGTGCAGATCCTCAAGGCGTGCGGTGTCGACGACCTCAAGACCGTCAACGTCCTGGAGGACGAAGGCATCCGCCAAGGCATCAAGGACTACGCCAACTGGCCGACGATTCCCCAGCTGTACGTCAACGGCGAGTTCGTCGGGGGTTCGGACATCATGATGGAGATGTATCAAGCGGGCGAACTGCAGCAAGTACTCGGCAAAGGGGCTTGAGGTACCCGTCGTGACCGCCTCTCGGTTGGTGGTCGGAATCACCGGAGCCAGCGGTGCCGTCTACGGCGTGCGGCTTCTCGAGCGAGCCCGGGTGCTGGACTTGGAAACGCACCTTGTCGCGACGCCGGCTGGCCTCCTCAACGTCCATCACGAACTCGGTCTTGACCGGAAGCGGCTCGAAGCCCTGGCGACTCGAGCCTACGCGCCAGGCGACATCGGCGCGTGCATTGCCAGTGGCAGCTTCGATACCGGTGCAATGGTCGTTGCGCCTTGTTCGATGAAGTCGCTCGGGGCGATCGCCCATGGCCTGTCGGACAACCTGCTCACGCGCGCGGCCGACGTCACGCTCAAGGAACGCCGCCGCCTCGTGCTCATGGTGCGCGAGACGCCGTTCAACCTGGCCCATCTGCGCAACATGACGGCCGCCACCGAGATGGGGGCCATTGTTTTCCCGCCGCTGCCGGCGTTTTACCACCGGCCTGCATCGATCGATGCACTCGTGGCGGATTCGGTGGAGAGGGTCTTGCTGCTGGCCGGTGTGGCTGGCGCGCAGCCGCAGAGCTGGCCCGGCCTTTGACAGCGATTCAGGCCACTTCGATCATCCAGCGCTTGCGTGCGGCGAAGACCGCATTGGGGTATTCGGTGCGGCCTCGGCTGCCGTTGTAGCGGCCCAGCGCCAGGTAGAGGTCGCCCTTCTCTCGGTCGAGGTAATGCCGCAGGATCACGCAGCCAAAGCGCAGGTTGGTCTGCATGTGAAACAACCGGGCCGCATCGCCATCACCGATCAGGCGGGCCCAGAACGGCATGATCTGCATGTAGCCGCGCGCACCGACTGCACTGATCGCGTACTTGCGGAACGCACTCTCGACTTGGATCAGCCCCAGAACGAGCGCTGCTTCCAGTCCCGCACGCTTGCTTTCGTACCACAGCGTGTCGAGGAACTCCGCGCGGGCATGGCGGTCGCTCTTGTAGCGTGCGAGACGCTCGCTCGCCGTCCCCTTCCAGCGCAGGAAGGCGATCCGGTCCTCGATGCGCTCGAAGGTGGGCCGCGGTGGTGCGGCCGCGGCAATAGCGGCTGACAGCGCCGAGCGCACCGAATCGGCCAGTGGCTCCTCGATCTGTGCGCCCGGGCGCGCAGTCCCGCACAGCGCCGCGAGCGGCAGCGCGATTAGCGCACGCCGCACCGCGATCGTCATGCCGCGAGGCGGCCTTTCACAAAGGCTGCTGCGCCGGTCATTGGCACCGCCGTGGCCGTGGCCTCGCGCCGACCTTGCACCTCGACCGTCCCAACCTTCAGTCCGCGGTCGGAGACGACCACGCGCTGCGGCACGCCGATCAGCTCCCAGTCGGCGAACATCGCGCCCGGGCGCTCGCCGCGGTCATCGAGCACGACATCGACGCCCTGCGCAGCGAGTTCGTCGTGCAGCGCCTGCGCAGCGGCCTGCACCTCGGGGCTGCGGTCCCAGCCAATCGGGCACACGGCCACGGTGAAGGGGGCGATGGCATCGGGCCAGACGATCCCGCGTTCGTCGTGGTTCTGCTCGATCGCCGCACCGAGGATGCGTGTCACCCCGATGCCATAACACCCCATCTCGAACGGCTGCGGCTTGCCGGTTTCGTCGAGGTAAGTCGCAGCCATCGGCTCGCTGTACTTCTTGGTGCCAAGATAGAAAACGTGGCCGACCTCAATGCCGCGCTGGATTGCGAGCATCCCCTTGCCGTCGGGCGAAGGGTCGCCAGCAACGACGTTGCGCAGGTCTGCGATGACGTGGGGCTCGGGCAGGTCGCGCCCCCAGTTGACTCCCGTGATGTGGAAGTCCGGTGCGTTTGCGCCGCAGACGAAGTCGGCCATGTGAGCAACCGTGCGGTCCGCAACCACTCTTACCGGTTTGCGTGTGCCGATCGGCCCCAGGTAGCCGGGCTTGCACCCGAAGTGATCCTCGATTTCGGACGCGGTTGCGAACCGGAAGCCCGTCGTCAAGCCTGGCACCTTGCTGGCCTTGAGCTCGTTCAGGCTGTGGTCGCCACGAACGAGCAGCAGCCAGACGGTTGTCTGGAGCACGTCGCCAGCATCGCTCCTGTCGTCGGTGGCCACCACCAACGACTTCACGGTGGTCGCCAGCGGAATGTCGAGCAGCGCAGCGACGTCCTCGCAGGTGCTCTTGCCGGGCGTCGGCGTCCTTGCCATCGACTGCTTGGGTGCGGCACGTTGTGCGAGCAGGGACACCGCCTCCGCGAGCTCGACATTGGCGGCATAGTCACTCGTCGGGCAGTAAGCGATCGCGTCCTCACCGGTGTCGGCAATGACCTGGAACTCGTGCGATGCGTCACCACCGATCGCGCCGGTGTCGGCCGCTACGGCACGGTACTGCAAGCCGAAGCGATCGAAGATGCGACAGTACGCGTCGTACATGGCCTGGTAGCTCTTCAGTGCGGCGGCCTTGTCGCGGTCGAACGAGTACGCGTCCTTCATCGTGAACTCGCGCCCGCGCATGACGCCGAAGCGAGGCCTGCGCTCATCACGGAACTTGGTCTGGATGTGATAGAAGTTGCGTGGCAGTTGCTTGTAGCTGCGCAGTTCCTGGCGCGCGATGTCGGTGATGACTTCTTCGCTGGTCGGCTGGATCACGTAGTCTCGCTCGTGCCGGTCCTTTACGCGCAGCAACTCAGGGCCGTAAGCCTGGAAACGTCCTGTCTCCATCCAGAGTTCGGCAGGCTGCACCACAGGCATCAGCAATTCGACGGCGCCTGCGCGATCCATCTCTTGTCGGATGATCGCCTCGACCTTGCGGATCACGCGCAGCCCCATCGGCATGTAGCTGTAGATGCCGGCGCCAAGGCGCTTGATGAACCCTGCGCGCATCATCAACTGGTGGCTGACGACTTCCGCGTCTGCAGGCGCTTCCTTGAGCGTGGAAATGAAGAACTGGGAGGCTTTCATGGGCATGGCACTCGACCGCTCGCGGCACCACGCTGCACCGGCAACCAAGCCCCTGATGCGGGAAACCGAGTGATCGCGCGCCGCACCGGGCCGGTGCAAAATCAAATCAGTTCAAGAATTGGGGTCTGATTATGCTCGACCGTGACGGCTTCAGGCCGAACGTCGGCATCATCCTGCTCAACGCGCGCAACCAGGTCTTTTGGGGCAAGCGGCTCCGCACTCATTCCTGGCAGTTTCCGCAGGGTGGTATCAAGCACGGCGAATCGCCCGAGCAGGCTATGTTGCGCGAGTTGCACGAGGAGGTGGGGCTGAAACCCGAACACGTGCAAGTCATTGCGCGCACGCGCGACTGGCTGCGCTACGAGGTACCGGACCACTACATCCGGCGCGACGCGCGCGGCCACTACCGAGGGCAGAAGCAGATCTGGTTCCTACTGCGTCTCGTAGGTCGTGACAGCGACCTGAACTTGCGTGCGACGGACCATCCGGAGTTCGACGCGTGGCGCTGGAACGATTACTGGGTGCCGCTGGACGTGGTGATCGAGTTCAAGCGAGGCGTCTATCAGATGGCGCTGACCGAGTTGTCTCGACACCTGCCACGGCCAAGCCATCACAACCGATATCTGCGCGGGGGAATGCGCGGTCCTTGGCGCGAGGACACCATGCCGCCCGACAGCGTCAAGCCAAACAGCGACCCTGCGGAGTAGATCCGGCAACGCGAAACGGAGGCGCTTCTGCTTCTAGAGGAGCACCAGGTTGTCGCGGTGAACCAGCTCAGGCTCGGCGGCGTACCCGAGCGTGGTTGCAATCTGGGAGGAGGGCCTGCGCGCGATCAGACGTGTCTCGGCGGCTGAATAGTTGGCCAAGCCCCGCGCGATCTCGATGCCATCGTAGGCGCGCACTGCAATGACGTCACCGCGCGCGAATTCGCCGTCCACCGCCACCACGCCGATCGGCAGCAGGCTCTTACCCTCGCTGCGCAGCTTCTGAACCGCACCGGCGTCAACCACGACGGCCCCGCGAAGTTGCAGGTGATCGGCCATCCATTGCTTGCGTGCAGCCAGCTTCGCGGTCGCAGCCCGCAGGGTGGTCCCGATCGATTCACCCCGCGCCAGGCGGAGCAAGACGTCGGGCTCACGACCCCAGGCAATCACAGTGTTGGCACCACTGCCGGCCGCACGCTTGGCAGCCAACACTTTGGTCAGCATGCCACCGCGCCCAAGCGCCGAACCGGCACCTCCCGCGATGCGCTCGAGTGTCTCGTCGCCGGCGCGGGCTTCCTCGATCAGACGTGCAGTCGGGTCCTTGCGCGGATCGGCCGAAAACAGGCCGCGCTGGTCCGTCAGGATCACAAGCGCGTCGGCCTCGACGAGGTTGGCCACCAGCGCACCCAGGGTGTCGTTGTCACCGAACTTGATCTCGTCATTGACGACCGTGTCGTTCTCGTTGATGACCGGCAAGACCCTCATGGCCAGCAGGGTCCGCAGCGTCGACCTGGCATTGAGGTAGCGTTCACGGTCGGCCAGATCCGCGTGCGTGAGCAGCACCTGTGCACTGATCAAACCTTGGAGCGAGAGTTGGCTCTCATAGATTTGCGCCAAACCCATCTGACCGACTGCAGCTGCTGCCTGCAACTCGTGCAACTCCTGTGGACGCGCGGCCCAGCCCAGTCGCTTCATGCCCTCGGCAATGGCGCCACTGGAGACCACGACGAGTTCGCGGCCATCGCGCGCAAGTGCTGCCAACTGCCGGCACCAGTCGCCGATGGCGCCCGCATCCACGCCGCGTCCTCCATCGGTGACAAGGCTCGACCCGACCTTGACGACGACGCGCCGCGCCTCGCGCATTACGGCCGTCGGGCTCATGTCTCGAAGCGCGCGTCAGGCAGCACGGACGCAGGCGCACGCACGGCGGCGACGTGCTCGTATGCGGCTCGAACGAGCGGATCGAGCCCTTGCCGCGCCAGCGCCGAGATCTCGAAAACGGGGCCCTTCCAGCGCAGACGCCGCAAAACGTCCTTCACCCGCGCGGCACGGTCGGCCTCGGGGACCATGTCGATCTTGTTGAGCACAAGCCAGCGGGGCTTGGTCGCCAAGGTCGCGTCGTATTTTCTGAGCTCGGCCACCAGCGAGCGCACTTGCGCGACCGGATCGACCGTCTCCTCGAACGGCGCGATGTCCACCACGTGCAGTAGCAGGCGCGTGCGCTGGAGGTGCCGCAGAAACAGGTGGCCAAGGCCCGCGCCTGCTGCAGCACCTTCGATCAGACCGGGAAGATCGGCGACGACGAAGCTCTTGTCGAGGCCGACACGGACCACGCCGAGATTGGGATGCAGCGTCGTGAACGGGTAGTCTGCGATTTTCGGCCTGGCATTTGAGATCGCCGCGATCAGGGTGCTCTTGCCGGCGTTAGGCATGCCCAACAACCCCACATCCGCCAACACGCGCAGTTCCAGCTTCAAGCGCTTGCTCTCCCCCGGCCAGCCCGGCGTCCTCTGGCGCGGCGCCCGGTTGGTGCTGGTCTTGAAATGGAGGTTACCGAAACCGCCGTCGCCACCCCTGCAAATGAGGACCTTCTCGCCGGGTTCCATCAACTCGGCGACCACGTGGCCGGTATCGAGGTCGGTCAGGATGGTGCCCACGGGCATGCGCAATACAATGTCCTCGGCCGCGGCACCGAACTGGTCCGACCCGCGGCCCGGTTCGCCGTTCCTCGCCTCGTGGCGGCGGGCATAGCGGTAGTCGATCAGGGTGTTGAGGTTGACATCCGCGACCGCGTAGATGCTGCCGCCACGCCCGCCGTCGCCACCGTTGGGCCCTCCAAAGGGAATGAACTTCTCGCGCCGGAAGCTGACACAGCCCGCACCGCCGTTTCCGGCGGCCACGTCGATGGTGGCTTCGTCGACGAATTTCATGACGCAATGGTAGGTCGGAGTGAAAATGAAAAAGCCCCGGGGGTCCGGGGCTCGCGCATGAAGCGGCGCTGACCTCAGGCCGGCTGCACGCTCACGGTCTGATTGTTCTGTGCGCCCTTGACCGCAAACTGAACTTGCCCGTCAACCAGCGCGAACAAAGTGTGGTCGCGGCCCATGCCGACGTTGGTGCCGGCGTGGAACTTAGTGCCGCGCTGGCGCACGAGGATCGAACCTGCCGAGACCCGTTCGCCACCGTAGGCTTTGACCCCCAGCATCTTGGGTTGAGAATCGCGGCCGTTTCGGGTGGAGCCGCCGCCCTTCTTCTGTGCCATTTGGTTTACCCCTTGACTGGAATGCCACTCACGCGGAAACCGCGTCGATCCGCAGTTCTGTGTAAGCCTGCCGATGCCCTTGCGATTTCTTGTAGTGCTTGCGGCGACGCATCTTGAAGATGCGCACCTTGTCATGCTTGCCCTGCGCCAAGACCGTGGCCTTGACGCTCGCGCCGGCGACCAGGGGAGAACCGACCTGAAGATCCGAGCCGCTTCCAACGGCCAGCACCTGATCGATCACGATTTCCTGGCCCACGTCCGCAGCAATCTGTTCTATCTTGATCTTTTCGCCGGTAGCAACCTTGTATTGCTTACCCCCGGTTCTTATGACCGCGTACATATGTGCCCTTTCAACGCCGTTGCGTCCCACCCTCTTCTCGGGCGTCGAATTCGATTAAGAGGAACCTTAAATTCTATCACACCATCGCCGCCCGACCCTTGCTCCCTATAATCCCACGACACCAGTCGACCAGCACTCACCGTGACCCCCGCCAGAGCCGACGTCCGGCCCCTTGCCGCCGTGATAGCCGACCCGGTGGCTCCTTTGATGGCTCGCGTGGACGCGGTCATCTCCGAGCGGCTGCGCTCCGATGTGGCCTTGGTCAACCAGATCGCGCACTACATCGTGAGCGCCGGCGGAAAGCGCATACGTCCGAGACTGGTCCTGCTATTCGCAAACGCCCTCGGTTTCTACGGCGAGGAGCAGTTCACGTTAGCAGCCACTGTAGAGTTCATTCACACCGCGACCTTGCTGCACGACGACGTCGTCGACGAGTCGTCATTGCGGCGCGGGCGAAAGACGTCCAACGCAGTCTTCGGCAACGCGGCCAGCGTGCTGGTGGGCGATTTTCTCTACTCGCGCGCTTTCCAGATGATGGTGTCCGTCAAGAACCTGCACGTCCTCGAGGTGCTGGCCGATGCGACGAACGTCATCGCCGAGGGCGAAGTACTGCAGCTGATGAACATGCACGACCCCGATTTGGCCGTCGATGAGTATCTGCGCGTCATCCGTTCCAAGACTGCCAAGCTCTTCGAAGCCAGCGCGCGCCTTGGCGCCATTCTCGCCAACGCCCTTAGCGAAACGCAAGAGGCTTGCGCCACCTACGGACGCGCCCTGGGCACAGCGTTCCAGCTCGTCGACGATCTGCTCGACTACGACGGCGACACGCATGCCCTGGGCAAGAACGTGGGCGACGATCTCCGGGAGGGCAAGCCGACGTTGCCGCTGTTGGTGGCCATGGCACGCGGCAGCTCGGAAGAGAAGGCACTGATCCGGCACGCCATCGAGCACGGCGAAATCGTGCGTCTGAATGACGTCGTGGCGGTGGTTCGCCGGACTGGCGCCCTGGACGTCGCCCGTAGCGTCGCACGGTCCGAAGCTGAGGCCGCGCGCCAGTGCCTGCATGTTCTGCCGGCGTCGATCTATCGGGACGCTCTGCTAGACTTGTGCTTTCAGTCGGCCGACCGCTCTTCGTGAGCGCCGGGGTCCTTCGGGGTGTAGCTTAGCCTGGTAGAGCGCTACGTTCGGGACGTAGAGGCCGGAGGTTCGAATCCTCTCACCCCGACCAGCACCCTTCAGGCGAGTTCCCATGGCGCGTGAACTGTTGCCGCCTGCCTTGGTAGCGCGGATTTACAGCCCCAGGGGGATCAGCGATGATCCCCTGGCACTGTGCAGGGTAGATTGACCACGTTGGACACGCTCGCCGAAATCCCTCAGTCGACGCTTTCGGGCGTGGCGCGTGTGCTCGTGCATGCGGGCAAGCTCAACGCCAAGACCGCGGACGCACTGGTCAAGTCGGCCACTGAACGCAAGAGCAGCTTTGTGTCGGCGTTGATTGCCGCGGGGTCGGTGTCTGCCGCCGACTTGGCACACACGCTTTCAGGCGCGCTGGCGCTGCCCTTGCTCGACTTGTCGACCATCGAGGCCGAGCGCTTGCCGCGCAACGTCATCGACAACAAGCTCGTCAACCAGTACCAGGTGGTGGTGCTGGGCAAGCGCGGTAACCGGCTGTTCATTGGCGGCGCAGATCCGACGGACCAGGAGGCGGTCGAACGCATCAAGTTCGCGACGCAGTTGTCTCCAGAGTGGGTGATCGTCGAGTACGACAAGCTCGCCAAGCTGCTTGCGGCGACCGGCACCTCCGCCAGTGACGCGATCGAGTCCCTGGCCGAAGGCGATTTCGACTTCGACGTCACCGACGAGACGGCCGAACAGGAGAGCGCAGAAACCGTCGCCGAGGTCGAAGACGCCCCGGTGGTGCGGTTCCTGCAGAAGATGTTGATCGACGCGATCAACGCCCGTGCTTCGGACCTGCACTTCGAGCCTTACGAGTACAACTACCGGGTGCGCTTTCGCGTCGACGGCGAGTTGCGCGAGATCACACAGCCGCCGATCGCGATCAAGGACAAACTCGCTTCGCGCATCAAGGTCATCAGCCGCCTGGACATCGCCGAGAAGCGGGTGCCTCAGGACGGGCGGATGAAGCTCAAGTTCGGCAACCGAGCGATCGACTTCCGCGTCTCGACACTTCCGACGCTATTCGGCGAGAAGATCGTCATTCGTATCCTCGACCCGTCGTCGGCCAAGCTGGGCATCGACGCCCTGGGCTACGAGAAGATCGAGAAGGACCGCCTCCTGAAGGCAATCCAGCGGCCTTATGGAATGATTCTCGTCACCGGTCCAACGGGCTCCGGCAAGACGGTCTCGCTGTACACCTGCCTGAACCTGCTCAACCAGCCCGGCGTCAATATCTCGACCGTCGAGGACCCGGCTGAAATCAACCTGCCAGGCATCAACCAGGTCAACGTCAACGACAAGGCCGGGCTGAACTTCGCTGTGGCTCTGAAGGCGTTTCTGCGCCAGGACCCGGACATCATCATGGTCGGCGAAATCCGCGACCTGGAAACGGCCGACATCGCCATCAAGGCAGCGCAGACGGGCCACCTGGTGATGAGCACGCTGCATACCAACGATGCGCCGACGACGCTGACGCGCCTATTGAACATGGGCGTGATGCCCTTCAACATCGCCTCGAGCGTGCTGTTGATCACGGCCCAGCGGCTGGCGCGGCGTCTGTGCGAAACCTGCAAGAGCCCGGTCGAGTAC
>Ga0224510_10001930_pt1 | contig 13029 bp, 4 predicted proteins | sample SF_May12_sed_USG_FD_170161 | JGI IMG/M metagenome (GOLD analysis project Ga0224510, IMG submission 170161) | Sediment microbial communities from San Francisco Bay, California, United States - SF_May12_sed_USGS_4_1 | ecosystem: Environmental > Aquatic > Marine > Sediment | place: USA: California... | reverse complement strand
GGGTGGTGCCCGACCGGTACTCGTCTTCGAACTGGAAGGCGTCGACCTCGATGTCACCGAGGTCGAGTTGGTATCCGTCACCGGACCGACCGATCACGTCGCCGAGCACATGTCGGAGATTCGAGATGTAGGTGGCGAGCGTGCGGCGAGCCCCGGGCGCGGCACGTTCGCCGTAGACACCGTCGATGAGCGCGTCCACCGACACCGCCCGGCCCCGCGCGGCGATGAGCAGCGCCAACACGGTCCGTTGTTTCAGCCCTCCGGGCACCAGCGCTGCGCCGTCCCGGTCGACCTCGACCGGCCCGAGCACCCTGACCTCCATGGGAGAAACATATGCGATCGCATCGGGGCGTGACGGGCTGCCTGCCATGCCGCCAACGATCCCCACCCCCTGTCAAACAACTGCAAAACCCGCGAGGTTGGAAACCCTGGGTAACAGACACCGCTCAGCGCGGTCCCCAGCCCGCGGATTGGGTTCAGGACTCGGCGTACATCGAACAATCGGTGTCGGAGAGGAACCTCTCACATTCGTCGAGGGTGAAGTCGCGGTTCAAGCGTGAACGGGCGAGTTCTGCGAGCGGTGCGGACGCTAGTGGCAGCCTGCGAAGCACAGATGCCGCGTCCCGCCCGTCCCGGTAGTAGAGGTAGCGCTCACCCGGATCGATGATCATCGGTACATAGATCCCTGTCGCGATGGGAATGTCGTAGAGCGGCTCCAACGTGGCACGATCGCGGATCCGAAGCAGCTCGCCGCTCCGGGACGAAACAACGAAGTTGGCGCTGCTCGTGGTGTAATTGGTGGGACCGTCGCCCTCCTCCACCAATGTGAGAGCCTCGTCGGCGGTCGAGCCGTTGACGACCTTGGGCAAGTCGACAACCGCCAGGAACCCCTCCTGACTGCCGGCCGTCAGGGTCAACCCATCGGTGCTAAAAGTAGGACGAAAGAGGAATACACCCGCCTTCCCCACGCTGCCGAGGTTCGAGCCCGATCCGAGTTCAACGATTTCGATCGCTCCTAGAGCGCCTCCCTGATGCGCCAGCAAACCAGCGGACGGCGTCCCCTCTGGTCCGAATGCGATGCCACCCGCCCACGCAAACTCCGCTATCTCCGCTCCCGAGCCCACCTGGACGACCCTTGCGATCTCCTTACCCGGCTCCGCGCACACGCTGCCGACAGCGACGCTTGCCGGAGAACCACCCTCCCAATACACGAGCTCGCAACTCTCTAGCTGCTCGGGCAGGGTCGTCACCGAGAAGCCACCCGCTGCGTCGATGTAGCTCGAGCCCGCTACTGCGACGTCCCTCTCGAGCACCACCCCTTCGACGCCATCGATCAGGTCGAAGGTCCTGCCATCTTGCTCAACGCTCAAGACTTCGGTCACCAGCGCAAGCGTTCGCCCGTCGGGAGCTAAGCGCGGCGTCCAACGCTCCGGCTTGACACGGACCGAGCCCAGCTCCGGCGGACCATCGACAGTCACGTCCCACACCCTGGTTCCGCCACTCAGCATGAGCGCGAACACTTGCGTGCCATCGATCGAATGGGCTGTGGTCCAGCTCCCACCCGCGTGCCCCCTCAACTCCAACGCTCCGGCCTCGGAAACGAAGAGCACCCGATCGTCGTTGCCCTGAGCGGTGAAACCACCCCCTTCACTCGAGTACCCAACCATCTGCACACTCGGGGTGTCCCACGTCTCGCGGATGGTGCCGCCGATGTCCATCTCGATGACCCGCTCTGATGCACCGTCGGCGATGAGCATCGTCTGACCATCCGGGTGCACCGAGAGGCTGTTTACGACGATGCCCGGGATCGGAACCGACCCCACGACCGACATGTCGCCCACATCAAGGAACTCGATGACTTCCTCGTCCTGTCGCCAGACAGCCGCAATGTCCCCGCCGGGCACCCATGTCACAAACCCGAGTTCGTCCACGAGGACCTGGTCCGCCGATCGGATCCCCGTGCCGTTGAATCCATTGACCGCCAAATACTGACCCGATGCCGAGAATCTGACGTTCCATCCGCGAAGATGGCCGTCGAACGACTCCGTCGGAGACCACGTCGCCACGTCGAAAAGCTGGACGCCGGGAAGGTCGTCGAACAAAGCCGGTTCGAGGTCTTCCCAGTCATCGTGGAACGACACGGCGAGCTCACGGCCATCAGGCGTGAAGGTCAAAGCACCCACGACGCCACCCGAATCGAACGAGTGACGTAGCGCGAGCGTCTCAGCGTCGTAGACGTGAACCATCGTTCGATCCACGGGATCGTCGAGAACCAGCAACGTGCCATCCGGGCTCACCGCGGCCGCAAACCGGCCGTGCGGTAGCTGTCCCACCAACCGGGAGGACTGGGTGGTGACATGAAGCGCTCGCATGACTTCGCCAGGGGTGCGTTCCAGGTCGAGCTGTTCGGAGAGTTCGTAGGCCTCCAGGGCGAGGAGAATCGCCAGGTCCGGATCCTCGTCGATGGCGACCTCGGCTTGCGTGGCCAGCTCCTGCATCCGAGCCGTGATCGCCTCGCGTTCTGCCACCCCCCGCTGCACCCAACCGAACGAACCCAACGTCACCGCCAGTGCCAGCGCACCCGACAACGCCGTGACCACCCGGCGCCGCACCGTGCGACGGCGGACCATCGCTGTATCCGCCGACCGACGGGACGCGACGATGAACCGCTCCCCCTCCTCGTCGATCGCTCCAGCCCGCGACCGCCACCCCTCTGCCTGCTCCAAGCGACCGCCACCGAACAAGAACGCCGGATCCTCACCCGATCGCACCCAGTCGCCGGCAGCGATCTCGACCCGGCGGCGAGTGAGCAGATCGTCACGAACCTCGTCCACCCAGGCGCGCAATCGCGGCCAGTGACGAATCAGCGCCTCGTGCGCCACCTCGACGGTGGGTCCCCGGGTCGAGGCATCCCGATCGAACACGAGCAGCCGATGCCGGCCAAACGCCTCCAACACCCGTTCCACAGACCCTTGCGGTGCACCGATAGCCATCAACTCCGAACGGCGTACGCGACGTCGGGTGTCCTCAGCCTGCTCCTCTACCGTCACCAGGCGCAGGAACAGTTCTCTGGCAACCGGCTGGTCCTCCTCGCCGAGATCCTCGAACGTCGCCTCCGCCCGGCGACCGACCGAGCCCGACAGACCCCCTGCCTCGTGGTACGACTCGAGGGTGACCCGGTTGCCGTTCCGGGTTTCGAACAGTTCGGTGAGCGCGTGTTGGAGAAGCGGGAGCCCGCCCACCTCCTGTTCGGTGTCAGCGACCAGAGCCGCCACCAAACCCTCCTCGACCGCCACTCCTACGCCCCCGGCCGGGCCCACGACGATCTCTGTCAGTTCCTCCCGCGAGGGAGCCGGCACCGGCACGACGGCATCCTCCAGCAGCGACGCAAACTCGGGATGCTGCATCGGTCGGTCGAAGAAGTCCGCCCGGATCGTGACCACCAATCGCACCTGAGGGTTCGAACGCGTGGCCTCATCGACGACCAGGTCGAGGAAGCGCCGCCGGACCTCGACGTCGAACACCTGCGTGAACAACTCCTCGAATTGGTCGATGATGAGCACCAGTCGGCTACCCGGTGGCATCAACCCTGAGAGCGCCTCCGAGATCGAGAGTTTCCCCGACCTCATCCGATCGACCGCATCACCTGGCGGCACGAGCGCCACCCGCGACAAGGCGAGCTCCAGCTGGTCGAATGGCCGAGCCCCGGGAATGGTGTCGACGATCATCCAGTCTGGCCGGCGGCGGCGCAGTTCCGGCACCAACCCGGCGCGGACCAGTGATGACTTGCCGATTCCGGAGGGACCCACCACCACCGTGAGGTTCCGCTCGAGGACCGCCTCGGTGAGATGCCGGGCGAGCGCCTCCCGGCCGTGGAAGTCGCCGGCGTCGGCTTCCTGGAATGCGGCGAGGCCCTTGTATGGATTGCGGGCATCTGGGGCGAGCGTGGACCGTCCCGTGGCACCGTGAAAGGCCTCGAGGAACTCATCGACTGACTGGAATCGCTCGACCGGGTCGGGATCCGTGCACACCCGGACGAGGTTGTCCAGCCCCGTGTCGAGCCGCGGAAGTGAGGAATCGGAGGGAAGGCTCGACCCGCTCGCCAGTTCCGCCACCAGTACCCCAAGCGAGTAGATGTCTGCCGCTTGCGACACGTCACCGCCGATCGCCTCGGGTGCGGTGTAGGCGTCGGCGGGGAACGTCACGAGGCCATGCAGCATCGATGCCAGACCGAGCTCGCCAACGTACGGATTCGCGTCGGAGTCCACGATCACCGATTCCGGGCGCAATCTGCCGTGGACAACACCAGCGTCATGAGCAGACCTGAGGGCTCCGGCGATCCGGTCGACGTAACCAACCATCTCGTCGCGAGTCACCGGCCCCCGGTTCAACACCGACCGCAATGACGACCCTTGGATGAGCCGGTGGATGAAGAACGCGGAACCCGGGTCGCGCCAATAGTCGAGCAACGGCACGAGGTGGGCGTGTCCGGTGGCGGCGATTCGCTGGGCGTGCGCCTCGAACCTCCGCACGAACCGGGGGTCGGAGACGAGTTCGGGTCGGAACAAGCGCAGGATCACCTCGCGACCCACCGAAGCCTGATAGGCCCGGTGGAGAGTTCCGGCCGGATCCGTTTCCAGGGTCCCCCGGATCTCGTACCCGGGGACCGCTCCGGTCCGGTCGTCGGGCATCGGCGGAGGCAGCCGGTCGATTTCGAGATCGGGGAATGACCGGGGGGAAGCCTGATCGACCAGCTGGAAGACGTGAGTCGTGCCGTCGAGCCCCTTCACATCCTGGGCGCCGAGCCCTTGAACCGTCCACCCGCTCGCCGGCGAAGAGGCGAGGACAGCCTGGGCGTCGGCCGACAGCAGAATCTGCCCGGGGTGGGCGATGGCGGCGAGACGGAGAGCTCGGCGGATGGGCGGACCCGACACCTGGCCGTCGGCGACTTCGACGTCGCCGTGGTCGATCGCCAGCCGCAGCGAGCCGCCGGCGAGCTGACCGGCGGCCCGAGCGGCGGCGTCAACGGAATCAAACGACGCGTATACGGCGATCCCGCGCACGCCGAGCGGCCGGCCGGCGGCGCCGGCGACTGCAGCGCCGAAGCGCTCGTCCCGGTCGATCAGCGCAACATCGCGTTCTCCGTGCGACCGGTACACCGCGCCATCATCCAGTTCCGCGGCCAGGATGGCCCGTCGCTCGACCGAAGCCTTGATCCGGACATCCAGCTTCGGATCCTGCGTGAGGATCGCCTCCTCCAGTTCCCGCAACTCGGGCGAAGGGTCGATCCCCATCTCTTCGGCGAGGACGGTGCGGGTCCTCCCGAAGGCGCGAAGCGCGTCGCTCTGGCGGCCCGACCGATAGAGGGCCACCATCTGGTGAGCGCGAAAGGATTCCCGCAGCGGGTGTTCTGCCGTCAACGCCTCCAACTCGCCAACGAGATCTCGATGGAGGCCGAGCGCCAGGTCGGCTTCGACCCGGGCATCGAGCGCCGACAGCCGCATCTCGTCGAGCCGATTGATCTCGGAGGACAGCGCGGAGCGGGTTTCCACATCCACGTAGGCGTGGCCTCGCCACAGGCCGAGAGCGTCCCGGAGCATCGACGCCGCCCGCCCCGGGTCGGAGACCACCAGCGACGACCCCGACCGATACAGCTTCTCGAACTCGACGGCGTCGACCTTCACTGCCGGGTCCAGCTGATACGAATCGCCCAACCGGAGGATGGCGTCGCCCATCTCCCGCCGGAGATTCGAGATGTAGGTGGCGATGGTTCGGCGGGCGCCTCCCGCCGCAGCGTCTCCATACAGGCCTTCGATGAGAGCGTCGATGGGGACAGGTCTCCCCGCCGAAGCCGCCAGGAGCGCAAGGACGGTTCTCTGTTTCAGACCGCCTGGCGACAGTTCGACTGCGTCCCGGTGCAGGACGGTGGGGCCGAGTACCCAAACCTCCATATCGGAAACATATGCGACATCGCGATCGGGTGCGGATGCGGGAGCCATGCGACCGAACATCGCACACGACCGTCAAACGAATGCAAAAGGCTCCGCGGAGCTGCCGATTCAGTCGGGGCGGCGGCCGATTTCGCCAACGCGGATCTTCGGGCCGCCGAGGTCGAAGTCGGTGACGCTGGCCGTGGGAATGTCGACGTGACCTTCCAGCACGCCGGCGAGGGCGAGGAAGGCCATCACATTGCCGAGATGAGCGGTGACCACCACCGTGCCGGTCGCACTGTCCCCGATCCGTTCGAGGCACGGGCCCGTCCTCTCGACAAGTGACACAAACGACTCTCCGCCCGGGAACGTGAACTCACCCGGGCGAGTCTGGAACGTTCGCCAGTCAGGTTGCTGCTTGGCCCAGACCAGGGCCTGACCCGACCACTCGCCCATGTCGACCTCGGCGAGGGCCGCGTCGACCTGGGGTTCGAGGCGGTGGCGTCGCGCGATCGCCTCTGCCGTTTGACGGGCCCTGACCGCGGGAGACGAATGGATGGCGGTGATCGGTTCGCCGGCCAGCATCGACGCCAGGGCCTCAACTTCGACGACGCCGAGGGGCGAGAGGGGTTCGAGTCCGTCCCGAGCCGGGAACTCGACGCCCGAGGTGGCGATGGCCCCGTGACGGATGACGAGCAGACGCGGCATCCGCCCATGCTACGGACGCTCAATCGATGGGCCGGCGGACGGCGCAAAGACCAATCCGCGGGCTGGGGACTTCGCTCAGCGGTGTCTGTTACCCAGGGTTTTCGACCTCGCGACGCGGGTTCGGGTCGTCCACCCCCCCGGGACGACCCGAATCCGCCATGTACGCAGCCGGAAGGAAGTCGGCTACGGATCCTCCCCGTACACCGAACAGTCGGCATCGGAGAGGAACCTCTCACACTCATCGACGGTGAAGTCACGGTTGAGTCGGGCACGGGCGAGATCCGCTAGATCGACCGAACGGAACGGCAGACGTTTGAGCACGCTCGAGCCATCCTCGTACCAGAGCACGGTCTCATCGGCAGCCAAGATCAGTGCGTTCCCATTTTTCGCATTGGTGGGTATCGAGAACCACAGGTCACCCTGCCTCCGATCCCAGATTTTGATCTCGCGACCCGAATGAGCGGTCACGGCGTAGCTCTGCGATGCCCTGATTACCTGCGCAGGGGAAGGACCTCCGTCAAAGGACTGCGTCAGTGCGACTTCTCCATCGGTCACGGCCCCGGAAGCGAAATCAAGAATGTGCGCGACACCCGCCATATTCGACGGTGTCAACCACCGTCCATCAGCGGAGAAGAAAGGAAAGAGGAAGTCAACTCCGTTACCTTCGAAGACGCCTGTCAGTTCCCACGTGTCGACGGAGTAAACCTCGATGCGGTCGAACCAGGCGACCACCAGGCTGTTCTCCGAGGGCGTACCCGGGATACCAAAGGCGGCAGACGGCAGCTCACCCGACGGGAGGCGGAAGACCTCCTCGTCATCGATGAAGTCTATGACCGCTGGGGTTCCGGGCGTCTTACATGCAGTGGTGCGATCAACCACCGCAAGCCCTCGCGTTCCATCGATTGCCTTGACCGTCTCGCAGCGCCCGAGCAGTGTCTCCTCCAAAGTGTCCAGTTCGACAATCACGCCGCGGTCGGGGTCGTCGCTGATCAACCCTCCAAACCGACCATCGTTGGAAACAACCGGCCAACGCCAGGTATCCCACCCGAATGGCCGGGACCTCTGATCGATAGCGCCTGTATCGAGATCGACTCGCCGTACGTCAGCGACGCCTGGGCCGTTCGTGGTCGTAATTGCCAGCCGATCCGACTCATCGATCGGTCCCACGTTGACTATCTCGGTTTCGGATGCGAATGCACCTAGTAGGCCTGGCCCGGCGTCAGACGTATCCCATACGAACAGGTCATCGGGTGTCGGGATCACGACATAGCCGTCGTACAACGCTGCTGTCCACACCCCACCGGTGTGACCGAAGAGCGAGACGGCCTCGGCGCTGCTCAGGTCCACAAGCTGGTGGACCGTTGTGTTGCCGAGAACCAGGATTCTGTCACCTTTCGGGAGAAACGGAGCAGCGAGCACCCCTGGCCCGGGGAGCGCCCGCTCCGGGACAATCGATCCGAACGCCCACACCTGGACCTCGCTGTTCGTCCGGGACGTGAGCGAAAGCCGACTCCCGTCAGGGCTCACCGATATCGAGTCCGCCAAGAAGTCGCCGGTATCGATCACATCACTGACGGCCCCTGATTCAACTCTCACCAGACGAACGCTCGGCGTGACGAAATCGATAGCGGCGAGCGATGCCGAGTCCGACATCCAGGTACCCCATCCCTGCTCGACAAGCCATTCGTCATCTGTTGATGGTCTCCACACATGAGAGAGCCCTTCGGGAACGTCGTTGACGACGGACAGCACCATGGTGCCATCAGGGCTGAACTCGATCGCCCAGGTGCAACACTCGTGGGGGACGTCTGCCACATGCTCGCCCGTGGCGACATCAAACAGTGCGCCCGCCGGAACATCCTCGAGCTCGAGTACACCGCCGTAGGGATCGCCGTACCCGATTGCCAGCATCGAACCATCCGGGTTGGCATCGATAGCGGCCACGGGTCCTTCGGCCTCGATAGTCGTGACCAGCCCGCCGGATCGTAGTTCGCGAATCTCGACGACGTTGGAGGGCTCGGTCAAGGTTGCCGCAAACAGCCCCTCTGAAACGGCGGTCGCCAAGACGTACGAGCCCTCGATCCGCCGTACCAACCTCGAAGCTTGGGTGGTCACGTGCAGCGCTCGCATCACCTCGCCGGGGGTGCGGTCCAGGTCGAGCTGTTCGGAGAGGTCGTAGGCCTCCAGAGCGAGAAGGATCGCCAGGTCCGGGTCTTCGTCGATGGCGACCTCGGCTTGAGTGGCGAGCTCTTGCATCCGAGCCGTGATCGCCTCCCGTTCTGCCACCCCCCGCTGCACCCAACCGAACGAACCCAACGCCACCGCCAGTGCCAGCGCACCCGACAGCGCCGTGACCACCCGGCGCCGCAAACGGCGCCTACGAGCCCGGTCGGCGTCCACCACGCGGCGGCACTCGGCGAGGAAGGCCTGTTCCTCGTCGGACACGTCGATCCCCGACGCCTCCCGCCACGACTCCGCCCGCTCCAACCGGCCACCACTCAGCAGGTAGCTGGCATCGGCACCCGAATCGACCCAGTCCCGGGTGGCGACCTCCACCCTTCGCCGCATCAGCAGATCGTCCCGCACCTCGTCGACCCACCCCCGCAGCCGGTCCCAGTGCCGGAGCAGCGCCTCGTGCGCCACCTCAACGGTGGGCCCGCGGGTGGCGGCATCCCGATCGAACACCACCAGCCTGTGCCGGCCGAAGGCATCGAGCACCCGATCGAGACCACCCTCAGGTCCGGGGATTCGCTCCAACTCGGAACGACGGACCCTCCGTCTCGTGTCCTCCGACTCCTCATCGACCGTGACCATCCGCAGGAACACCTGCCGTGCCAGACGCCGCTCCTCCGGCCCGAAGCCGAGAAACAGATGCTCGGCCCGCCGGCCGATCGAGCCCGCCATCCCCCCGGCAGCCCGGTAGTCCCCGATCTCGATCAGATCCACATCACGCTCGTCGAACAACTCGGTCAGAACATGCTGCAACAGCGGCAGAGCGCCGGGTTCGTTTTCGCAGTCCGCGATCAGGCTCTCGACCAAGGCGTCGGACACCATGACCCCGACACTTGCCGCAGGCGCTCTGATCACCTGTTCCAGGTCGGCAGCCGTGGGAGCGTGCACGGCGACCGTCGACCTGGAGGCGACCTCGCCGAAGTTCGAGTAGCCGAGCGGACGGTCGTAGAAGTCCGCTCGCATGGTGGCAACGACCCTCACGTTCGGGCCGGCGTCGGACACCATCGACAGGAACCGACGGCGCGACTCCTCGTCGATCACGTGAGTGAACAACTCTTCGAATTGGTCGACCACGAGCATCAGGACGGAGCCTTCGGGCAGGCAATGGTCGACGAGATCCGACAGCGAAGCCGTACCCGATCGGAGGGCATCGATGCGGCCGGAGGGCGACGACAGCGCCACCCGTTCGATGGCGGCTTCCAGCTCGTCGAAAGGCCGGGGACCGGGGAACATATCGGTCACGACCCACGACTCGAAACCCGGCGTCGATCTCACAGCGGGAATCAGTCCCGCCCTCACCACCGAAGACTTGCCGATCCCCGACGGACCCACCACCAGGGTCAACGGTTGGGATCCGACGGCGGCGACGAGAGAGGCCACGAGTTCTTCGCGCCCGAAGAAGTCGGCGGCGTCAGACTCCCGGAAAGCGGTCAGCCCTTTGTAAGGGTTCCTCACCGCCTGCCGGAACGAAACCGCCGCTCCGTTCCTCGTCAACACCCGGCCCAACTCGTCGATGAAGTCCTCGATCGATCCCGGGCGAGAAGCCACGTCGGAAGCCGTCGCTCGAGAGAGGACTCGTTCGAGCTCCGGATCGGCCAGCGACAGCGGCCGGTCGAGTGGAGTGGCCGCCCCACTCACCAGCTCGCTCACCATCACACCCAGCGAATAGATGTCGGAGGCGACGGTGGCCGGCGACCCGATCGCCTCCGGTGCGGTATGAGCCCCGGCAGGGAACTGAACGAGCCCACCGAAGATCGCCGCAAGGCCGAGGTCGGCCAGGTACGGGTTGTCGTTCTCGTCGAACATGACATTCTCGGGCCGCACCCTCCCGTGAACGAGACCCGCCGCATGGGCCGCTGCCACTGCCGATCCGATCCGCTCCACGATCGCCATAGTCTCGGTGGCATCGAAGGCATGGAAACCGATTCGGGAGCGAAGGTCGCCGCCCCGCATGAGCCTGGACACCATGAACGCCGCCCCGGGGTCCCGCCAGTAGTCGAGCAGCGGAACCAGATGGGGATGGTCGACAGCCGCCACACGTTGGGCCTCGGACTCGAATCGGCGGATGAAGCGAGGGTCTGCCACCAGTTCCGGGCGGACCGACCGGATCGCAACCTCCCGACCGACGGACGCCTGATAGGCACGATGGACGGCGCCCACCGCGCCTCCACCGATCTCCTCCCGCAGCTCGTATCCGGCCACCGCCGCAGACGAGGTGGGCAGGGGAAGAGGTGGCGGCAGCCTGTCCAGCAGCAGGTCGGGGAACTCGACGGGGCCTCTGCCGCCGACGAGTTGGAAGACCTGGCGATCGCCGTCCAGTCCTCGGATCACGTGCCGTCCGAGCGACCGCATCGTCCAACCCGATTCCGTCGACGTCGCCAAGGTCGACTGCGCCTCGGCCGACACCAGCACCTGTTGAGGATGCCCGACAGCGGCCAGACGTAGCGCCCGGATCACCGGCGGGCCGGTCACACCGTCGTCGCCTACCTCCACGTCGCCGTGGTCGACCGCCATCCGGAGTGGCTCTCCCATCAACTGGAGAGCCACCGTGAGCGCCGTCCCTACCGACGGGAAGGCCGCATAGGCGGCGGCTCCGCGTACGTCGACGAGTTCGCCGCCCGCCTCCGACGCTTCGAGGCTGAGCAAGGCGTCGCGACGGGACAGGGCCGCATCACGGTCGGCGGCGGTGGCGTGGGCGATGGAGTCATCCAGTTCGACAGCGAGAATGGCTCGCCTCTCCACCATCGCCCGAATTCGAACCTCGAGCTTCGGATCCTGGGTGAGGATCGCCGTCTCCAGATCCTGCAGGTCCGGTGAAGGATCGATACCCAACTCCTCCACCAGGGTCTGTCGCATCCGCCCATATGCCCGAAGCGCCTCGCTCTGGCGTCCCGACCGGTAGAGCGCGACCATCTGGTGGCCTCGGAAACTCTCACGGAGCGGGTACTCGGCTACGAGCGCCTCCAACTCCCCGATCAGGTCACGATGCATCCCCAGTGCCAGATCGGCCTCGATGCGGGCGTCGAGCGCCGCTAGGCGGAGCTCCTCCAACCGGGTGATCTCCCCGTCGAGTGCGGATCGCCCTTCGACATCGCCGTAGGCGTGGCCCCGCCACAGGGCGAGAGCCGAACGGAGCTGGATGGCGCTCGAACCCGGATCTTCGGCGAGGGTGTCGACGCCCTTCCGGTACAGCTCCTCGAATTCCCGGGAGTCGATGTTGTCGCATTCCAGGACGTATCCGTCACCACTGCGCCGGATGATGTCCCCCACCTGACCGCGCAGGTTCGAAACGTAGGTGTGGATGGTGCGACGCGACCCGGGCGACGCATCGTCGCCATACACCCCTCCGATCAGAGCGTCGACGGAAACCGGTCTGCGAGCCGTCGCAACGAGCAGCGCAAGCACCGCCTTCTGCTTCGGCCCACCCAACGCCAGCCGCGCTCCGTCGTGGAGTGCCTCGACAGGTCCGAGGACACGAAATTCCACTCCCGAAACATACGCATTCAACGGGGTCGGACGCGCTGCGTTTTCCATGAAACGGGACTATGAAGGGTTCCTGTCAAGAACTTGCAAAGGAGCCCGGGCCGGCGGCGCCGACCAGGGCCCTTTGCTCTCCTCACGTCATCGAAGAACGACGTGGTTCTCTCTATCCGAAACAGCGGGTGCATTCAGCAGACATCCCCTGCTGCAACCGGCCGGCATTCAGGAGCTGGGAGCGTCCTGGCGATGTCGGCGATGTCGAAATCAGGCAGCCGTTCCAGGACGACCTGTGAGTATGCGGGGTTGTCGGCCAGCACCTGAGGGACGTGCGACGCCCCCGCCACCTGGGCGATCCCCAGGGTGAGAGCCACGACCGTTGCGGTCAGTGCGGTGCGATTCTTCGGCATGATTGCCTCCCTTCCTGCCAACCGGCCCTTCCGGTCGACGAGGCCACCATCCGGGAGGGGCGACAAGAAACGGTCCAGCCCCCGTCAAGAGACGGTCAAAAGAGGGCCTCGCTTCGGTTGTCCCCCACGAAGTGGGGGAAGGTCCCTGCCAGCGACCGAAGGGAGCTGGGAGGTAGGGGGCATGCTCAACGCGGGACCACCGTGCTAGGTGGAAGCCTTGATCCGCCGGCACTGGGACACAAGAAGCCCGACTCCCGCGTTGAGAAGCCCCC
>Ga0224510_10001929_pt1 | contig 13031 bp, 13 predicted proteins | sample SF_May12_sed_USG_FD_170161 | JGI IMG/M metagenome (GOLD analysis project Ga0224510, IMG submission 170161) | Sediment microbial communities from San Francisco Bay, California, United States - SF_May12_sed_USGS_4_1 | ecosystem: Environmental > Aquatic > Marine > Sediment | place: USA: California... | reverse complement strand
CGCGCGGCGCATGAACGCTTCATCGCTCATCGCCGGGCGATTGTATCTCCGCGCGCGACCGGCCACCCGCGGTTACCATTGGCGCACTCGCGCCGGAATCCGCCATGCCGCCCGACTTCAAGCACGACCTCGCGCGCACCGTCCTCGCGGTGCTGTTCCTCTTCGGCCTGATCGCCGCCTCGATCTGGATCCTGCGGCCGTTCCTCGCCGCGATCATCTGGGCGACCATGATCGTCGTGTCGACGTGGTCGGTCATGCTCGCCGTCCAGCGCCGGCTGTGGGGCAAACGGGTGCTGGCGGTGTCGGTGATGACGGTTGCCCTGCTGCTGATCTTCGTGGCGCCGTTCTCGGCCGCCATCGGCACGCTCGTCGCCAACGCCGACGAGATCGCCGGATGGGTGAAGGGCCTGGCGGAGGTGAGGTTGCCGCCGCCTCCGGACATCGTCGAGAAGATTCCCGTCGTGGGCGAAAAGACCGCGGCGCTGTGGCGCGATTACGCCACGAAGGGGTTCGCCGAGCTCGCCCAGGCGGTCGCGCCCTACGCCGGCAGGGTCACGCGCTGGTTCGCCGCCGAAGTCGGGGGCTTCGGGCTGGTGAGCCTGCAGTTCCTGCTGACGGTCATCGTCAGCGCCATCCTGTACGCCAACGGGGAGGACGCCGCGCAGTGGGTGCGCCGCTTCGGCCGGCGCCTGGCGGGCGAACGCGGCGACCGCGTCGTGCTGCTCGCCGGGCAGGCGATCCGCGGCGTGGCGATCGGCGTGGTGGTGACCGCGCTGGTGCAGTCGCTGCTCGGTGGCATCGGCCTCGTCGTGGCGGGCGTTCCCTTCGCGGCGGTGCTCACGGCGATCATGTTCATGCTCGCGCTCGCCCAGATCGGCGCGGTGCCGGTGCTGGTGTGCGCCCTCGCCTGGCTGTGGTGGAAGGACGCCACCGCGTGGTTCTTCGCGCTGCTCGTGTGGACCGTGATCGTCGGCAGCCTGGACAACGTCCTGCGCCCGATCCTGATCCGCAAGGGCGCCGACCTGCCGCTGCTGCTGATCTTCGCCGGCGTCATCGGCGGCCTGTTCGCCTTCGGGCTGCTCGGCCTGTTCGTCGGGCCCGTGATCCTGGCAGTGTCGTACACCCTGCTCGACGCCTGGGTGGCCGAGGCGCCCGCGGAAAAGGACGCCGTCGATCGCGGCTGAGCGCCGCCTACTCCCACTCAATCATCAACGAGACCTCTAAGCTGTTGATTCGTAAGGCACTCGCCGCTGCCTCGCAGACTTTTACCGTCATTCTTACCGTCAACCTGTCAGGGATCAGCATTGGCGCGGGTTTCCGGCCCGTTCGGCGAAAGTTGACCTTTCGAGATCTATCGACATCTATCGACTCCCGCGACGACCGCCAACGCCATCGGCTCGCGACCGTGTCGGCTGCGGAAGCGTCCAAGAAGCGCCGGCATCAAACACCTTAAGCTGTTGTCCTGACTCAAATTTTCGCCCATTATTTTACCGTCACGATGCCGGACGAGCGGTGAAGTGGAGAGTCTCCATCGAGATCTATCGACTTTCACCGCTCTCGGCGAACGATCTGCCGGCGCCAGACGACCCTGCGTAGCGAAGCATGGCATGCGGCCGCCCTGCCCCGACGCGCAGCAGTGACTCTTCTGCGAAACAGGCGAGCACACCATCTCAAGCGGCCGCCAGGATCCGGAACTCGGTCGCCTTCACGACCGGCCTGACGTGGGTCCTTTCTCGTTGAAGTTCCACCAGCCCGTAGCGCGACATCGTCTTCAAGGTGCGCGACAGATTCCCCGGTTGCCGGCCCGTGGCCTTGGCCAGCGCCGCCATGGAATCGGGGTTGGTCTCCCGGATTACCTTCAGCAGCGCGCGGTTCTGATCGCTCAACACTTCGGCCAGCGACTTCATGGACGTGAACCAGATCCTTTGCTCGCCCGGCTTGGGCTTGCACTCGACCTTGGCGATGGCGATCGCCCTCGCCCGGATTTGCTCCTGGGGCATCACGCCGATGACGATGGTCTTCATTGCTGCGCTTCCTTGATGACGCGATCCACCTCTGCGAAGAAGTCCTTCAGCAACCGATCCGCCGATTCGAACGCGTAGGGGATGCCTTTGTCGCCCGTGGTGCGGTGACAATGGTCGTAGGCCAGGCGCCGCTCGGCGAACTTGAACTTCTTCGGCGGCTTCACCGCGTGTGCGTTGCCGTAGCCCAAGCCCCAGCGGCACCACCATCGAGCGTAGATTCGCGTTCGGCGCGACGGCTGGGCGACGATTCGCACCAGCGACAGCGCTTGGACACGACCAGGCGCGCCGCGCTCAGGACCGTGGCTGGTTCACGTGCACGCTCCTGCTCGGCGCGGCTCAGTATTCCCGCTCTGCGTACTCGACGGAATCGCAGCCTTTCGCTTTGGGGGCATCAGAAGTCGACCCCCACGCGCAGCTGCGCGATCAGCATCCGGCCTGGCGTGGCACCTCCGTGGACCATGCCACTGCCGAGATTGAACATCCACTTCAGCTGAGGCGACAGGTACCAGTTCACTCCGCCCATCAGCAGCGACAGCCGCCCGCCCTGCACGCCGCCGTCGCTCAGGTCGGTGTACGACGCGCGCAGCGCCAGCTCCAGGGCGCCCCAGCCTTCGTGGGCACCGAAGCCGAAATCCCGCTGCGGCCGCAGCCGGCCGATGGTGCCGGTCTGGCGGTCGTAGGGCCGGCTCTCGCCGGTGGCGCTCCAGTTCAGCTGCAGATAGCCGCCACCGAAGTGCAGCCAGCCGACGCCGGTCTGCTCCACCGCCGTCTGCAGCACCTCGCCCTGTGCTGAAAGATTGCCATCCATCCACGCGGCCTCGAGCGCCACGGTCGATGCGCGATCGGTCGAGATCGTGCCGGTGTCGATGACATAGGGCGCGATGTAGCTTTCCGGGCGCGCGCGAAAGCGCAATTGCCCGTTGCTCGATAGTTGCAGGTTGCCGCTCAAGCCAAGATGCACGAGCCGCGGCGCAGCCGCGCCGTCGGCGCGGCGATCGTCGACCGGCAACCAGGTGATGCGACCGATCAGCGTCGAAAGGTTCTTGATCGAGCTGCCGTACTCGGCCGCCGAACTGCTGCCATAGGCGCCCAGACTCCAGGTGCCCGCCTCCCGGCCCCAAGGCTTCCCTGCGCTCAGGCCAGGTGAATCGCCGGGCACAATCGCCTGCAGCGGCGCGGCCGGCTCCATCAGGCCGATGTCCCAGCTCGAGGTCAGGATCTGCAGACTCATCGACGGCTGGAAATAGCCGAACTGCAAGGCTCCGACATAGTCGAGGTTGGGCACGGCGACGTAGAAGTCGGCCAGGTTGAACTTGTTGGGCACGTAGCCAAACTCGAGCTTGTAGCGCAGCGGCACGACCAGGATCGCGCCGCCCTTCAGGCGCACACGGGCGCGACGCAGTTCGAAGCCATCGTCGAAGCCCGTCAGGCTCCCGCTGGTGCTGAAGTTGGCGCCGTCGACCTCCAGGCGGCCGCCGACGGCTCCGGCCAGACTGACTTCGTCGAAGCGCAGCACCGACCCGGGGTCGCCGACGGCCGTGTGCGCGACCAGCGCGTAGTGCAGCCCGCCCCAACCCTGCCAGCTGAAGTCCCATTCCCAGCCTGCCTCTTCGGACATGACGGGCGGATCCTGCAGTGCTGCTGTCGCGGCTCTGTTCGACGCGGCAGGCTGCGCGCAGCCGCCCGCCGACATGCCGGCCCACAGGGCCAGCGCGAGCGCCACGCGGGCGGCTAGGCGCAATGCAGGCCCCATCTGCCGGGTGGGTGCCATGTTCGATGTCGCTTCCCGACGAAGCATCGCTGATTCTGTTCAGCGGGGGCTGCGCGGGCCGCCACACGAGTGCCAGCTTGAAGCCGTCAGGCACGTCGAGCGGCCTCGGCAGATTCTGCTAATGGCAAGCGACAAGGCTTCAAAAGATCGTCGTCGGCAGGCGATCGACGAGTTCCTCGAGCGAAAACCCGGTCAGCGGCAGCAGCGGAATCGGCGCAAGCTCCGACAGCGGCACGACGTCCCAAAGTTCGAAGGGCGTCCAGCGCATGACCATCACTATGGGGTAGCCGCTACTTCGGAAATAGGAACGTCAATTGAAGGCGAAAGCTCCACCCTTGCGGCCCCGCGTCCGGCGAAGCGGCCCAATAGCGTGTAGCCACACCGAGTTGCACAGGCTGATCCCCCCACGTCATCAGTTGGGCCACTGTTGCAACGATCGGCACCGACCACTTCTTGGACTTCCAGTCGTAGGTTGATTCGGTGGAAATGTCGTAGGTCGTCGCGCCCTCGGTCGTGTAGCTCAGGAACGGTTGCAGGAACGTGGCGTTGACAGGCGACCGGTCGCTGTCGCCGGCCACCGACCAGATGTGATTGGCCAGCCCGCCCATCGTCCACGGCCCGCGCTGCGTCAGCACGACCCCCGTCGGCCCAAGGCCCCATTGCTTTCCGCCCAGCAATGCGTCGCTCGCCGTCGGCAGCAGCATCACTGGCCCCGCGCCCCAGATCAGCCCGCCAGCGGTGGGTTCCTTCGGCGAGAAGAAGAACGCTTGCAAGGTGTCGCCAATACCCGATTGGCGGCCCGACCGACCCGCCACGTTGTTCTGGCTCACCAGCGGCAGGATGGTTCGCGAGATCACGTTCCAATCCTGATTCAACGTGATCGGGATGACGGGCTGGACGTTGATAAACGACTTGTATCCATCGGCACTGCCGATGTTGTGATCGTAGTTGTATTGGATCGGCAGGCTGATCAAGTTGGCGATCGGGTTCGACAGCTCCTTGGCCAGGTCTTCTGCGCTTTTCGCCGACACCAAAGCGGGCGCGGTCTGTGCGACAGCCGAGGGAAGCCATGCCGGCAAGACCGCGGCGACCAGCAGTGCAAATGTGGGTTTCGACATCATCGTGAGTCCTTTCAAAACATTGCCATGCGCTGGAGCACCCAGAAAGCCGCAAGAGAACCGATCGCGTATGGCGGCAGCGCCCGGACGACCGCTGGTGTGCGCAACGCATGGAGCCGAGCCAGCCGGCGCAGCAGCGCAGCAGCCAGCAGTACGCCGGCGACGAACATCAGCTGACCCGCCTCCACGCCCAGGTTGAAGAACAGCAGCGCCGCCGGCACGGCGCCGTGCGGCAAGCCGAGCTGGGTCAGTGCACTCGCGAAGCCCACGCCGTGCAGCAGGCCGAAGCAGAAGGCGATGAGCCATGGGCGCTCGCTTGTCAGGCTTCGCCGGCCTTGCCGCCGGTTGAGGACCTCGGCCGCCACGAACGCAATCGACAGCGCGATCAGCGCTTCCGCGGGAGCCACCGGCACGGCGATCACGCCGAGCGTCGACGCCGCGAGGGTGATCGAATGCGCGACGGTGAAGGCTGTGATGGTGCCGACCAGACGCCGCCAGCCCGACACCACCAGCAACAGCGCTGCCACGAAGAGCAGGTGGTCGATGCCGCCGAGGATGTGCTCCACGCCCAGTTTGAAGTAGGTGCCGGCGATCTGGTCGAGGCTGCGGCGCCCGACCAGCACGGCCTCAGGCTGCGACGGTGTGAGGCGTACCGTCTCGGCGCCGGCCTCGCCGTCATCGATGCGGGCCAGAACATCGGTGGACGTGCGCTCGAGCCCGTCGATCCGCAGAGTCCCTCCCGCCAGACCGCCGCTGCAAGTGGTGCTCCAACGCGCAAGATAGGCACCACCGTCCCAGCGCGCCTCGCCCGGTTCCCGCAGGTCGCAGTTAGCGGGCAGGCGTGCCGCGATCGCCATGGGGCGCTCACCCTCGGCGGGAACCCTCCACAGCACGGCGTACCGATCTATAGCGATGACACGCAATTCCAGGTAACCGGGCTCCAGTGCGTGCGCCTGAGCGATACCGACCGGGATCACGGCCGTCAGCAGGCCCAGCAGCACAGCGCGGGCGGCGCCCATCACTGGCGTGCCACGTCTGGCGACGGGGTTTCGGCGATCTTCACGGCATAGCGGCTGCGGAGCCGATCGAATATCGCCTGACGGGCTTCGGCATCACGGGCAGTCGACCAGTCCCGCGCCACCGCGTCGCGAACCTCGGCGAGTGCCGGGAGCCTGCCGGGCACGGCTTCCGTGATCCGAACGAGATGGACGCCGTAACCCGAATTGACGGGGCCGCTCCACACGCCCAGCGGAACCTCCCGCAGCAGCCCGGAGAAGCCACGGCCGAAGACACGATCGACGGCCAGCGACGGGGAGAGGCCGACTTGCGCCGGCAGCATCGAGCGCCTGCCGAGCGCGGCGAAACGGGTGTCCGGCGCGGCACGCAGCGATTCGAGCACGCGGTCGACGTCCGCACGCGCAGGATCCTCGCCGAGGAAGACCTGTTGAAGCGCGATCTGTGCGTCGCGGCGGTAGTCCTCGGGATGCGCGGCAAGCCATGCCTGGAGTTCGGCGTCGGTCGGCGCGCGCCGCTCACCGGCCGCCTCACTGATGAACTCCATCTTCTGGCGCAAGCGTTGGCGCACGACGATGTCATCACGGTCGAGCCCCAGCGCCAGCGCTTCGCGGTAGTAGATCTCGTCGCGCAGATACTGCTCCGCCAGGCCTGCCATTTCTTTGTCGGTCGGCGGCCGCGACCAGGTGGACTCGAACCCGGTTCGAAGCAACTGCAGGCGTTCTGGCCCGATGTCGATGATCTGGGCCGGCGGCGGGCTCGCGGGAGCGACCGTCGCATAGACACCAAAGAGCAATCCGCCAATGAGGAAGAACTGGATCAGCGGCTCTCTGAGCAGCCGGATGAGACTTGACATGTGTTGACTCCCCAGCAAAGTGAACCGGACGGCACATGCCCGAGGCACTTGCCTTTGCCACCCACGGTGGCGGCTGTGAGATGGGCCGGGCTCTGGTGTTGGGCACGCTGCACGCGATCTGCCGCGGATCGGCGGATCAAGCTGGCCGATTCACACCGCGGGCAAGGGTGTACGGCTCAGCCCGGCGTGTACCAGATCGGCGACGTGTAGGCGCGTTCCTGCACGTCCACCGGCGCGCCCTGGGGGATCTTCACGCCAAACACCTTGGCGTCGAAGGTCGTCCAGCGTGGCGTCGGGATCTCCAGTACGCGCACGTAGTAGAAGGCCGACTTGGACGGGTCGAAGTCCTTGTCCGTCCAGAAGGTCTGAAGGAACGGGGCGCCGATGGCGTTGGTGTAGCTTGCGTCGGCGACGTTCACCGTACTGCCCACAGGTGGCACGCTGCCGTCCTTGCCTGGCTTTCGATTGCCCGACCAGGCGACGTCATAGACTTTTTCCCTGGTGCTTCCGTCGGCCTCGAGCCATCCCTTGACGACTTGCACGCGGTCCAGATTGGCGCCTTCCGGATCGCGCAGCACGCGGATCAGCAAGCCGGGCTTGGCAGCTGCGGCGGGGCCACGGGGAAGGTCGCCGCCCATCGGCACACCCTTGTCGTAGCCGTACTTGGCGAAGTCCGAGCGGTCCAGGTCACCCTTCTTGAAGCCCCACCCGGCGAACACGCGGACAAGCATGCGCGTGCCGGTCGTGGCGTAGACCTCCTTGCGGGCTAGCGCATCCCAAAGCGCCTCGCGGGTGTTCTCGCGCGCCCACACTGCGGCAATCCCTGCGGCGGCCGTCTGCCACGCGAAGGTCTTGTCGCTGTCGTTCTTGGAGAAGCGCCCCACAAGCGGCTCGTAGAAGCGAATCGGGTCGGCCGTCGGTTCCAGCGCCACGATCTTGCCGAAGTAGTTGTCCTCCTCCGCCGTCGAAAGCCCGGTGTGCGAATCGGTGGAACCGATCATGCCGAACTTGAAGGGGTTGGTGCCCAGCTTCTTCTGATAGGCCAAGCCGCGCTTCAGCGCCTCGCGGGCATATTCGCGCGGCAGCATGTCGGGAGTCTTGGGATCGGGCCCGAAACTGCCTTTGTCCCAGGTGTAGAAGTCTGCGAACTTGTCCTTGGGCGAGAGCTTAGGGTGCGTCTCGCCATCCCCCTTCATCTGCGTGACTTCGTAGACGGGTTCCCAGCGCATCCTGCGCTGCGCGTAGGCGCGGTCCATGGGGCCCTTGGTGAACGTCACGTCGTCGAACATCAGGCCGTTCGACAGGTTGCCGTTGTGCGGAATGGCGAGGAGGCGAACGCCGGCCTCCTTCTCGGACTTTTCCATCCAGTCCCACAGTCGCTCAGGGTCCTCGGTGTCGTAGGTCGAGATGGGGACGATCTTGTCCGCCGTGTCCTTGCCGCCGCGGAAGAGCACGTTGCGGTGCAGGTTGACACCGTTGGGCCCGGAGGTCCACTCGAAGCCGATCATCGCCGTGAATCGACCTGGAGCGTTGTGCCGTTCTGCGGCTTCCGTGACCTTGGCCCACATGGTCTTGCCAAAATCGGTTCCGGCCAGCGGGTCCTTGCCAGTCTGCGACGCGAGCTCCCAGAACTCATAGGCCTTGAACTTGCTCTCGAGCGTGCCCGGCGCAGCGATCTCGAGAATCCTGCGGCCGAAATCGGTCTCGAGCAGCTTCTTGTCGCGATCCGTGATGGCCACCGGCAAGCCGAGGTTCTCGGCGTGGTCGGTCACCACCAGGAAGTCGAGTGGTCGGCGCAGGCGTGCCTGCAATCCGGTGGACGAGGTCACCGTCTCGCCCTTGGCGAAGCGGTAGGCGTCATCGGGCGTGACCTTTGCACCGATGAGGCCAGCATCGGGCGAGTACGCGGTGTGCAGATGGGTGTCGCCGAACAGGACCTGGTTCGGAAAGTCTTGCTTGGGCAGGGCTGCGTAGCGCGCCGATGCCGGCGGTGGTACGAAAGATCCGCCATCACCGGAGCGTGGCTTGTTTTGAGCGAGCGCGAGTCCCGTGACGCCGCCGAGCGCGGCCGCAACGGCGATGGTCAGCGCGGATCGAATGGGGTGCATCGCTCGCTCCTGAAGAAACAGATGTGTGCTGGATCGGGGTCGTCGTACTGCCATCCGCGTCGATCAACGACCGTCTTGATCTACGTCGACCTGGCGCGTCGAACCCATTTGCGACTCATCGTAGGGGCGGCCTGGGCGACTGGCTACTGGCAGTACTGACAGTCGAATTTCGGCATGGCGAGCCAGCGCCGGGCCCGAGGCGCCGCGCATGACCTTCAGGAGCCAAATGGCGAGACGAAGCTGCGCCCTGCCAGCGCTTCGTGCATGGCCGCAACCAGGTGGCGGGCCAGTTGCGTCTTGACGACGTAGGCCGTGCCGCCGGCGTCGAAGGCGGCACGCACATAGTCCGCGTCTTCGTGCATGGACAGGAACACGAGCTTCGCGCTGCAGCCTGCGCGCCTCAATTGCCTGGCACATTCGATGCCATCCAGCACCGGCATGGTGATGTCGAGCACTACGACATCAGGCGCGAGCATGGCCGCCGCCGAGATCAGGTCAGCGCCGTTGGCGACCGAGCCGACCAACTCGAATTCGCCGGCAATCGCGCCCTCGACCAAACCCAGGACGTCGGGGTTGTCGTCGGCCAACAGCGCACGGGGAATGCGCGCGACAGCGCTCATTGGCCTTTGTATCCCGCCCCGACTGAAATGGAAACTGCCAGTTCTGACAGGCGGGCGGACCGCTATCGCCGTGGCGTCACGAGGCGATGCTTGACGGCGTACTGAACCAGTTCGGCCCCCGTCTTCAGTCCGAGCTGGGTCATGATCTTGTATTTGTGGAAGGCGACGGTTCTCGCCGTGATGTTCAAGATCTTCGCTGCCTCCTTCATCGCCTTTCCCTCCGCCAGCAGCTGCAGTACTTCACGCTGACGCGCGCTGAGTTCAGCGCTGCCGGGCTTCGGGGCGTCTTGGAGAAACGCGCGGATCGGCCTGCCCCCGGTGATCAGCGGCGTGACGTAGATGCCGCCATTCAGCGCCTTGTCGATCGCCAGTGTCAGCTCGGTGGCAGCGCAACTCTTCAGCAAGAACGCCGATGCACCCAAGCCGATGGCTTGGGCTGCGATATCAGGGTCTTCGCTGACGGTCAGGAAAATGAACTTGACGTCGGGCAGCTTGTGTAGCAGTTGCGCGCAGGCGTCCATTCCGTTCAACTCCGGCATCGCGATGTCCAGGACGATGATCTCCGGCCGGGTCTCCAATGCGAGCTCGATCAGGGCGCGGCCGTTTGCCGCCGTGCCGACGATCTCACACTGCGAATCCAGCAGATGCCGGAACGCATCGAGCAGCATCACATGATCGTCGGCAAGGAGGATGCGTGGCCGCTGCTTCATGGCTGCCCAGCCTCGGCCGGCAAACACAAGGGAACCTGTACCTGGATCCGCGTGCCTTCGCCGCGTCGCGATTGCACCGCGATATGCCCTTGAACCAGCCGCACACGTTCGCGCATGCTGACCAGTCCGAGCGAGCTGCCGCCCGTCATCTTCGCGTCATCGAATCCGCAACCCTGATCCGACAGGACGAGGCAGACTTCGTTCTCGTTCGCGGTCAATTCAACTTTCGCGCGGTCCGCGCCGCTATGCCTCACCACATTTTGCAGCCCTTCCTGGACCACGCGGTACAGGCAAAGCGCGGCACCATCAGGCAGAGTGCGCGGTACATCGTGCGTCTCGAACTCGATTTTGATCTTGTGTGCAGCGCCGACTTCCCGGCACAAGCCACCCACGGCGGTGACCAGACCGAGCTGCTCCAGTTTCGCCGGGTGCAGATCGTGCGAGAGACGATGCATAGCGGACGACATCTCCTTCACTCGCGCCGAGAATTCCTGCATCCGTCCGGTAATCGCGGTGCTCGCGGTGGGTGGCTTCTGGCCGAACATTTCCAGCTCGACGGCCAGCAGCGCAAGCCTCTGGTTGAAGTCATCGTGCAATTCGCGTGCAAGCCGCGTCTTCTCGGCCTCCTGCGCGCCAATCAGTCGGCCGCTCAAGCTGCGCACCGCGCGCTCGGCGTCCTTGCGTCTGGTGATGTCCATCGCGACGCCGCGGACCCGGACTGCCCGGCCTGCCTTGTCGCGCTCCACCCGGCCTCGCACGGCGATCCACCGTCTGCCGCCATCCGGAAGCACGATCCGGAATTCGCGCTCGTAGTCAGCGTCTGCAAGCAGTGATTCCGCAACCGCCTGCTGTACGGATTCGCGATCGTGTGGATGCGCCACTGCCAGGATTCGATGGTGATCAAGCCGTTCCGCCTCCGCGAAGCCGAACAATGCGCGGCCTTGCGGCGTGGTCCAGATTTCGTCGCGATCGATGTCCCAGACCCATGGGCCTAGGTGCGCAGCATCCGCGGCCAACTCCAGCCGCTGTTCGCTCTCGATCAGGCTGTAGGCGAGTCTTGACGCTTGCACGACCTCGTCGCTCAGATCGATTCCCATGGCCACCAGGATGGCCAGATAAAAGAAGCTGACGAGATAGGGAGTCGCGATCACGCCGGCGTCCACCAGCGAAGTCTGTACGCCAGCCGCCAGGATGAAGAACGTGATGGTTCCGCCCACCAGAGCAGCGCGGCGCTGCGGGCCCTGACGCCAGAGCGTGACTGCCGCGTCTGCCACGAACGCTGCGATCATCAAGACGCCGAGGTAATAAACCACGACCAAGGGATCTCGGGTTCCTTCCGCCACCGCGTAGCTGGCACCACCGAATGTGTCGACTGTTCGGATGGCTGTCACGTCAAGGTAGACCAGTTTCGGTTCGGGCAGCATGTTGAGCGTGAGCGAGCAAAGCAGCAGCCCGGACCCGAGCAGCGCGAGCCACTTCCTCCCTGTCTCGAAGAACACCCAAACAAATGCCGCAAGCGACATTGCGCCGACTGCTCCGACGATGTCGGACCAGCGCAGTATCGCAAGGTACCTCGCCGGGCTTCGAGCAAGCATCAAGGACAGTTCCAAGCCGGAAAAGGTCGCGAACACGAACGCGGTAAAGGCGAGCAACAGGTGCGCCGCCATGGGCCGGGTGCGCAGACCGATGCGGATATGAATCAACCCCAGGGCGATACATGCACCGGTCACCATCGGCCACAGTACCGTGATCCACGTCATGCGAGGAGTCTATCGGCTGGCTTGGTTCGGCTGCTCGCCATGCTCATTGCATGCGACTCCATCGGTTTCCGCTGGCGCCTTTTCGACGAGGTCATCGACGAATGCATTGCCGCATGGACATCCTGCCCAAGGCACCGCTGCAGCATGTACAGACTCGTTTGCCGCGTGCTCTCTACCCATCGAGACCTGGTCGACTCCCGAGCCCTGCATAGGCACCGAGCAAGTGACGCTCGCACAGGTACAAGGAGGAGCGTTCCCGTTGATGATGTAGTTCCAAAGATCAACGACGGGCAGGTTGTCTCATCCCCTGCCCTGCCATTCCCTTGCTCGGGACGGAGCCGCGAAGCGCGACGCACCGGTGCGCCCTATCCTCAAGAGCCGGGGCGGTTCATTGCGCTGCTGGCCGTCGAGCTGGAAATGTTCGGCCAGAAGCCAGCCACCGCGAGCACCGCGATTACCGGACGGATGACCTGACCTCGATCCTCGGCCTGTTCGTTCATCGTCCGCTGCGGCTGCTGATGATGGCCGTGTTCTTCCTGCTGCTGTGGGCCCGGCGGCGCCACCGTCGAGGCCAGGCGGGCAAGGGACGCAATGCGCTGCTGGTGCCCCTTTGCGTTCTTCACGGTGTTCGCGGCCTGGGAGTGGCTGGTGATGGTGCGCACGCCGGAGGCGAATATCCGTGTCGACCTGTTGCTGATCTGGCAAGCGGCACTCGTCGTGGTGGTCTGGTCGCTGGTCCGGACCCTGCGCAGGTAGGCGCCGCACTTGACGGACGCCTTAGCCGGGGCTCATTAGCCTGGCGTCGCCGCCGCGGGCAGCAGCAGGAGCACGGCGCCCGTCTTCACGCCGTCTTCCTGCAGTGCATTTCCGGCGTTCCATGGCCCCAGGTCACGAGGGCCTCGCCCTGATGTTCCCAGAACGTCTCGTTGCGGCCCTGGTAGCGGGCTCCGCTGCCGCTCGGCTGGACATGCATCAGCGAAACACTGTCGCCGCGTTCGGCGATCAGGGTCCGTGGGTCGGTCTGGAAGAACGTGACCACGACCTCGTTGG
>Ga0224510_10001926_pt1 | contig 13045 bp, 17 predicted proteins | sample SF_May12_sed_USG_FD_170161 | JGI IMG/M metagenome (GOLD analysis project Ga0224510, IMG submission 170161) | Sediment microbial communities from San Francisco Bay, California, United States - SF_May12_sed_USGS_4_1 | ecosystem: Environmental > Aquatic > Marine > Sediment | place: USA: California... | reverse complement strand
TATCCTGTTCTACAATTTCTCGTCATTTCTTGAAGATCCGTTGATGCTGTTCCGCATATGGCAGGGCGGCATGTCATTCCACGGTGGATTGATCGGCGTGATCGTGGCGATGCTGCTGTTTGCCAGAAAGAAAAAAGTTGGCTTCTTTAATGTTGCTGATTTTGTCGCGCCGTTGGTGCCGCTGGGTTATTTCTTTGGACGCATGGGAAATTTTATCAATGGCGAACTTTGGGGACGTCCTACTGATGTAGCTTGGGGGATGGTTTTTCCGCACGTGGACAATCTGGTGCGTCACCCTTCAATGTTATATCAAGGTGTGCTGGAAGGAATCGTGGTCTTTATTATGCTGTGGTTGTACTCGAAGAAAAAACGCCCGGCCATGGCTGTATCTGCCATGTTCCTGATCCTGTTTGGTGTGTTCCGTAGTTTCAATGAATTTTTCCGTCAGCCCGATGCGCAGTTAGGATTTATTGCATTCGACTGGATGACGATGGGACAACTATTGTCTATTCCGATGATTATCGCAGGCGCAATCATGTTGGCTATTGCCTATAAGCGCTAAAAAGTTAGGAGTTTTGTGTGAGTTTGCATCCCGAACAACAATATTTGGATACGTTGCGTTATTTGCTGGAACACGGTGATGAGCGGGTTGATCGTACTGGTGTGGGTACCCGTGCCACGTTTGGCGTCACCATGCGGTTTAATTTGCAAGAGGCGTTTCCTGCCTTCACCACCAAACGAGTGTATTGGAAAACCGCGATCAAAGAAATTTTGTGGATGTTGAGTGGCGGTCGCAATGTGCGCGAGCTTCTCGAGCAAAATGTCCATATCTGGTCCGATTGGCCGCATAAAAAATTTGTTGATGCCAGCGGTGAAAAAATTTCCATGCAGGAATTTGAACAGCGCATCTTGGCCGATGCGCAGTTTGCCCAGCAATGGGGTGACTTGGGCCCGGTTTATGGATTTCAATGGCGTCACTGGCCTACGGCATCCGGCGCAGAAATTGACCAGGTTAGCCAGGTGCTGGATATGTTGAATAACAATCCAACCTCGCGTCGCTTGATTATTGAAGGCTGGAATGTCGCGCAACTGGATGACATGGCGCTGCCGCCTTGCCACAAAACCTATCAGTTTTATGTCGGTGGTGGAAAATTATCCCTGGCGTTGTATCAGCGCAGTGCGGATATCCTGCTCGGTGTGCCGTTTAATATTGTGAACGGTGCGTTAATGACGCATATTTTTGCCCAACAGGCTGGATTAGAGGTTGGCGAGTTTATTTGGTTTGGTGCGGATGTGCATTTGTACACAAATCATGTTGAACAGGCGGCATTGCAGTTGTCCCGCGAACCAAAAGCTTTACCATCGTTACAGATCAAGCGTAAAGCCGCGAGCTTGTTCGACTACACGGTCGAGGATTTTGATTTGCTTGGCTACGATCCACATCCTGCCATTTCAGCACCGGTGGCTGTGTGATGATGATTTCAATGATCGCCGCCATGGGCAGGAACCGCGAAATTGGTAAAGACAACCAATTATTGTGGAAACTGCCCAATGACATGAAATGGTTTGTCGCCAATACCAAAGGCAAACCCATTATTATGGGGCGAAAAACCTTTGAGTCGTTCGGCAGCAAGCCACTGCCGAATCGACTGAATATAGTGGTGACTCATGACAGACAATATCATGCGCCCGGTGCGGTGGTTGTGCATGATGTCGATCAGGCGATTGCAGCAGCGGGCGATGTGGATGAGGTTATGATTATTGGCGGGGCCTCGTTCTATCAGCAACTGTTACCCAAAGCCGATCGTTTGTATCTTACCTACGTTGATGGTGAGTTTGATGCGGACGCCTGGTTTCCCGAGTTCAACAATAATCATTACCAAATTGTATCTCGTGAAATCCATCAGGCCGACGAGAAGCACGCGTACCCCTATTTATTTGTAGTCCTACAACGCCTTCCTTGATTTTTTAATTGTCCATCTTCTGCTAGATTTACAATATTGTCGCACTTGTTTTTATAGGGGGGCGACAAACGTATTTCTGTTCAACAGCAATCGTTGTTGCTAAATGTTGAGTGTGAGTATTCCATGAATTTCATAAATGGCATCACCATTTTGTTAGTGTATCAATTGATCGGTGAAGTGACCGTAATTTCTCTCGGCATTTCTATTCCCGGACCTGTGCTGGGTATGTTCATGCTGTTTGTGACGTTGATGATTCGTAAAGGTGTGCCCGAGGCGGTGGAAGCCGGTGCCAATGCCTTGCTGAGTCATTTGTCGTTGTTATTTGTGCCTGCCGGCGTTGGTTTAATGGTGCATTTTTCGCGGATTAGTGACGAGTGGATTCCTATTGGTGTCGCCCTGATTGTCAGTACGGTGGTAACGATGATCTCCACGGCGTTTATCATGATAGGGTTGTCGCGGATCACGAACAAAAGGATCACCAATGACCGATAATTCTAATTTGGCATTGTTGTGGGTGTATTTGTCGGCTTCACCGTTGCTGGGGCTGACAATGACATTGGTAGCTTATACCATCGCCTACAAGCTATATGTGAAAACCAATTCCAATCCTTTGTTCAATCCGGTGGTAAGCGCAGTTGCAATGCTGATTATTTTTTTACTGCTGGCAGATATTGATTACCGGGAATATTTTGAGGGCGCCAAGTTTGTTCACTTTTTGTTAGGTCCAGCAACCGTTGCACTGGCGGTGCCGCTGTATCAACAGGCAGGGCGAATTCGTACCTTGTGGATGCCGGTGCTGTTGGCGATTGTTGGCGGAGTGGTCATTGCTTCGTTAAGTGCAGTAGCTGTCGCAGCGATGCTTGGCGCTAGCCTGGAAACACAGTTATCTCTTGCTCCAAAATCGGTGACGGCACCTGTGGCTATGGGCGTGTCTGAAAAAATTGGTGGATTGCCCTCGCTCACGGCGGTTCTGGTGGTGACGACGGGTATTTTGGGTGCGGTTTTGGGCGCGAAATTATTTGAATTGTTCAGAATCAAGGATGATGCAGTGAAGGGCATTGCCATGGGGGTGACTGCGCATGGAATAGGTACCGCTCGCGCCTTTCAGATCAGTTCGCAAATGGGTGCATTTTCTGGATTGGCAATGGCGTTATCGGCTCTGGTGACGGCATTGATGCTGCCTTGGATCGTTAAATATTGGGCCTTATTTTTACAGTGATGTTACATATTGGCCCTAGAGTTTTTTTAAGAACTGCCGGGTTCAACGCAAGAATTTAATAGTTGATTTATCCTTATTTTTAAACGCATTATTTTTCAGTGAGATTGTGATAACCCTCAGAAAGTAAAGCATAAAAAATAGCATATTGCCGCCGTAACAGTAGGCCAGGAGGAATGAATCATGGCTGATGTTCGGTACAAACTGCTAGTAGTGGATGATGATATGGAAATTCGTCAGTTTGTTGCAACGGTTTTGGGCGCAGAACTGTCGTGCGATTTATTACAAGCGGCGAACGGGAAAGATGCGTTAAAACTCTGTCGAGAGTATTCCCCTGATTTGGTGCTGCTGGACGTTGTAATGACCGGCATGGATGGCTTTGAGGTTGCGAAGCAACTGAAACGAGCGGCGATACCGTTTGTAGCGATGACAGCATTGGTGGAAAGTGAGCATATTCGCCACCTTGTTGACTTGGGTAGTTTTTCCTTTTTGGCTAAACCGGTGAGTCGTCAGCAGTTGCTTGGTACGGTTATCTCCGCCTTGTCACGTATTGCCCATGTGCGTGAGATTCAACGATATGCCGATTCGGCCGCCGATATTGGTACGGCGCGAGGTGCTATCTCCGCCTATTTTTCCATTCATCCAGATCAGTCATTTGATCTGCTCAAAGAGATGGCCAGAGATGTCCATGGAAATGTAAAGGATACCGCCCAAGTGGTGAATCAGTTTCTTGATTTTCTGGCCAGAGCCAACCAAAAGCGCGAGGCGCGGCAGATGCGCCAGAAAAAACGCTCATAGCGCGAGGGGCTTGCTAATCGGTTGTTAATATTGTATTTTATCAACGTTTTCGGTCCATAATATCCGCCGTCAACAGGGCACGTCCGTCTTCCGCGTGCAGAAGGATTTTTTGCTTGCACCATGCGAGCATGTCTGCGCGGAGATGGTTTGATGGACCAAAATAAAAACAATTCCCATTTAGCTACAAGTACAGACGAACAGCGACTGTATCAATTACTGAGGCACCAGGTTTTAAGCCATGTTGCCGATGCCGCTAGTCTTGCCGATTCCACTCGCTTTTACACGGATCATTTTGGCAATACCTACCTTGAATCAGGTGAACACGTATCGTTTGATCACAACCTGTGTTCAATTGTTAACGCATTGAACATTCTTCATCAGGGCTATCCGCAAATTGGACCTTGGACAAATGCGAGTCAGCGTCGCGCCAGTGTCCTGATTGTCGATGACGAAATGTCGGTTCGCTCCATGATAAAAACCGTGCTGGAAGATAGTGTTGATGCAACGATTCATGAAGTAGCAGGGGGCGAGGAAGCCCTGGCATTTTGTAATAATCATCGGCCTGATATTGTGCTGCTGGATATGGTGATGCCGGATGTGGACGGCTTTTCTGTAGCTAGGGAGTTACGGTTAAAAGGTATTCCTTTTGTTGCAGCAACATCGTTATCTGATTTGAAAAGCTTGCAGCGTGTTATTGAAGCTGGATGTCTTTCGTTCATCGCCAAACCCATGTCATTTTCGCAAGTGCAAGGCGTGATGATGGCTGCGCTCAAGCAGGTGAAGCATACCAGGGTGGGGATGGGGTTTGACCAATGTTGTGACATTTGCACAGCACGTGGAGCGCTTTCGGCGTATTTGGCGATTTCTCCGGAAGAAGCGTATGAAGTGATTCGCGAAATGGCCAGAGATAATCATGGCAGTAGTCGCGATATCGCCAAAGAAATTAATCAGTATGTCGATTTTATGGCGAAAATAAAGAACAAGCAGGTTGCGCGCAGCACACGCAAAGATTCGCGGCGAAACAACAATAAACGGCGCAACTAGTTTGCGCCAGATTATCGGTCGGGGTCGACATGGCGTCCACTGCTGTTGTTGATGCGAAACCAGCCGGTGATGCTTCGACGTGAACGATGCGCTGTACAGACTTCGTGTGGGAAACTTTCACTTAAAAAAACCACCAGTCGCCCAAATGTGGGCAATATTTCGGCAAAAGGTTCAACATCGTTTTCATTGCGGTACATTTTTAGATCACCGCCGTCGCTTTTTTTCCAGTCATGATTAAGATACAGAATTGTTGTTAAGCGTCGATTGCCTTGTCCTTTGAAGGCATCGACGTGACGTTTGTAATAGCTGCCCTGCGGAAAGTGCGCGTAGTGACATTCGTAGTCAAACAATCCCAAGAACAGCTCGCGATTGACGTGTTGTCGCAGTGACTCCATCCAGTTAAAGTAATCTGCCGTGGCAGTATCATCTTTGTTAAGCCAGTGAATAACGTCGGTCCTGATATCATCATTGGTGTGAAATTGGTCAGCTCGGCCAATACCTGCACGTTTGAATTGCGAGTTATCCAGCGATAAAAAATGTTTTTCCAGCTTGGCCAGTAACTCGCTGGGCAATGCCTGGTCGATAACGGCATACTGTTGTGTGACCAGGGTGTTGACGATGTGTTCAAATATGGTTGGTTCTGACGTATCGGTCGCAGGATTCAAGGCTGTTTTTCCTCGATAGTATTTACCGCAGTTATACCCGAAAATTGGCTGATTGTCGTCCATAAGCGGCGAGCGATTTATTTTTTACGAGGTGTTCATGAATACGTCCTTTGAAGGATTTTCGCCCAAGCTGTTCCAGTTTTTGCGGGATCTGAAAAATAACAACAAGGCATGGTTTGAACAGAACCGGGATCGTTACCAGCAGGACGTGGTTGAGCCGATGGTGGCTTTTATTGCGGCAATGGTAGAACCGATGCGGGAGGTTTCGCCCTATTTTCAGGTGGTGGCCAAGGCCCATGGCGGCTCGATGTTTCGTATCTATCGGGATACCCGGTTTGCCAAGGACAAGCGGCCCTATAAGGAAAATGTCGGCTGTCAGTTTCGCCATGAGGTCGGCAAGGATGCTCACGCGCCGGGGTTTTACGTCCATCTGGAGCCGGATAATATTTTCTTCGGCGGCGGCATTTGGATGCCACCCACGCCTGTGCTCAACAAGGTGAGGATGGTGATTCAGGCTTTTCCTAAATCCTGGGAGCAGGTGGTGGAAAATCCGGATTTCAAATTGCGCACCCACGGGGTTGAGGGCGATGGTTTGATCAAGGTGCCGCGGGGATTTGCCGAGGATCACCCCTTTATCACTGATATTAAAAGAAAAAGCTATTATGCCATGGGGCAGGCGACCGAGTGCGAGGCATGCCAGCCAGAATTCGTTTCGCAGGTGGCAGCGACTTTCGAAGCCGTGGCGCCCTTGATGAAGTTTTTGTGTCGGGCGTTGGAAGTTCGTTTTTAGAAAAAAACGCCAATGAGGTATCGAGCCTGGCGACTGTTTCGGGCATAATCCAGAGTCGAATAGTTGGCGAAATTGGATAAAGACATGTCACAAGCAAGCGCGCGTCATATTTTGGTTGAAACCCAGCCATTGTGTCTGGAGTTGAAGGCAAGGATTGAAGCCGGTGAGGATTTTGCCGAGTTGGCTAAAAAGTATTCAACCTGTCCCTCTGGGCGTCAGGGCGGTGCCCTGGGTTCTTTTGGTCCGGGGATGATGGTCGAGGAATTTGATCGCGTTGTGTTCAGCGCACCGGTAGGACAAGTCCAAGGTCCGGTACAAACGCAATTTGGTTACCATTTGATCGAGGTTACAAGCCGCACGAACTAGGTGGTCTGTTTTGCGCAATCCACGTGACGAAATTGTACCCGGTGATCCGGCAGTACTAAAAAACTGGCTGGTATTTCTGGGGCTGTATATCGCGTTCCTGCTTTGGCTGGAACCGATGATTGATTTTTTGATGACCATGCTGCCGCTGGATCGATCGCTGGCGGCGATTGATGCGTTTAATCAAAAGAAACACTATGTGGCAACCATTGCATTTGGCGTTGCTCGCAGCTTGCCGATCTTGATGTTTTTGTGGCTGGGTTATGTGGTTATGCAGGCGCAACGTCTGCCACCCAAACATATCAAACTGCCATTTTCGGTGAAGCTGATCAGTGGGCCCAGGGCGAAAATGATCGGCATGATGATGATGTCTCTGGCGCTGTTGCTGTTGTTGCGCGAAGTGTCGATGTTGGTGTCGGTACAACCGGTGTAGCAAGTTGCCACACGACGACGATTTTAGAAGAAAAGGAAGCGGTAATGCCGGCGTTTTACCAAGCCGTTTGTGATTGCGGATACAAAATCGATGGACTGGTTGATGGGCTGAATTCGCACGGTGAAAACTGGGCGATTGCCCAGTGTTGTTCTTGCAATCAGATGATTTCGGTTTCTGATCATGCGGCGTATTCGCATTGTGCCCACGAGTATCAGTTGTTTGCCTGCCCCTGCTGTGGGAGTGCCGATATTTTTCTTATTCCTGATCTGGATAGTTCGCTGCATTGCCCAAAATGCAAACACCAGACTCTGCAGCTTCATGAGACTGGTGTCGAAGCGGTCGTTGAATAGACGCCCCCGATTTCTGCTGTCCTCAAGCTTCCCGCCGTTCAGATTGTCGCTATATTAAAATAGCCTGTCGCTGCCAACTTGATACGCCGTAGCTGTATCGAGCGCGATAATTGCATTTATCCCAATAATGTTTGAACATGGCAAAAACCAGACTCAAGGGAGAGATGTTTTGTGAAAACGCTGCTGAATGCCTTAGAGGCGAGGGTGTTGGGCTGTATGATGGAAAAGGAAGTAACGACGCCAGACCAGTATCCTCTTTCATTGAATGCACTTTGCAATGCAGTTAACCAAAAAAGCAACCGTGATCCGGTGTTGTCTTTGTCGGAGTCAGAAGTTCAAGATGTGGTTGATCAGTTATTAAAAAAACATTTGCTCACCGACAAAAGCGGTTTTGGCAGTCGGGTCGCCAAATATCAACATCGCTTTTGCAATACCGAATTCAGTAAATTGAAACTCTCGCCAGGCGAGTTCGGTATTGTCGCCGTTTTGATGCTGCGTGGCCCGCAAACGCCGGGCGAATTGCGGACTCGCTGTGAGCGTTATCATCACTTTGCGGATGCGCAGGAAGTGGAGATGGTGCTTGAGCAATTGGCAGCCAGAGAAGATGGCGCGCTGGTTGAAAAATTGCCGCGCGAAACCGGTAAACGCGAAAGCCGGTACATGCACTTGTTTGCAGATGATGAATACGTGACGAGTATGCGCGATGCCATTCATGTGAGCGTTAGTCACCACGCCAGTGGTGGTTCAGGCGAGCCGAGCAGAATAGAGGCTTTGGAAGCCCGAGTGGAAGCGCTGGAACAGCAACTTGCGCAGCTCAAACAGCAGCTTCAGTGATGATTCCTGGACAAATCAGCTGCCCGATACGGTGCAGCTGATGGTTTGATGATCTGGCGAAATGGCAAAAATAGTTCAAGACGTGTAGCTATTTTTGCGCGAGTTGTAGAGGTCAACCAACTGCTGTAGTTTTTCCTCGTCATATTCCCGCAAACCACTTAGCACCATATTTTTTTCACCGCTACCGACGACGTTGCCGTTGCAGAGCAGTTGAAACTTCAATTGTGCATCGCCGCGCTTGCCGTCGACGGCCAAGGTGGCCTGGCTGAGTTCCAGTGAAGGCTTGGTGAAATCCAGTCGATCAAGCTGAATGACCATGCTTTCGTAAATCACCAAGGGGCGATCAGGATTAATCATCACCTGATGATTGGCCATCAATGGAACCAAAATATGCGGGAAGGTTTGTCCTGAAAACGCAACATAGGCGCTGGTCAGATTGGCGATGGTTTGAGGATCGAGTGTACGCTCGCCGTGGCGGGCAACACTCAGATAATCTTTGCCGCGACTGTCACTGATCGAAAATTCGTCGCCATTGGTGTCTGGCAAAATAATCGTGCTTTCTTCCGACACCATGCCTTGAAACACAAAACGCATATTCTGGCTAAGCCCGTACTTGTTGAGCACCAGCGAAAACAGCAAGTCGCCGGGAACGCAAAAACGCTTGGCATCGTGATCATGAATGGGATTAAAGTCACCTGCCATGTCTTTGGCAAATGAGCTGGCTTGCTGACGGGAAAAGTGGATGCCGTCAGCGTGTTCAGAGTAATAATTTTCTAGCAGCATGGACTCGTTCAGGTGCTTGGGGCGGTTTGAAGGACAAATCAGGGCTAATCATAGCAGGCTGATTGAAATAACGAAATGTTGAGCTTCGGGGCGTTACTCATTGAAACAAGTATGGTATGCTTCACCGCACTTCCGGCACTCATGCCAAGCCGTATTCGGGGACTGCCTAAATGACCAAAACCCAAGCAAATCAGCCGTTAACTGACCAGGAGTTGGTTGAACTGGACGATTTTTTGTTGTCTACCGATGAACAGAGCGGCGCTCTGTCCGTGGACGAAGCGCATGGCTATATCTCGGCGCTGGTGGTGTCTGATGCCCAGATTGAGCATCAGGAATGGTTGTCTGCAGTGCTGGCGGAGGCCGATTTTGCCAACGATGCTGAGCGCGATCGCATCGAAGACCTTCTGTTGCGGATGTACGATGAAATTGCAACGGGTCTGGAGGCGGGTCGTCGTTTTGAACCTCTGGTGATTGAAGAAGAGGAAAACGGCGAGATCCTCGAGATTCCCGAGGGTTGGTGCTACGGATTTATGCTGGGCGTGGCTGAAGAGCAGGATCGCTGGGAAGATTTGCCCAGAGAACAGCAGGAGTTGCTGGCACCGATCGCCAAGCTGGCTCTGACCTACAGTGAAGATGAAGACACCGATTTGGATGAAGAGGACTACGAGTCCCTGGTTGACCTGATTCCAGGATCAGTCAACAGCTTGTACGACTACTGGCACTAGTGCCAGCGGAGTCTCAAGCCTAACCCCGCCTACCGAGCGGGGTTTTTTTTGATAGTCATCAATTGATCATAATTTATCCAGTTGAGATTCTTAGGTTTTTCTGTGCTTTTTGAGTGTTACGGCATCTTTTATGCCTAGCATTCATCGAATGAAGCAGTGAGCGAGAGAGGTAATTTATATGAAACCAGAAACAGTAGACGCCCGCATTACACCCGAAGGCCGTCTGGATATTCTGTCACAGGCAGAAGTCGCAAAACTGCTCGATAATAGCCAGGGGGGGCTGTACAACATTTTTCGCAATTGCTCGCTGGCCGTGTTGAACTGCGGTAACACGATGGACGACGGCAAGGCGCTGATGGACAAATACAAGGATTTCGAAATCCGTATTGTTCCCCAAGAGCGCGGCATAAAGCTGGAAGTGAAGGGCGCGCCCGCTAACGCCTTTGTTGACGGCAAAATGATTAAGGGCATTAACGAGCATTTGTTTACCGTGCTGCGGGATATTGTCTACATCAGCGATGAAATTGAAGACAATCCGAAATTCCGTTTGGACGATTCCGAAGGCATCACCAATGCGGTGTTCCACATTCTGCGCAATGCCGGTGTATTAGCGCCTGCACCCAATCCCAATTTGGTGGTGTGCTGGGGCGGGCATTCGATCAAGCGACATGAATACGAATACACCAAGCATGTTGGCTATGAAATGGGGCTGCGTGGTTTGGATATTTGCACTGGATGTGGTCCTGGTGCGATGAAAGGCCCGATGAAAGGGGCAAACATTGCGCACGCCAAGCAGCGAATTAAAAATGGACGTTATGTTGGTTTGTCAGAGCCAGGCATTATTGCCGCCGAGTCGCCCAATCCGATTGTGAATGATCTGGTGATTTTGCCGGATATAGAAAAGCGTCTGGAAAGCTTCGTGCGTATGGGACATGGCATTGTGGTGTTTCCTGGCGGTGCGGGAACGGCGGAAGAAATTTTGTATTTGTTGGGTATTTTGTTACATCCGGAAAATGCCGATGTACCGTTCCCATTTATTTTGACCGGACCAGAAAGTGCGCGTGAATACTTCAAGCAAATAAATGACTTTATCGGCCTGACGTTGGGCGAAGAAGCGCAGCGCATGTACAAGATCATCGTCAACGATCCTGCTGCCGTGGCTCGTGAAGTGATCAAGGGCATAGAAACCGTTCGCGAATATCGTCGTTCAACAGCCGATGCGTATTATTTCAACTGGCGCCTGAAAATTGAGCACGAATTCCAGAAGCCATTTGAGCCGACACACGAGAATATGGCCAGCCTGGCACTGCATAAAAACCAGGAAACCCACATGTTGGCAGCGAACCTGCGACGCGCATTTTCCGGAATTGTCGCCGGTAACGTGAAGGAAGACGGTATCCGCAACATCGAAAAGCATGGTCATTTTGAAATTCACGGTGACCCTGCGGTGATGGAACCGCTGGATGCCTTGCTCAGTTCCTTTGTGAAGCAGCAACGCATGAAACTGCCTGGCAAGGAATATATTCCCTGCTACCGCATCATCAAGTGATCAAAATGTGCAAATGCATGACGGCCGGTTTATCCGGCCGTTTTTTTTGCTGATGTAGTACACTAGACGTTGAGATTTCAGGACGTTGATGCCGGAGGTAGGTGTATGGTCGACGAACAGCAGGCAGAAAGACAGACTAGGCGCTGGGTGGAGCAGGTTATTGTTGGCTTGAATTTTTGCCCATTTGCCAAAAATGAGCTGGTACAAAATACCCTGCGAATTTCTGTCAGTGATGCGACGACCATGGAGGCTGCGCTACATCGCCTGGCTGATGAGTGGCGTTTGATGGATGAAGACGGCAATATTGAAACGACTCTGCTGGTGTTTAGCCATGGCTTTGAGCGTTTTGACGATTTTCTCACGCTGCTGGATTATGCCGATCGCTTGCTGGAAATGCAGGGCTATGTGGGCACCTATCAATTGGCGCATTTTCATCCTGACTATTGTTTTGCTGACAGCGATGCGACGGATGCTGCCAACTACACCAATCGTTCGCCCTGTCCCACGCTGCACATTATTCGTGAAGCGAGCATGGAAGAGGTGTTGCGTCGTTTCCCAAATCCTGAGGCGATTCCTGTGCGCAACATGGAGCTTGCCCGCAGTAAGGGGTTGGAGGTTATGCGAGAAATTTTGGCTGGTTGCATAGCGGGAGAGAAGTGATGGCGTTTGTTGAAGTTTCAGGACTCACAATTTATCCACTCAAGTCGGCTGCTGGCGTTCAGGTTGAACGGATTGAACTCGATCGTTTTGGTTTTGTCGGCGATCGACGTTGGATGGTGGTGGATGATGCGGGACGATTTTTGACCCAACGCCGCTTACCTAGAATGTGTTTGTTGCAGGCACAAACCGATGAAAATGACAGCCTCACTTTAACTGCGCCCGGGATGGACGTGCTGCATACACCTGCGCCGTTTTATGCGGAATCCACGGTTGTACAGATCTGGAATGATGAATGTGCCGCCATTGATGCGGGTGATGATGCCGCGCGTTGGTTGCAGCAATTTCTGGGATGCTCGTGCCGTTTGGTGTACTTCCCGGAGGAGTCGGTTAGGCAGGTGGATACGACCTATGCGCGCGCTGGTGAGTTGACTGCGTTGAGTGATGGCTTTCCCATTTTGCTAATCTCTGAAGCATCATTGAGTGATTTGAATAATCGACTCGCAGCACCTGTGACCATGGACAGATTTCGGCCTAATCTAGTGGTCAAGGGCTGTCTGCCTTTCGCGGAAGATGGCTGGAAAACGCTGGCGTTGGGATCGTTGCGTTTACGTGTCGTCAAGCCATGCAGTCGCTGTATTATTCCTAATATTGATCAGCAAAGCGCGCAGACTCAGTCTGAGCCTGTGGCAACATTGACCACGTTTCGCCGTCAGGAAAATAAAGTGATGTTTGGTCAGAACGTGGTTCACGAAGGTCGAGGCAGCTTGGCCATCGGCGATCGACTGGAAATTATTGCCTAGATTCAGATTGAATCACCGACGTGATTGATGTGTGTGTGAGATCGATGCAGGCAGTGTTTGCAAGGCGCTTA
>Ga0224510_10001925_pt1 | contig 13048 bp, 13 predicted proteins | sample SF_May12_sed_USG_FD_170161 | JGI IMG/M metagenome (GOLD analysis project Ga0224510, IMG submission 170161) | Sediment microbial communities from San Francisco Bay, California, United States - SF_May12_sed_USGS_4_1 | ecosystem: Environmental > Aquatic > Marine > Sediment | place: USA: California... | reverse complement strand
GTGAACGAAGCGGAGCCGGGCGGCATGGAGGAAGACCCTGGGCGCATCCACCTTGGCAGGTCTCCCGTACCACCGGTCGCCGATCACCGGATGTTCGATGGCCGCGAAGTGGACCCTGATCTGATGGGTTCGCCCCGTCTCCAGGGTGACATCGACCAGCGAGACCGCCATGTTCGGCCAGCCGCACCTTACCCGATAGTGGGTGCGCGATGGCTTGCCGAACGGACTCACGATCCGGCGGCGAGGCCGGTTCGGATCGGCCGCGACGGGAGCATCGATCGTGCCGCGCGGCACTTCGAATGTTCCGTCCACGAGCGCCAGATAGTCGCGTTCGATCTCGCGACGGCGAATGGCCGAACTCAGCCTCTTGTGCGCCTCGTTCGTGCGGGCCGCCACCAGCAGGCCGGAGGTGTCCCGGTCGAGGCGATGCACGATGCCCCAACGCGGGTCCTCCCCCACCCCTCTGATCTCGGGGAAGGCGTGGAGAAGCCCCGCTGCCACCGACGGCTGGACACGACCTCCCACCGGGTGGACCACCAGACCCGATGGCTTGTCCACCACCACGACATGGGGATCGACGTATACGAGGTCGAGGGCGACCTCGCTCGGCACCAGGATGTCTGGACGCTCAGGCACCGCAAACGTCAACTCGGTGCCCGCAGACAGGCGGGTACTGGGCCCAACTGGGCTGTCCCCGACGGTGACGTCACCCGAGTCGACCACGGCCCGCGCTTCGGCCCTACTCATGTCGCCGAGAACCGCCACCACCTTGTCGGCCCGCTCACCGTCGAGGTCGGCCGGCACGACGTACCGGAAGGAGTCAGCCATCGTCGGGCCTGTGGCGCATCGCAACGAGGAACATGACGACCACCGCGATGGTGACGGCCGAGTCGGCGATGTTGAATATTGGGAAGTTGGGGAACTGGATCCAATCGATGACATGGCCGTCGAGCCACCCGGATCCTCGCGCAATCCGGTCGATGAGGTTCCCGGCGGCGCCCCCCATGACCAGACCAAAGGCGACGACTTCCCCGACCGGGCGTGGTTTCCGAAGAGCGAAGAGGATGACGCCGATGGCGATCAGGGCTGCCACACCGAGGAAGGGCCCCGCATTCTGGAAGAGCGAGAACGCCGCTCCGGGGTTCTCCCCGTATGTGAACCAGAGGGCGCCCGGAATCACGGTGACGCGCTCGTCGACGAACGAGAGTGCAGCGATCCGCTTGGTGACCAGGTCGAGCGCGACGATCGCGACGGCGATGAGGACCGCGGTGGCGTATCGGGCCTTCAGCCCCGTTTGGACGCGCACGTCACACACATGGTGGCGTACGGAAGCACTTCCAGCCTGGCGACGGGGATAGCGCTCCCACACGACTCGCAGGTCCCATACGTTCCGTCTTCCAACCGGCCCAGAGCTCGCTCCACCTTGTGGAGGAGGTCGATGCTGTTGCGCTCCAGGGACAGTTCCTTCTCGTATTCGAACTTCATCGAGCCGGCCTCGGCGCTCCCCGGGTCCGGGCTGCGATCGGCGGAGGTCTCGCTGAGCCGGGCCTCCTCGAGTTCCTGTTCGTGCTCGGCGATCAGGTCGGCAAGGCGTTCCCGCTCCGCTTCCAGCTGTGCCTTCAATTCGTTCAACTTGGTCTTCGCGAGCGCCTTGGCCATGAGCCTGAAACCTCCCTTGCAGCGCGGCGACTGTACCAACTCTCTTGGACTATGAGGCGTTCCTCCGGCAGGGCCCCCAGCTTCGACTGCGCCCACGGCTGGACGCGAGTCGGATGGGTGAGGACAATACGCACATGACCACCTGGGTGACCGCGACCGAGACCGGGTCACGCCTCGTGGTGTGGGTTGTGCCCGGTGCGTCGCGCACCGAGGTGCAGGGCGAGCATGGGAACACCCTCAAGGTGCGGGTCACGGCCCCACCCGACGGCGGACGGGCGAACGCTGCCGTTCTCGACTTGATGAACCATCTGCTCGGGGCCCCCGCGGTCCTGGTACGAGGTGAGTCCAGCCGGCAGAAGACGATCGACGTCGAAGGCCTGGACCCCGACACGGTCCGAGGTTTGCTCGAACGCTGAGGCGCCCGACGGATCACCGAGATCGACCGGCCGGGCGAGTCGTTACCATCTGAGGCCGTTTCCCGTCAGGAGTAGATCGTGCCCACGTCTGATTTCCGGCGAGTCGACCCCAAGGTCGATTTCCCGAGCCTCGAAACCGAGGTCTTGGAGCTGTGGGATCAGATCGACGCCTTCGCAGAGTCGGTTCGCATGCGGCCGGCCGACAACGAATACGTTTTCTACGACGGACCTCCGTTCCCGACCGGGAATCCGCACTACGGGAATCTGCTGGCCGGGGTCATCAAAGACGTGGTGCCCCGGTACTGGACGATGCGTGGCTACCGGGTCGAACGACGTTTCGGATGGGACACCCACGGACTGCCCGTCGAGATGGAGGTCGAGAAGCAGCTGGGCATCTCCGGTCCTCGCCAGATCGGCGAGTACGGGATTGCCGAGTTCAACGAGGCGTGCCGTTCGCTCGTCCAGACGAATACGGAGGCCTGGGAGAACATCATCCGCCGGATCGGCCGCTGGGTCGACATGGAGAACGACTACAAGACCATGGACACCGACTTCATGGAGTCGGTGTGGTGGGTGTTCAAGCAGCTGTGGGACAAGGGGCTCGTCTACGTCGACTTCAAGGTGTTGCCCTATTCGTGGGGCGCCACCACCCCGCTGTCCAACTTCGAGGCGAACCTCGACTACCGAGACGTCGACGACCCGTCGATCACCGTTCGATTCCCGGTGGTAGAGGGCCGGGGACCGGTGGAGACGGGCGACGAGATCCTCATCTGGACGACGACTCCTTGGACGCTTCCCGGCAACCTCGCCGTGGCGGCCGGTGAGGACGTCGAATACGTGCGAATCGACGATGAGGACGGCAGATTCTGGGTCGCGGCCGACAGGGTGGGCGCGTACTGGAAAGACGCTCCAACTCCGGCGGCTCGGGTGACCGGCGCCGACATGGCCGGCGTCCAGTACCGGCAGCCGTTCGACCATTTCGAAACCGAGCGGGACCGGGGGGCGTTCCGGATCATCCTCTCGCCCGACGTCACCACCGATGACGGCACGGGTCTGGTTCACATGGCGCCCGCCTACGGCGAAGCGGACTTCTACGCCCTGCAGTCGGCTGGCCTCGACGTGCTGGTCGACCCAGTCGACTCGGAAGGCCGGTTCACGGCCGAGGTGCCCGAGGTCGAAGGCATGAACATCAAGGAGGCGGACAAGGTCCTCCTCGGGATCCTGAAGGATCAGGGCTTGCTCGTCAGACACGAGAGCATCCGCCACTCGTACCCGTTCTGCTACCGCACCGGCACTCCGCTCATCTACAAGGCCATCCCCACCTGGTTCGTGAAGGTCGACCCAGAACACATGGCGCGTTGCAACGATTCGATCCACTGGGTCCCCGACTACGTGGGTTCCCGTCGCTTCGGCAACTGGCTCGAAGGCGCCCGGGACTGGGCGATCAGCCGCAATCGCTATTGGGGATCGTGTATCCCGGTGTGGCACTGCGAAGGGTGCGACACCTATGAGTGCATCGGCTCGATCGACGAGTTGGAGGCCAAGAGCGGGGTCCGACTCGACGACCTGCACAAGCACCACGTCGACGAGGTGACGTGGGACTGCGCCGAATGCGGAGCGACGATGGCTCGGGTGCCCGAGGTACTCGACTGCTGGTTCGAGTCGGGTTCGATGCCGTACGGTCAGGTCCACTATCCATTCGAGAATCGGGAGCGGTTCGAAGCCACGTTCCCGGCTCAGTTCATCGCCGAGGGTCTCGACCAAACGCGGGGCTGGTTCTACACGCTCCACGTCCTGGCGACGGCACTGTTCGGCATGCCGTCGTTCCAGAACTGTGTCGTCAACGGAATGATCCTGGCCGAGGACGGACGCAAGATGTCCAAGAGCCTGAAGAACTACCCCGATCCTTCGGAGATCTTCGACGAATCGGGGGCCGATGCGCTCCGCGCATTCATGATCAACTCGCCGGTCCTCCGGGCGGAACCGCTCCGATTCTCCAAAGACGGTGTCCGAGAGGTCGTCCGGACCGTGCTGTTGCCGCTGTGGAACACCTACAGCTTCTTCACCACCTACGCCGAAGCCGATGGGATCACCATGGCCGACCTTGCGGCGGCACCGGCACCCGAAGACCGACCCGAGCTCGACCGGTGGATCCTCTCGGTGCTCCAGAGCCTCATCGCCGAGGTGAACACCCAGATGGAGGGCTACTACCTGTACAACGTGGTCCCGCCAACGTTGGGATTCATCGACGACCTCACCAACTGGTACATCCGGCGCTCCCGACGCCGGTTCTGGTCGCAACGTGGCGAGTCGCAGGCCAGCGATGCCGACAAACTGGCGGCCTTCGCCACCCTATATGAGGTGCTGTCGACGTTCATCAAGGTGCTCGCTCCGGTTCTGCCCTTCGTCACAGACCGTCTCTACCAAGGGCTCGTGGCGGAAACGGACGGCGAGGCTCCCCGCAGCGTCCATCACTGCGATTTTCCTCGGGCCGATCAGGCCCTCATCGACGCGGGGCTCGAAGATGCGATGGCGATCGTCCGCGAGGTCGTCCAGTTGGGTCATGCGCTCCGGAAGCAGAGCCAGATCAAAGTCCGCCAGCCGTTGCGAAGGGTCAGCGTGCTGAGCCACGACCCGAAGGTACGGGCTGTCGTCGACTCCCACGCCGCTTTGATCGCCGGGGAACTGAATGTGAAGTCGGTCGATGCAGGCGCCGACGAGTCCGCACTCGTCGAACTCGGCGCCAAGGCGGACTTCAAGAAGCTGGGTCCCAGGTTGGGCGCCCGCATGAAGGACGTCGCTGCCGCTGTCACCCGGTTGGACGCCTCGTCCATCGAGGCCCTCATGGCGGGCGAGAAGCTCGAGGTCGTCAATGAGGAAATCAGCCTGGATGATGTGATCATCACCCGCGCACCCATCCCCGGCACGGTGGTGGAGTCGTCGGGCGCCATCGCCGTTTCGTTGGACACCACGATCGACGAGACCCTCGAAACCGAAGGCGTTGCCCGTGAGATCGTGAGCCGCATCCAGCAGGCGCGCCGCGAACGGAACCTGGATGTATCCGATCGCATTTCGGTTCGCTGGAGATCAGAGCTGGCCTCCGTGCGGAAGGCGTTCGGCGATCACGGTGTGGAGATCGCCCGCGAAGTGCTGGCCGACGACATCGTCGAAGCGGACGGCGGGCCCTCCGACTCCTCGGATGAACTCGGTCTGACTATCGAGATTCAGAAGGCGGTCTGAGCCCTCACTCCCAAGGCCGGCGAGGCCGGTCGTCGTCCTCGCCGTCCCAACCGTCGAGGCCCTCCTGCTCCCACGCATCGCCGGGTTCGTCGTCCGCGGACATCCAGCCCTCATCGACCGCTGCGTCGATGTCTCCGCCGGCCTGACGCTCCAGGGTCTCGTCACCGATCACCGGGGCTTCACGATCGCCCACGGTGTCACCGGTCTCATCCGCTTCGTCCGCGGCAGCCTCGTCGTCATCGGCCTCGTCGTGATCGGCATCGTCATATCCGGCTTCGTCATGATCGGCTTCGTCCTGGGAGTCGGCGTCGACCGTGACAACGGCGGCAGCCGGTCCGGAGAAGAGCGACTCATCCTGGAACGTCGCCTCGGCTAGCACATGGTCGAGCGTGTCGGCGGTTGGATCGGGATCCGGATCGGGAGCCGGTGCCGGCACCACGATCGGTGCGTTGTCGGCGACGCCGGGAGTCACCACCTCGGCTTCCGCCTCGGCGACCACCCGGTCCATCTCGTCGAGGTCCGACTCCAAGCTGGTGGCGAGCGCCCGGACCTTGTCCCGAATCTCGGACACACCAGCCTTGAGCGATGAGATCTCGAGCGACAGCTTGGCTCGCTCCTCGTCGCGGATGGCGGACAGGCGATCGTTCTGGGCCTCGGCCTCCGAGAGAATTCGGGCGGCATCGGTCTTCGCCTCGTCGACGATCATGTCCGCCGACCGCTGAGCAGCGACGAGCGCCCGCGAAATCGCACTCTCGGAATCGTCGCGACCCGAGAGGTCCTGCTCCAACACAGCGATACGTTCTTGGGCTTCTGCCAGCCGCTGTTCGTGAGCCTTGAGACTGGTCACGACCTCATCGAGAAAATCGTCGACCTCATCGAGGTCGTACCCGCGGAGCGCCGTGCCGAACTTCTTCTGTTGGACGTCGATAGCCGTCAACGCCATAACTACACCTCGATCTGGATGATGATGAGCTTACGGAGCGCGCCACGCGCATCCAAGGATCAGCAGATGATGCTGATCACGATGAAGATCAGGAGGACCGAGAGGTCCAACGAAATGCCACCGAGGTTCAGCGGCGGAATGACACGTCGCAGCGGAAGAACGACGGGCATGACGATTCTGTCCAGGAATCGATGGACCTTCCCGATCGGGTGGTCGTACGGGACCCTGATCCAGGAAAGCACGATCCACGCAAAGAGGACCAGGACGAACAGGTTGAGGAGTTGGCAGAACAATCGGTACAGGTCCACGCTCGGATCCTATTCGTCGAGAGGAAGCTCGTAGGCGCCCAGGGCCTGCAGCCGGCGTTTCTCTTCCAACCCCAGGTCAGAGCCTTCCGGGGTGATGAGCACCAGAGCGTCCCCGACTTTCCGCATGCGGCCGTCGAGGGCGTAGATGAGTCCGGAGGAGAAATCTATGACCCGCCGCGTCAGGTCCGAATCTGTTCGCCTCAGGTCCATGACCACCGGGATCCGGTCACGAACCCAGTCGGCCAGAATCTTGGCGTCCCCGAACTCTTCGACGACGAGGATGTTCGTCTGTGGTTCGGGGCGGATGGCCCGCATCGACGACGACTGCATCGTCGGGCGAGCGGTCGTCACCTGTGGTGAGCTCTGGCTGGGCATCGCCGCCGTTCGCGATGTCGCCGGTGGCGGTTCGATCCGGCGTCCCTCAGGAGGCGTCAACGGTCGCACCTTGCGTGGGTCCTCGGGCGCGCCCACGGCAACTGGGTCGTGGTCGCCATCGACCTCGACCTGGTCCTCATCGACCAGTCCCAGATATACGAGCGCTTTCGAGAACAGTGACGACATTACGTGAGACCCTCCCGGTCAGGACTCAAAGATAGCCCGTCCGGGACGAATGATGGTCGCACCTTCCTCGATCGCGACTTCGAAGTCGTCGGTCATCCCCATCGACAGTTCCCGGACCGACGGGTGGCGAGACACGAGACCGTCACGGATCGATGCCAGCTCACGGAAGTACGGGCGCGCACCCTCCGAGTCCTCGGTCAGAGGGGGGATGGCCATGAGCCCGATCACGTCCAGACCCAGTTGAAGCGCCCGCACCAGGCCTGCCTCGGCATCGTCCGGATCGAACCCGTGTTTCTGGCCCTCTCGACCGATGTTCACTTGGAGCAGTACGGGCGGTGCAGATCCCGGGCCCTTCATCCACGCCCGACCGAGATCGTCGCGGTCGTACGAATGAAGGAGTATCACCCCGGGTCGCACGATGCGGACTTTGTTCGTCTGAAGCGGCCCGACGAAGTGCCAGCGAATGTCACCGGGCAGGTGCGGTGCTTTCTCGGCCAATTCCTGCGCGCGGTTCTCTGCGAAGTCCCGGTGTCCCTGGTCGTACACACGGCGTATCGCGTCGACGGTCCGTCCTTTGGACACCACGACGACGGTTATGTCTTCCGAAGAGCGTCCGGATCGCGTGGCTGCGCCCTCGACCCGCCGCATCACGTCGGCGTATCCCATGCCGAAACTCAACCAGGTCGGGACGCGGGAATCCAACCGATGGCCGCCATCCGGTCGGCCGTGGCGTCGGCTCGATGCGAGTGATGCCCCGCTGTGCACCGCGTGCAGCTTCCGACGAGCTCCACGGGAATGACGCCAATCTGCCCTGAGATGACGGGGACCAGGTCCAGGGAATCGGTCCCCCAAGTGGTCTTGGTCTGGGCGACGGAAGGAAACCGGGTCAAGACCTCCGGGCCCACCTCGAAACAGCAAGCCCGGATATGCGGTCCGACATACGCCGCGTGCGGTTCGAATCCTGTTCGGGCCATGGCTTCGACGAGCGCGGACACGACTCCGGCCTCAGCCCCTCGCCATCCCGCGTGGGCCACCCCAACGGCACCGTCGGCGACGATCACGACTCCCGCACAGTCCGCAGTGAACACCGCAAGCGGCAAGCCCGGGTGTGTCGTGTAGATGGCGTCCGCCCTCCCCGCGGCTCCGGCGGCGGTGACCTCGACCACGTCCGACCCGTGAACCTGGTCGACCGTGCCCCACTCCACGGCGATTCCCAAGAGAGAGGCCGCCCGAGCTCGGGCGGCCTCATCTGATCTCATGTCGCCGTCGGCGGCCAGGGTGAATGCGACACCCGGCGCCGGCCTGATCATCCTTGGACGAAACTCGGGATGTCGAGATCGTCGCCGGCGGTCACCGGCGGTTCATAGGGCGTGGAGCGAGGAGCGGTACCCCCGGTCGTGAATCCCTGCCGACCGGCGCGCTTGCGGTCGAACCCGGCGGCGATCACGGTGACCCGCATCTCTTCTCCGAGCGCTTCGTCGACCATCGCCCCGAAGATGATCTCGGCGTCGTCGTCGGCGTGTTCGGAAACGACCTGGGCGGCAGTGGTCGCCTCGTGCAAGGTCATCGAGGCCGGCCCCGCCACCGACAACAGGACACCACGGGCGCCCTCCATCGAGGTCTCGAGCATCGGGCTCGAGATGGCTCGTTGGGCCGACTGGGCTGCCCGGTCGTCGCCGGATGCCCGGCCGATTCCCATGACCGCAGTTCCCGCATCGGACATGACCGTCTTGACGTCCGCGAAGTCGACGTTGATGAGTCCGGGGGTGGTGATGAGGTTCGTGATTCCAGACACACCGTTCATGAGCACGTCATCGGCCAGACGGAATGTCTCGAGCATCGGGGCCTTCGGGTCGCCGATCTCGAGGAGGCGATCGTTGGGTATCACGATCAGCGTGTCCACGGCGTCGCGGAGCGACTGGATGCCCTGTTCGGCGTGGAGTGCCCGCCGCCGGCCTTCGAAGCCAAACGGACGAGTCACGACACCCACGGTCAAAGCGCCGAGGCTCCGGGCCACTTCGGCGACGATCGGTGCGCCGCCGGTGCCGGTGCCGCCGCCCTCTCCCGCCGTGATGAACACCATGTCGGCGCCCTTGAGGACCTCCTCGAGTTCGGCCTTGTGGGCTTCGGCGGCGGCCCTACCGACCTCGGGATTGGCTCCGGCCCCGAGCCCGCGGGTGATCTCGCGACCCAGATCGAGCTTGACGTCGGCGTCCGACATCAGCAGCGCTTGGGCGTCGGTGTTGAGAGCGATGAATTCGACGCCCCGCACCCCGGCTTCCACCATGCGATTCACGGCGTTGACGCCACCGCCGCCGACGCCGACGACCTTGATGACGGCGAGATATCCACCGCCTCCGTAGTTGCCGCCCTGGCGGCTGGAATACATGTCTGTCACCGGTCTCTTCTCCTGGTGTCTGGGATGGGATCTGTGGTCGTATCCATTGACGAAATCGTTGTGTTTCGAGATGTGTTTCGAGATGTGTTTCGAGATGTGTTTCGAGTTGCGATTCGAGAGTTCTTTCCCTGTGCCCGAGGCGGTGCGAGGGCGCGAAAACCGACCGTATACCTCAGCTTTACACACAAACTGCCCGTTCGTAAAGGGTTTCCGCCTGAGGTTCTAGTAGAGATTCAGGGTTATGGAGCTTCAGGGTTCTGGGATGGTTTCATCCGAAGTCGACTGCTCGTCGGGCGGCAAAACAGCCGGCTGGCCGGGCGCCATAACGGTGAGAACCGAGCCGGGTGCAGGTTCGGTGGCGATGAGAGCGGCCACTGCCAGAGCCTTTTCCCGGCCGTTCTCCCCCGATCCGAGCCGCACTTCGAATCCCGACACCCTGGCACTGAACATGTCGCCCACATGCCGCACCTCGGCGGATTCGGACAGCTCGGGTGGCAACGACGCCACGAACTCGAGAACACCCACGAGTTCGGGAGTCGGCTCCCCCTCCAACGCCGGCACGACCACCACCGGCCATCCTGGCTCCGGGCTGGTGGCTGGTTCGAGCCGAACACCGTCGGCAGCGGTCGCCCACCAACCACCGGCGTCCAAGACCCAGGCCACCGGGCGCCGCTCTTCGATCTCCACCACGACCGTCTGGGGCCAGCGCCGAGCGACCGAAACCGATGCCACCCACGGGTCCTCCCCGAGGGCGGTTTCGGCAGCCTCCGTGTCGACATCCATCATGGGTACCCCGGCCTCGATACCGGAAGCTGCCAGCGTCCCGGCCACATCCACTTCTCGACCGCCTGCGACCTCCACGTCGTGCACCGAGAGGAAGGGCGATCGGAACAACCACACGACCGCCGCCAGCAGGGCGGCGACAAACAACAGCCGCGTGAGCCGCCGAAGAGAGCGTCTCGCCTGCGTCTCCTGCACGGCCTTGCGGCGGGCGGCCATCCTCGGATCCATCCGCGTCACGGGCTCTCCCCTGTGAAACCGACGAACCGGATCTCGGGGCTCAGGTCCACGCCCGTCTCGGAGCGAACCCGAGTCCGCACGAGGCGCACGAGATCGAAGATGTCTTGTGCCGTTGCGTTCCCCTCGGCCACGAAGAAATTCGCATGTCTCGTCGACACCGAGGCTCCCCCCACCGACATTCCCTTCAAGCCGAGGGAGTCGATGAGCCGGCCGGCCGAGTCCCCCGGCGGGTTCTTGAAGACGCTTCCGGCGTTGAGCGTCCCGCCCGGCTGGTGCTCCCTCCGCCACCGGATGACCTCCCGCATCTTCGCTTCACCGGCGTCGACGGCACCCTCCTCGAAGCAGAACGCCGCCGCAACGACGACCTCGTCGTCCTTCAGATTCGAATGGCGGTACGACAGTTCGAGTGCTTCACCATCGCGGTTGTCCACACGGCCGGCGGAGGTCACCACGGTGGCCGTACACAACACATCGCGGGTCTCCGTGCCGTGACAGCCGGCGTTCTGGCGGACGGCGCCTCCTACCGAACCGGGGATCCCCACGTAGAACTCGAGCCCCAGCCGCCCCTCCGCCACCGCTGAGCGGGCCAGCACGGGCAGGCTCACCGCCGCTCCCGCCTGGATCGAGTCGGGCCTGTGGGTGATCTCGTTGAATCCGGAGGAGAGCCGGATCACGAGGCCGTCGAATCCGGCATCGGCGATCACCATGTTTGAACCCCGGCCCAGCACGGCTGTCGGCACACCTTCGTCGGAGGCAGCGCCGAGGACCCCGATCAGCGTGTCGAGGTCCGGGGGTTCGGAGAAGTATCGAGCCGCTCCGCCCAGCTTGTAGGTGGTGAGCGGACCCAGGACGACGTCGGTGCGAACGATTCCGTCACCCACGAGATCGGCCATGCCGGTCATCGCGACTCCACCGCCGCCAGTATCTCGGGTCCGAGAATCGTCACATCGCCGGCTCCGAGCGTGAGAATGAGATCGCCGGGCGTGGCGAGCGATGCGATCACATCGGGTACGTCCCCGAGGTGAGGCACGTAGTGCACGTCGGCTGCTCCGGCCCTCGTCGCAGCATCGGCGACGAGGGCACCGGTGATGCCCGGGATGGGTTCCTCTCGCGATCCGTAGACGTTGGTCACGACCACCGAGTCGGCGAGGGCGAGCGCCCCGCCGAACTCGCCCGCAAATCGTTGGGTCCTCGTGTAGAGGTGAGGTTGGAAGATGGCGATCACCCGCCGCGGCGAACGGGCCACCGCTTCGCGGATGGTGGCGGCCACCTCGGTCGGGTGATGGGCATAGTCGTCGATCACGCTGATCCCGTCGATGGTTCCTCTGTGCTCGAATCGACGCTTCACGCCGGCGAATCCGGCGATTCCGGCCGCGCACCGATCGAGGTCGTATCCACACTCACCGAGCAGAGCCAACACGCCGCCGGCGTTCCTCACCATGTGCAGACCCGTGCGAGGGACCCGCACGAGAACCGACATCGTCCCGTTCGACAGTGTGAACTCCGAAGAGCCCACCCTCTCGACGACATCGGAGATCCGCCAGTCGGAACCAGCCCCCAATCCGAACGTGGGCACGCCGGTCCGGGCCGCGAGTTTGGCCGAGCCCGGATCGTCGGCACAGACCACGACAGGTCCGTCTACGCCGCGCACCACCCGGGTGAAGGCGTCCTCGAGATCCTCCAGCGTGCCGAAGTGGTCGAGATGCTCCGCCTCCACATTCGTCACCACGAGACCGCGGAGATGGATGTGCTCGAATGTCCCGAAGGCCTCGTCCACCTCCAGGACGAACAGGTCGTCGCGCCCGATGGCGGCGTTCGTTCGGAACTCCACCAGGTCGCCACCGACCACGAAGGTCGGCTCGGTGCCGGCGGCCCGCAGGGCCGTGATCATCATGGCGGTCGATGATGTCTTGCCATGCGTGCCGGTCACCCCGATGGTCGGCATGGTGGCGGACAATGCAGACAGGAGCCGGGGCCGCCGCCATGTCGGGATGCCTTGCGCCTGCGCCGCCGCGAGCTCAGGATCTCTGTCGGGAACCGCCGACGAGGCGACCACCAGGTCGATGCCGGCCATCGCCGCCGGGCGGTGACCGGACCACACGTCGAGGCCCAGATCACCCAAACTCTTGGTGGCCGGGCCGAGCCGTAGGTCGGAGCCACTGACCCTGTGCCCGAGGCCGGAGAGGATCTTGGCGAGTGCGCTCATGCCGGCGCCACCGACTCCCACGATGTGAATCCTCGAGTAGTCCCTCAGGTCATCCATGCAGGTCCTCCAGCGTGGCGGCGATCACGGTGGCCGCATCCGGTTTGGCCAGGCTCCGGCAGGCCGCCACCATCAGGGCGAGCCGCTCAGGCGAGAAGATGAGCGACGCCACCAGAGCACCGAGTTCCTCGAGACGGTCCTGTTCCAGCACCTCCGATGCCCCGGCCAGCCGGAAGGCGGCCGCGTTGTGGACCTGGTGACTACCAGACCCGAACGCACCAGGCACGAGGATCGAAGGAG
>Ga0224510_10001924_pt1 | contig 13055 bp, 11 predicted proteins | sample SF_May12_sed_USG_FD_170161 | JGI IMG/M metagenome (GOLD analysis project Ga0224510, IMG submission 170161) | Sediment microbial communities from San Francisco Bay, California, United States - SF_May12_sed_USGS_4_1 | ecosystem: Environmental > Aquatic > Marine > Sediment | place: USA: California... | reverse complement strand
CCCGACTGGGTCTTGAAGACCTTTGTCACGATCTTGCTGCTTGGCCTTCCACTCGCCCTGTTCTTTGCCTGGACCTTCGAAATGACGCGCGAAGGCATCAAGCTGGAGAAAGACGTCGATCGATCGCAGCTGGCCAGGACCTCGGCCCGCCGCACGCTCGACTACATCATCATGGGGGCGCTTGCCATCGCCCTCGGCTATTCGTGGTGGTCGCGCCAGCCTATCGAGGAACCGGCGCCTCCGAGCACGCAGGCAATCGTTACCGACCAAGACGAGGTCGAGCAGAAAGCGTCGGACGCCCGCTCCATTGCCGTGCTGCCATTCGTCAACATGTCTTCCGACCAGGCGCAGGAATGGTTTTCCGACGGGCTCACCGAAGAGATCCTGAACGCCCTTGCCCGAACGCCGGATCTGCTCGTGGCGGCTCGTACTTCCTCGTTCAAGTACAAACGCTCGGACGAGGATATTACAACCATCGCGGCGGCGCTCGGTGTTGCGCATGTGCTCGAGGGGTCGGTGCGATCGTCGCGGGACCGGCTGCGCGTGACCGCGCAGTTGATCCGGGCCAGCGACGGTTTTCATCTGTGGTCGCAAACCTATGACCGCCAACCCGAGGATGTAATCCAGATCCAGGAAGACATCGCCATTGAGATCGCCAAAGCCCTCGAGACCGCGATGGATCCGGAGGCACTGGCTCGGATGGTCTCCTCCGGCACCAGCTCGGTACCCGCCTATAACGCGTATCTCGAGGGCCTGGCGGCGAATGCCAGCACGTTGTCCACCGCCGATGTCTATTCGTTCCTGCGGGCCCGCGATGCTTACAAGCGCGCGATCGAACTGGACCCGGAGTTCTCATTTGCTTACTGGGAGCTCGCGCAATTCTGGGAGATACAGTCACGGACTACCAACATCGTGGCCGGCATCGTCGAGATACCGAAGGAACAGATGGTCGCCGAATTCGAAGACGCGCTCGAGAAGGCGATCCGTTACGAGCGTGACCCCCTGAACCGGCTGAGGTTCAGCGTCCTGCAAGCCGCGGAGGAATTGCAGCTTGCGGAAGCGCTGCGGCTCAACACCGGGTACCTGGAGCAACGACCGAACGACCAGGATGCGCAGGGCCGGCAGCTCGAATTGCTTGCCGACCTGGGGATGATCGACGAGCTGCGTGCCGCCATCGAAGAATTCGAGCAAAGAGACGGTTACCATATTGGCGTAACCAATAATTCTGTGACGATGTCCGTGCTGACGGGCGACCGCGACTTCGTCCGCCGTTATGCGCACGATGCGCTGCGACGGATTCCCGATCGGCCATTTATCCAGTACCAAGCACACCGGTCCTTGTTGTGGGCTGGCGACATCGATAACGCGAGTGCACTGTTACCGGCAGTCCAAGCCAGTGACCTGCCGCAACAAACACGCACGCTCGCTCTCTTGCGACAGGCGTGTGCCGAGGGGAAGCTCAAGGAGGCCGAGCGCATCTACAAGGTCATGATGGCGGAGTATTCGGACGACCTATCCATGAGCTGGATCAGCAAGAAGGTTTTTGGTCGGGACGAAGAGGCACAGCAGCTGCTGGAGCCTTATGACGAGCGCATGGAGCTGGGTGTCCTGATGGACTTCGCGTCTTACCATTATTTCGACCCGACGCCGTTTCCGAACCTGGTCCAATTCCTGAAGTCCCAGGGCGTCGAGCCGCGCAAGCCCCTCGAGATGACTTATCGGTGTAAGGTGTAAAGCGCGTTCGCGAGTTGCGACTGGTCGATACGAGCAGGTCTGCCGCCGATAAACTGATTAATCAGAATTCCCGGTTGTGAATTTCCCGTACGTCGATTGACCGGTTACCGGGGCGTTCGTTGGCAGGGTCGCATCCCTGTGTATAGAGATGCACGACTGATTGGTTGCTGAGCTGGCGGCTTGCGTCGAATTACCGCCATTCGTCGCGCGAAAACGGCTATTTAAGGTATGGAAATCACCCCAGATTACGGCTTATCTGCGTCATATTAGGCGCTTACGGCGGTCCGACCCGAAGAACCCGGAGTACGTTAAACTGACCCGCTCCGGGTTTGCAGCAGAGGGACAGGAATGAACATTGGTTTTGTCGGCCTGGGCGAAATGGGCACGGGTATCGTGCCGCGATTGCTTGCCGCAGGTCACAGGGTGACCGGCTGGAATCGCTCTGCAGACAAGGCCGCCGGGCTGATCGAGCAAGGCATGGCCTGGGCAGATTCTCCCGCCGCCGTCGCTGCCGCTTCCGAGATCACTTTTTCCTGTGTCACCGACTCTGTCGCGGTGCGGGCAATTGCGCTGGGTGATGGCGGGATCATCGAAGGACTCGGTGAGAACGGCTTGTATCTCGACATGAGCACTATCTCACCGGTCATCAGCCGGGAGATCGCTGCCGAGTTCAAGGCCCGTGGGCGAACCATGATGGACGCGCCGATTTCCGGCAGTCCGGTGACATTGGCACAGGGCAAGGCCTCGCTGATGGTGGGAGGTTCTGAGGCCGACTTCGAGCGCGTCAAGCCGGCGCTGCAGGCTATCGGGGCGAAGGTAACCCGAATCGGCGAACAGGGCCTCGCGGTGCAAACCAAGATTGGCATCAACCTGACCCTGATCGTCGAGATGGTCGCCTTTTGCGAGGGCGTAGCGCTTGCGGAGAAAGGCGGCGTCCCGCGCGACGTGGCTGTCGCAGCCATGTTGAACAGCGTTGTTGCTTCGCCAGTAATGGGCTACCGCGGGCCGTTCATTCTGGATATGCCCGACAAGCCGCTGGCGAACGTCACGTTGCAACAAAAGGATGCGATTTTGGCGCTCGAACTTGCGCGGCAAATGGGGCAGCCGACGCCGTTATTGGCGACTGCAAACGAATTATTGAACGCCTGCCGCGGGTTGGGCATCGACCACCGGGATTTCGTTACCGTCTACGACGTCTATTGTCACCTCGGAGGAATGAGTAAATGAGCAAATCAGGACCCAAGCCGTTTCGAACCAACATCAAGGACGTACCCCTGGTTCCGGGTCTCAAGAAAGAGGACGGGTGGGTCGATATGAAGGTGCAGTTCCTGATCGACGAAAAGACCGCCAACTCCGGACGCATGCTGGTCGGCTGGACGGTATTGCCGCCCGGCGCCGCACACGAGCACCATCGGCACGCTAACGTCGACGAGTTTTGGATCGTGATCAAAGGCAACGGGGTCATGTACACCGATGAAGGTGAAGAGGCATCCGGCGAAGGTGACGTCGTATTCACGCCTGCTGGACACTGGCACGGTTTCAAAAACACGTCTGACGAGGATGTTGTCCTGGCGTGGGGCTGGTCCGGCGCCGGTTCCCTCGAAGGCGCCGGTTACGAGGTACCCGATTCGTCCGAGCGCGCCTGACCTATGCTGGAAGACCGTATCAGACGTGGTATGACCGCACAGCTTGCCGAGCGCAGGCGCCGTCTCGAGGCTGGCGAGCAAGTACTCGGCTGGAAAGTCGGCTTCGGCGCCCCGGCAGCGATGCAGTCGCTCGGTATCGACCGGCCACTGGTGGGATACCTGATGAGGTCTGCATTGATCGATAACTCGACCGACCTGGCCTGTGCGAATTTTACGAAGCTTGCCATAGAACCGGAGGTCGCCGTCTACCTAGGTAGCGGCCTGGACAATGGCTCGGACAAAGCGGCAATCAGGGCGGCGATTTCGGGACTTGGTGCCGCGATCGAAATCGCCGACCTCGCTTTCCCGCCAGCGGCTGGCGTCGAGGCCATTCTGGCCGGAAACATTTACCAGAGAGGGATAATTCTCGGCACGGCCGACCAGCATCGTGCGGGCGCCGTGCTCACCGATCTCAAAGCAACGGTCCGCATCAATGGGGTGGATATCGAAATTGCCGATGACCTTGAGGCGAACACCGGGCCGATCCTGGACATCGTTGCATTGGTCGCAGACATACTGGCTGCGATGGGCGAGCGCCTCGAAGCCGGCGAATTGATTATTGCAGGCTCGATCGTGCCACCGTTGTTTCCCGAAGCCGGCACGCGCATCCGCTACACGCTCGGCGAGGCACCACCGCTATCGATTGGAATTATCTAGTTCGCTTCGGCCGTTGCGACGATCAGGCTTTGCTCGGATTATCCTGCAGCGCCAGCCTTTCATTCTGTTCGATCTGATCGCGTAGATTGCGCTGCCGCTCGCGGCTGATTGGGTAACGCCACATCAGGGCGATGACAATGGCATAGGCGAACACCGGCAAGGCAACGATCAGGTAGCGCAGTCGTAACAATGCCTCAGGCGTATTGTCCAGGCCCAGCTCCGGATCAAATCCGAAAAATGCGAGAAACGAGAAGCCGATGAAGATGGCGAGTCCGGATGCCAGCTTGCTCGACAATTGCAGCAGGGAATAGTAGAGACCCATTCTCTCCGAGCCGCTCTGCACATGGTCGTGGTCGCAGACGTCAGCCATCATCGCTCGCGGCAAGAACTCATTGGCCGACGTATTGAGCCCCACCAGCAGAAATGCCGCCACGGCCAGCACAACATTTTCGACGGGAAGAAAGAGCAACAGCACTGGCGTGGTTGCGCCGGCGGTTACCGCTATCTGCATCGCGCGGTGCTTGGTCCAGCGCTCGGCAAGCCGTACCCACAACGGCAGTCCGACCAGTCCGCCGATGATCAGGAACGTCAGTATGAACCCGGTGCGCGCCTCGAGATTCAACGCGTAGGACACGAAAAACACGAACAGCCCTTGCACGAAGTAGGTAGAGAACGTGAGCAGGGAATTGGCCACAAGAAGTCGCAACAGTGCCAGGTTACCGAGCAGTATCGCAGCACCTTTCCTGAAACCCAGATGCGGTCTGTTCGGGGTTACTCGTTCTGGCACGCTGACAAGGCAAATGACCAGCGTAACAGGCAAGGCAACCAGCATTAGCTTGCCGATGGTCGAGGTTACTTGCTCATAAGTCGGCGTGCCGACGCGCTCCATGATTGCCGGCACCAGGCTTACCAGGATCCCTCCCAGCATCACCATCACCTGCAGCAGTCCCGTGATCCGTGAGCGTCGGTCGTAGTCGCGGGACAACTCCAGCGCCCAGGAGGTGTGGCTAATGCTCCAGGCATCCCAACCGATATACAAGACGGCCAGCGACAGGAACAGGTACAGACCCGTCACCCCTTCCGGCGGATTGTAGAGCAGCAATACCGCGAGCATGAGTATCGGCGCGGACAGCGTAAGCCAGGGACGACGGCGACCCCATCGCGTCCGGTAACTGTCCATAAACAGGCCCCAGGCCGGGGCTGCAATCATGTCGACGAGCTTGGCGCCCAGGAATATCAGCCCCACCGCTGCCGCCCCCAGTCCGCGATGCTCGGCGTACAGCGACGGCACAAATACAAAGACGGCCGTTATCAGCATGTTCAAGGTGAGGGCCGGCAGGGAAAACCCGATCATTCGCAGTTTGCTGGCGTGAACGTCACTCATGGCTACAGATTAAAGAGTACTGAGCGAGATGCAAACTCAAATCGACACTAACGGGCTATTTGTTATCATCGGCATCGACCTGGTCCGGCAGGAGTCAGACGTGCCCGTTTTGTTTAATTACGAAGACGTCGAAGCAGTGCCTATGGGCGACGGGGTAACCCGCCGTGCCCTGATTACCCCGGAACGCGTCAAGAGTGATTGCCTGCTGTTAGATCGCTGGACGATCGATGCCGGCGCAACTGCAAACGTCGAGGTTGCGCCTACCGACCTTGCCTGGTTACAGCTGTTGCAGGGCGAGGCCACGATTAATGGCTCGGCAGGGCATCACGCGCTGACAACGTCTCATGTCATTTTCTTGCCACCGGGTTTTGCCGGCGAAATTAGCAGCGCCATCGGCACGGACGTGCTGTTCGCGCGCGTGCCGAAAGCCGACCGTTTCGATCCGAAGTTCGGCGAGACGCCGCTGGATTTTCGCTGCGTTGACTGGCGCGTCGAACCCGCACTCAGTTCGGAGCACGATGCGCGTACGAGAATCTACCTCGTGACGCCGACATTGTTCGGGACAAAAGCCGTCAAGGGGGAGATGATTATTTATCCCCCGGGTACGCAGGCATCGAACCATCATCATGAGGGTGCCGAGCACTTTCAGTATTTCATCAGTGGCCGCGGAACGGCGCTACTGAGCGAAGCGCCGCGTCCGGTGCGCGCCGGGGACACGCTCTATAACTACGAGTTCGAACGGCACAATTTCATTAATGACGGCGACGAGGATATGGTTTTCGTTGAGTATTTCGTGCCCGCCGAATGCCGCACCGTGTGGACGAATCCCGAACTCGTCTGTGCCTGGCTGCCGACCGGCAAAAACATCGACGGCGGCAAGCCTTCTCGCGAAATCGCGGCACACAGCTCAGCGGAAACGGTGAATCCGGAAGGTGTCTGAGTCGAAAATAAGGATCGGACCGCGGTTTCCGAATTGACCAATTTGCGTTTCGACCCCTGTTTTCTCGCAACTGATTGGTTCCCGAACTGACGACTTGGACCGAAAAGCCGCCATTCGTCGCGCGAAAAGGGCCTTTTAAGGTCGGGAAATCGCCCCAGATGACGACTTTTCTGCGGCATATTAGGCGCTTACGGCGGTCCGACCCCGATTTTCTACCTGCGCATGCCTACATACGCGCGGATGATCTCCATTACATCGTCCGATTCGTAGGTGACCTCCCAGTCGCCCGACCGCCGTGCGCCCGGGTACAGGGCAACGGCGCGGTAGATGTTCTGTTCCGTTTTCAATTTCAGCTGGAGTGTATAAGGCGGCTCGAGCTTGTAAGGCTTGTAGTCATCCAGGTTCCTGAGGGCGCGCTCCACGCCTGCGCGGATCTGCTCGCGAGAGACCTCGGGGTGCAGGTTCAGCGCCGCGGCGCCGATACCCTCCTTGACGGCGACGGTCTCGACCTTGCCCAGGATTTCCCTGGCCTGGTCGCAGACCGCCTTGTCGCCGGCGACGAAGACGACCGGAACGTCGACTGAACCCGCCATCAGCGCGTTGTAGCCGGTCTCCGGCATCGAGATGCCGTTGATCCTGACGTCCGTCACGTCGCCGGACGACGTGTGATCGAGCACGCCATCGGGCGTGCCGGCCCTGGCGTGATAGCCGACGAAGATCGCGGCGTCGTAGGACGCGTCGATGCCTTCCATCATGTACATCGGGCCCTGTGACCAGTCGCGGAGCAGCTTCGAATTGCGGTTCAGCATCTCGGGCAGCAGGTTCAGCGCGGTGCCGTGCGAGTCGCGCACGACGATCTCCGTGGCCCCGGCGGCCAGCGCGCCTTCGATCGCGGCGTTCGCCTCCCGCGTCATCGTCTGCCGGAAATAGTCGTAGTCCTTCCCGCCCCGGGACGCGTCGTCTTCGTTCACCACGCCGGTGATGCCTTCCATGTCGACGGAGATGAAGACCTTCAGGCCGTCCCGCCCCTGGGCGTTCGCGTTGCCCGCCAGCAGCAGGGCCAGCAGCACAATTGTTGTCGGCAAACTACGCATATCCCTCCCCTCCCGTTGTTCTTGTCGTGGATGCAGGTGTTCGAACGATAGCAGAAGATCTGTCAATTTGGGGTCAGGGTAAGAACTCGAGTTTTTACTCTGACCCCAAATGATATGCGGTTACGGAGCGCTCGGCGGGACGATAGAATCCCCTGTCTCCTGGAGCGATACATGGCCGAACTCGACGAACGGCTGGAGCTCGCGGTGCACATCGCGCTGCAGGCATCCGCCATACCGCGACGGTACTTCCACGACCAGGAGCTGGTCGTGGGCCGGAAGGCAGACGCCAGCCCGGTCACGCGCGCCGACCAGGAAACCGAAGTGTTCTTGCGCGATCGCATCGAGGCGGCGTGTCCCGGCGATTCGATCGTCGGCGAAGAATTTCCCTCGAAGGACGGGACGACGGGCTACAAGTGGTATCTCGACCCCATCGACGGCACACAGTCGTTCATCCGGGGTGTGCCGCTGTTCGGGACGCTGATCGGGCTGCAGCAGGGCGTCGACGCGGTGATGGGTGTCATCGTTTTCCCGGCGCTTGGCGAGATCGTCTACGCGGCGAAGGGCGGCGGTGCGTGGTGGGCGACCAACGCGAACGCTGCGAAAAGTATCGATCAATTGGATCGGCGTGCTGCGAGAGTGTCGAAGACCGTCGAACTGGCAGAGGCGGCACTCTGCACCGGCGGCATGGAGATTTTTCCACGGTCCGGGATGAACGGCGCGTTTGAACGACTGCTCTCGAAGACAAAGATTTCCCGGGGCTGGAGCGACTGCTACGGGCACTACCTGGTCGCGACCGGGCGGGTCGATGCGATGGTGGATCCGGTGATGCACGTCTGGGACAACGCGCCGCTGTTGCCGATCGTTGTCGAAGCGGGCGGCCGATTCACCGATCTTGCCGGCAATGCGGTGATCGACGGTGGCAGCGGGCTGTCGACGAATGGTCTGCTGCACGACGCCATACTGCGCGAGTGGCGCGGTTCCAAGTAATTGGGGTCAGAGTAAAAACTCGATTTTTTACTCTGACCCCAACTATCCGCCGGCGATCCTGAGCAGCAACCCGACTTCCGCGCCTTCGGGTATCGGCTGGTCCCAGTTGTCCCGGTAGATGACGCCATCGATCGAGACGGCGATGCCCTGGCCGATACGTTCCCGTATCCGCGGGTACTCCCTGCCGAGGCTTTGCAGCAGTTCGCGGATGGTCGCGCCCTCGACGCGTACCGACTCCGCGCCGTCGACAGCATCGCGTAACCCCCCGAACAGTCGGACCTCCGGCATCAGCCCGTCGGCGCCTTCTCTGCGCGTGACGCCTTGATCGCCGCGAGTACTCGCGGCGGCGACATCGGCACGTGGGTCATGCGAACGCCTGCCGCGTCGGACACGGCGTTGGCGATTGCCGCCAGCGGCGGCACGATCGACGTTTCGCCGACGCCCCGTATGCCGTACGGGTGGTTCGGGTTCGGAATCTCCAGTATCTGTGTGTCGATGAACGGCAGGTCGGAACAGACCGGAATTCGGTAGTCCAGGAAGCCCGGGTTCTGCAGGCGGCCGTCCTTGCCGTAGACGTATTCCTCGTTCAGGGCCCAGCCGATGCCCTGGGCGGCGCCGCCCTGGAACTGGCCCTCGACGTAGTCCGGGTGCACCGCCTTGCCCGCGTCCTGCACGACCGTATACCGAACGACTTTCGTGCCCCCGGTTTCCGGGTCGACCTCGACGTCGCAGATGTGACTCGCGAACGAGACGCCGGCGCCGTCGGCCACCACCTGGCTGTGTCCGGAAATCGGCCCGCCGGTGTTCGGCGAGGCTTCCGCGATCTCCTTCAGCGTAAGGGACTTTCGCTTGCCTTTCGCGATGGCCTTGCCGTCCTTCCACGAGACGTTCTTCACGTCGATGCCCCAGGCCTTCGCCGCGCGAACGCGCAGTTGTTCGATCGCATCGCGAGCGGCAAAAATCGTCGCCATACCCGACGAGAACGTGCCACGGCTGCCGTCGGTCATGTCGTTGTGCCCGAGCGACGCTGTATCCGCGATGTTGCAGCGGACCTCTTCGTAGGGGATGCCGAGTTCCTCGGCCGCAATCAGCGACAGCGACGCGCGTGCGCCGCCCACGTCGACGGTACCGACGCTTAAGCCCACCGTGCCATCGACATCGATGATCAGATCGGCACAGGTCTGGCCGCCGAAATTGAACCAGAAACCGCAGGCCACGCCGCGACCCTGGTTCTTGCCGAGCCGTGCGCGCATGTGCGGATGTTTCTTCACCGCTTCGAGCGTTGGCACGATGCCGATCGGCCCGTAAGTCGGGCCGTAAGACGCGCGCGTGCCCTCGCGCGCCGCGTTCTTGAGACGAAACTCCACCGGATCCATGCCCAGCGCCTCGGCCATCAGCGTGACGGTGCTCTCGACAGCGAACGCGGCCATCGGCGCGGAAGGCGCCCGGTACGCCGCGACCTTCGGCCGGTTGAGCAGGACCTCGTAGCCGACGCTACGGACGTTCTCGATGTCGTAACAGGCCCACGCCGCCATGGCGCCGACCTCGCCCCAGATGCCGGGGAAAGCCCCGTTGCCGTAACGCATCGCCGCATCCGCCGCGACGATGCGGCCGTCCCGGGTGGCACCGAGCCTGACGTCGATCGATGTCGGCGACGTCGGTCCCGATGCACGGAATACCTCCTCGCGGCTCATCACGAGCTTGACCGGGCGATTGGCCTTCCGCGACAAGGCCAGCGCGATCGGCTCGATCCAGACGTGGGTCTTGCCGCCGAAGCCGCCGCCGATCTCGGACGACGTCACCTTGAGCTGCGACATCTCCATGCCCAGGAGGGTGGCGCACCAGTTGCGGTACGCGAACGGCCCCTGGGTCGTCACCCACAGCTCGCCGTGCCCGTCCGGGCCGACGCTCGCGAGGCAGGCATGCGGCTCGATGTAGCCCTGGTGAACCTGCTCGGTCTTGTAGCTTTTCTCGATAATGATGTCGGCTTTCCCGAAGCCCGCGTCGACGTCGCCGTGGCCGTAGGTCGTGACGTTGGCCACGTTGGTTGGCCCGGCCTTCTTGTCCTTCGTCTTCACCACTGGCTGAACAACAGGCGCGCCGGGCTTCATGGCTTCATCCACATCGGTGACGTGCGGCAGTACCTTGTAGTCCACCTTGATGAGCTTGAGCGCTCTTCTCGCGGTTTCGGCATCAACGGCCGCCACGGCCGCGACCGCGTGACCGTCGTAGAGCGCCCTGCCGCGCGCCATGCAGTTCTCGAGAACGTTGTAGAGCTCGCCTTCGCCGCCCGTGAAGTCCGGCAAGTCCGCGCTGGTGATGACGGCCTTCACACCCTTGAGCTTCTCGGCCTTCTGCGTATCGATCTTGCGGATCGTCGCATGCGCATGCGGCGAGCGCAGGATAGCGCCGACCAGCTGGCCCGGCGCGGACGCATCCGCGCCGTAGCGCGCGCGCCCGGTCACCTTGTCGACGCCGTCCGGGCGCATGACCCGCGTGCCGACGAGTTTGAATTTCTGGTTGGTGAACTTGCTGTCGTTTGCCACGTGAATATTCTCCCTAGCCGGCTGCCTTGCGCTTTTTCCTGGCCTTCTGCTGTCGTCGCAGATCCCCTGCCGCGGCATGAACGGCGTGGACGATCTTGTCGTAGCCCGTACAACGGCACAGGTTGCCGGCCAGCGCGTAGCGAATCTCGGACTCGCTCGGGTTGCTGTTGCGCTCGAGCAGCGCCTTCGCCGCGACCAGGAAGCCGGGCGTGCAGACACCGCATTGCAGCGCCGCATGTTCGAGGAAGCGCTTCTGCAACGGATGCAGCCTGTCCCCGTCGGCCATGCCTTCGACCGTTTCGATCTCGCGCCCTTCCACCTCGGCGCCGAGCACCAGGCAGGAACAGACGAGTTGCCCATCGAGCAGCACGCTGCAGGCGCCACAATCGCCGGTACCGCAGCCTTCCTTTGCGCCGGTCAGCCCCAAATGGTTGCGCAGCACGTCGAGCAGCGTCTCGCGGGCGTCGCAGACGAACTCCACGGCATCGCCGTTGACCGTCGTCGAAACCGCTATGCCCTTCATCGTTTCCCCCTTGCCCGGTCATAGGCCATCACGGCCGCGCGCCGCGCCATCACCCCCGCGACTTCGGTCCGGAATTCCACCGTTCCTCGCTTGTCGGCTATGGGCGAGCACGCCGCCTCGCAAGCCGCCGCCAGTTTCATCAATGCATCGTCTTCGAGTCGCGTGCCGACGAGAGCCCGCGCCGCCTTCGGCACCAGCACGACGGTCGGCGCCACGGCGCCCAGCGCCACACGCGCCTGCTTCACGACGTTGCCGGCTCCCAGCGTCAGGCTGACACCGGCACTGCAGACGGCAATGTCCATCTCGGTGCGCGGGGTGAAGCGCAGGTAGGCGTCGCCGGACTTCGGCGGTCGCTTCTGCAGCTCGATCGCGACGACGATATCGCCCTTCTTCAGGCTGGTCCTGCCCGGCCCCGTGACCACATCCTCGACGGGGACACGGCGCCGCCCGCCGGGGCCGACCACGACGGCTTTCGCCTTCGCCGCCACGAGTGCCGGCACGCTGTCAGCGGCCGGTGACGCGTTGCAGAGATTGCCGACCATCGTGCAACGACCCTGGATCTGGTCGGAGCCGATCAATTGCGCGGCCTCGACGACGCCGGGCCATGCGCTGGCCAGCGCCTTGTCCCGCCCGAGCATCGCGCAGGGCACGCCGGCACCGATGCTGAAGCCGGAGGCCGTCTTGCGGATTTCCTGGATGCCCGGGATTCGCTTGATGTCAACGATGAGGTCGGGATCGATGAAGTCGCCGCGCATGCGGACCAGGAGGTCGGTCCCGCCGGCAAGCAGGTAAGCCTTGCCCTTCTCACCGGCCATCAATGCGACGGCCTCGCGGGTGGTTGTCGGTGATACGTATCGCATCGGGTTCCGTCCGGCCAGGGAAACCGCAATGATGTCACGATAGCGGCATGCTTAGAAAGTTGGCTTTCAGCATGTGCCGGATACGGGCCTGCCAGTAGGCCCATCGTCAGGATGCAGCGGGGCTACGTACATACCCCCATTGCGAGGCCTCCGGTGAGCGGTAAGACTCGACCGGCCAGGCTTTTGAACGAGCCCGTTGCACGTTATGAACCCCTACGGCGAACCCTCGACCAAGAAGGACCCTATTCCGGATGGCCGAATCTTTTCGGAGGCCCGGGGCCAGGAATCGCCGGTCGTAACGTATACGATCTCCGCGAGGGGCAAGAGTGCGAATGCGCCCGTATTCGCGTTCCTGCGGAATCAGTACGGCAACATTCCCCTGCGGGAAATCGAGAGTCTTTTCGGGTTCGTGCAGAAATCGACGCTTTACGGCGGTCGAATATTCGCTGACCGCGAGTTGTCCGATCGTGACGTGATGCAATTGAACAATGCGGGCATCGGCATACGCATCCCGATGTCCAACCATTACGTCCACAGGTCCGAGTATCTGAACAACCGGAAACTCCTGGAACAGTATGAGCGGGACATCAACTCGATCATCGTCACCAACGATGACCTGGCCCACTGGATTCGCCGGGACTATCC
>Ga0224510_10001921_pt1 | contig 13062 bp, 8 predicted proteins | sample SF_May12_sed_USG_FD_170161 | JGI IMG/M metagenome (GOLD analysis project Ga0224510, IMG submission 170161) | Sediment microbial communities from San Francisco Bay, California, United States - SF_May12_sed_USGS_4_1 | ecosystem: Environmental > Aquatic > Marine > Sediment | place: USA: California... | reverse complement strand
GGAGAAGTATGTAGACTGTGGAGGGAGCTGTAGATCGGTTGGTGTCGCAAATGGTTAATTGTCCATGGTGTCCGGAAGGATTTTGTGCCGCGGGCGGAGATTGTCGAGGAGCGAGGCGGTGATGATCAAGGCGATGCCCAGCCACTCGTGGGCGGCGACGGCTTTGCCGGACCAGAGGGCAAAGGAGAGGGCGCCGACCACGATCTCGAAGAGCATCAGGATGTTGACCCGGTAGCTTTCTATCCGGGTGAGGCTGAAGAGGATGGCGAGCGAGGCGGTACCCTGCATGCCGACGGCGAAGAAGATCAGCAGCGGCAGCCAGAGGTGCAGTTGACTCCAGTCAGGTGCTGGCGGGTTGAAGAGGAGGATGCCGATCAGGGCGGTGAGCGCCGCGCCCAGCCAGTGGATGACGGTGAGCGCCCAGCTTGGGGTGTCGGAGCTCAGTTGCAGACCCACCACCGAGACGGCAAAGGCGATGCCCGCAAACAGCGCGCAGGTGTCGCCCCCATTCCAGCTTGGACCGCCGGCTTGGTGGAAGCCCAGCAGGATGTAGGCGCCGGCCAGCGAGACCGCGATCATCAGGAGCTTGCGGGGGGTAATGCGGCTGGTGCCGATCAGCCGGCCACCGATCAGGTTCCAGATCGGCGAGAGATAGAAGAGCATCAGGGCGCGGACCACGGTGGTCTCGGTGAGGGCGACGAAGAAGAGCAGGTTGGTCAGCCCGCCGAAGATGATCAGGAGTAAAGCCGGGCCGAGCGAAAGCGGGCAGCGGCCGCGACGGTTGTGGATAATCACCGGGATAAGGCCCGCGCCGCCGATCAGCCCGAAGACCAGCAAGGTGGCCCAAAGACCGGTGACGCCCAAGGCGCTCAGCCGGTCGAGCGGCAGCCAGAACAACCCCCAGAGGGTGGCGCCGGCAAGGGCGGCGAGGATGGCTGGCAGTTCTTTCTGGGGCATGGCGATAAGCCTTTATCGCGTAGCGGCGATGGGGTTCAGGAAACAGCGGGAGTTTTTCAGCCGGCCATTGGCGGGAGGTTTCCCTGCATTGTAACCGATCAATGCAGGGAAGCGGAGTGGACTCTATCATAAGAGTCGCGCATGAGGCAATGTTTCGAGTCGGTTACGCGGGATTGTGCATGGAGGAGATGAATTTAGTGACCAACGCCGGATCAAACTGCGTCCCTGCATTCTTTTGGATCTCAGCCAGCGCCTGTCCGCGGGTCAGACTTTTTCGGTATGGACGGTCGGAGGTCATGGCATCGTAGCTGTCGGCAATGGCGATAATGCGTGACATGAGCGGGATGTTCTCCCCCTTGATCCCGGATGGATAGCCGTTGCCGTCAAACCGTTCGTGGTGATGGCGAATGACCTTTGAGATGGTTAACCCTTTTGCATCGCCGGCAATTGGCTGCAAGATATGCGCGCCACGGTCGGGATGGTTTTTAATGATGCCGAATTCAGCAGTCGAAAGAGCGGCGGGTTTTGCCAGGATATTATCCGGGACCCCGATCTTGCCGATGTCGTGCAGCATGCCGCAGAGTCGTAAGAGTTCAAGATCCACATCCACGTCGCTCAGTTGGTGCGCGAGTTGGAGCGAGAGATCGGTAACTCTTTTGGAGTGACCATGGGTATACAGATCCTTTTCCGACAGGGAAATAGCCAGGGATTCAACGAGACCCAGAAAAGAGCGTTTTTCTTGTTCCTTGGCCTGCTGGAGGTCGTTGACAAGGCGTCTTTCCCTGAAGATGCGCTGGAGTTTGGTTTTCAGTTCGTCGAGGGTAAACGGTTTTTCAATAAAGTCAGAGGCGCCCGCCTCCATGATGTGTGAAAAGCAGTGGGACTTGTCCTGTCCGGAAATAACCAGGACATCGGTAAATGGTTGATGTTTTGTGATGTTCTGGAGCAGTTCGATCCCGTTCATCTTGGGCATGAGCAGGTCGGTGATGACAACCCCATACGGGCGATTGTGTAACAACTCCATGGCTTCCATGCCGTCCTGGGCCTGATCCGCTTCCAGTCCGAAGGCGGCAATCTGTCGATTGAGAAGACGAAGAGCGCTTGCATCATCATCGACCAACATGATTCGTTCCGAAAAGCTCGAGAGATCGTGTGTCGTACGGTGCATGGCTACACTCTTGGGGAAGTGGCAAGGGGTATTCGGCAAAAGGCCGCTCAGTTGGCCGGAAAAGGGTTGCAATCTAAGTCTTGCTGTATCTTGCAACCCTTTCCCGGCCTCTTGGTCTGCGTTGATTAAATCGCTCAGAAATCCTGGAAGTTGTCGTCGTCAAGCGGGATCGCCTGCGTGGCGAGGGCCAGCTTCGCTTGTGGTCTCGGCGTTAATAACTTCTTATTGGACTCGCTGTCGGCGACCAGGGTCCGGCGCTGGGCAACAACAGGGACGGAGCGTTGTGACTCCTGGCGGCTGCGGCCCGTCATCATGGTAGCGAGATCAGCGACGGCGCCCCGCAGGGTTGCGGCCTGGGCGCTCAACTCTTCGGAGGCGCTTGCCGATTCTTCGGCACTGGCCGCGTTTTGCTGCACCACCTTGTCCATTTCCGACATGGCACTGTTGAGTTGGCCGACCCCTTGACTCTGTTCGTTGGATGCCGCGGATATCTCGTCGACTAGCTGGGTCACCTTCAGCGAGCTTTCCGCGATCTGGGTAAAGGTGGCGCTGGAGGTGGCGACGAGGGTGTTGCCATCCTTAATCCTGTCTACCGTGTTTTCGATCAGCACCGTGGTGTCGCTGGCGGCTTCCGCCGCCCGCATCGCCAGATTCCGCACCTCATCGGCCACCACCGCGAATCCCGCGCCTGCTTCGCCGGCGCGGGCCGCTTCCACGGCGGCATTCAAGGCCAGCAGGTTGGTCTGGAAGGCGATGGCGTCGATGGTCTTGATGATCTTGGACGTTTCGTCGCTTGAGCGGGTGATGGCCGCCATGGCAGAGGTGAGTTGCGCCATGGTTTGCGACGCGTCCTCAACGATCTTGTTGGTGTCCTTGGCCAGGGTACTGGCATATTTGGCGTTGTCCGAGTTCTGTTTGGTCATCGACGACATTTCTTCCAGGGAGGCGGACGTCTCTTCAAGGCCGGCCGCCTGCTGGTTTGCGCCTTCGGCCAGTTCCTGACTCGTGGAAGAGATCTGGTTGGAAGCAGCGGCAACCTGTTCGGCGCCGTCATCCAGGGTGGTGATGATTTCTCCTAATTTTTTGAGGAGGTCCCTGGTGATGAGTCCGCTTGAGAAAACGGCAAAGGCGATAAAGGCCATGGAGATCGCGCCGATAAGCCAGACTTTGCGCAAAAGCATCTTGGCGGCCACCGATTGGCCAACCACCTCGGCTTCGTCGATTTCCGTAAGCAGCGCCCATGTGGTACCAAATACATTCACCGGGGTGTATACGGAAAGAACCTGATTGCCATTGTAGTCCATGTGGATACCTGCGCCGGTTTCGCCTGCGAGGGCCATCTGGGCAGGTTTGGTATCAACCTTGCCCTTCACCGGGTCGGCAAAGGATGTCAAGACCGTATGGTTTTGCGGGTCGAGAAAGGAGTCGGAGCGCATCAGTTTGTCCTTGCCGACCATGTATGTCTCGCCGGTTTCGCCCATCCCCGTCCGTTCCTGCATGATCTCATTGATATGGACAAGCGGCAACTGCATGGCCATGACGGCGATGATCTCGCCATCCTTTTTCATCGGCGTACCGATAAAGGCCGCCGGCGCGCCGTTTGAAGGAGCATAGGGGGCAAAATCCTGGAAGGAGGTGGCGCCGGTGCTGAGAACGTCGCGCCAGAGAGCGGCCAGCGCGCTGTCTTTGTATTCGCCGTGCGCCAGGTTGGTGCCATTGTCTGCTTCCTTGGCGTAGGTATACATGACGTGACCATGCTTGGCGCAGATGATGAACATGTCATAGTATTCGTAATTTTTGACGTACTCGTCCAGGAACTTGGAATGGTGGCTGGATATCTCTTTATAATCGGCGGTGCTGACGTCGTAGGAGCCGGTGGCCTCCACGTTGGTGGCGATGTGATAGCCGACAAGCTCATCGAACATCAGGGCGGCATCCGAGCTTGCGGCAATGGTTTCGATATCCGCCTTGGTGGTTTTGAAGTAGTCGCTGATGGTATTTTTCTTGATCGCACTGATCGCCTGTAATTGGTCAAACTGGCTGGCGACAAAGGACTGCTTGGCCGTTGCAACCGCGATCACGGCCAGGATCACGAACGGGACAACGGCGACTAACGCGGAAAGGATCGTGTTGAGCCACAGTTTTTTGTTAATGGGGGTTGCCATGGTATCTCTCCTTGGACAGACAGGATTTGTCGGTGTGGTTTCTTTTATGCCGCGTTTTCGAGGTCAGTGCTGGTCGACGGGGTTTGCCAAGAACCGTGATCGTGACCAGTGAGGACCTCTTCGATATTCAGAAGCATTTTGATGGTATTGCCGGTCTTGGCGATGCCCTCGATATAGGTGTTATTCTCAATCCCTGCCCACGCAGGAGGAGGATCAATATTCTCGGGGCGGATGGTTAACACCTCGGAAACGGAGTCGACAATGATGCCCATACTCCTGGCGCCACTCCCCTTTTTACGTTCGATGACGATGATGCAGGTTTTTTCAGAGTGCTGGGTCTCCTCCATGCCGAACTTCAATCGCAGGTCAATAATCGGGATGACCTTGCCGCGCAGATTGATTACCCCCTTGATGAATTGAGGGGTCTGCGGGATGGAAGAGACCGGCATCATGCCAATGATTTCCTTAACCTGGTTGATAAGCAGGCCATACTCTTCCCGAGCCAGGCTGAAGGTCAGGAATTTTCCGCCATCACGGCTGACTTGCTGTTTTGGGAGCGATTGTTCAGTCATGGGTATACCTCTCAATGAGAACGGTTGTTTATGTTAAAAGTGAAAGTTTGTTGGTCTTAGGCTGTGAAATTCGGCGTTTTTTTGGCGCCAAAAATAACCTGCATCAGCGCCTGTGAAACATTGTCGACCTGCTCGGCCATGGCGTGCAGTTCTGCTGCCGCAGAGGCGGATTCTTCGGCATTGGCAGCGTTTTCGTGGGTGCGGCCGTCCAGTTCCTTGATGGACTTGTTGATCTCTTCAACGCCGGCGACCTGGCGCTGGCTGCCGATGGCGACACCCTCCACCAGTTTCACAACCTTATCGATACTGTTTTCGACCTTGCCGAATGATTCACGGGTGGTACCGACCAAGGCGGTGCCATGCTCCAGTCGCTTGACCGTTGTTTCAATGAGGGTTGCGGTCTCTTTTGCCGCCGTGGCGGCCCGGATGGCCAGATTTCGAACCTCGTCGGCCACCACGGCAAAGCCGGCGCCTGCCTCGCCTGCCCTGGCCGCTTCCACCGCTGCGTTAAGGGCCAGCAGATTGGTCTGGAAGGCTATGTCGTCAATGGTCTTGATGATTTTGACGATCTTGTCGCTTTCGGCGGCGATTTCCCGTTGTGAGGTGTTGACCTGATCCATGTAGCTGTTGGCTTCCTGGGTTGCCAGTTCCGCTTCCTGCATCAGTTTGTCGGCCTCAGTAGAATGATTCGCATTCTGGTGGGTCATGCTGGCTATTTCATTCAGGGCGACTGCCGTCTGTTCGAGGGAGGCGGCAGCCACCGTGGAGCCATCGGCAAGAACCTGGCTGGCGCTGGCAATGTGATTGGATGAATGACTCACTTCCCGGGCATTCACTTTGAGGTCGGAGGAAATCTTCTGGATTGGCCGGATAATTTTGTAATTGATGGCCAGCCAGGCGATGACGGTTGCGATAATGGAGATAACAGCCCCGCCCAGCAGGAGCATCTTGAGTATAAGTACCTTTCTTTTCCCTGCGGCTTCGTACATGCCGACGGCCGTATTCATTTCCTTGAGCAGGTTGACGTTGTTGGCCAGGACATCCGCAAGAGCCTCTTTGAATACAGGGCTTTCGGGTGTTGTTTGCGTAATCTCGAGAATATGTTCGCTAAAGTGTTTCCACAGAGCGTCAACGCGGTGCAGTTGTTCAAGGATGACCTTGTTGGTGGTAGGCGGGATCTGTAATTTTTCATCGCCATTGATCAGACCCAAATGTGATTGGTTGAAGAGGGCATGGGTTGCGATCAATGCCTCGCGGCTGGCCTCGGTGTTGATGTTGCTGGCGATGGAGATTGCCTCCTTGCTCATTTTCTGTGAAAGCATCCGTTGCCGTCCGGCAATGTTGATTACCATTCCATCCTGTTCTTGGGTGGCGAGAAATCCTGTTGCGGTAAAACTCATGCCGAGACAGGTGAGGGCAATCAAGATGATCAATCCGAAGATAATAAATCGTGCGCCATAGTTGAATTTGCCTGCTTGCTGGTGATTTGGTTGTAGCTTGGTGGTCATTTAGAAACCCTCTCGTTATGAAATGACAATTTTTTTGATTATTTCTGCGGTTGCGGCATGGTCATCGCCATCAAAGGCAATATGTCTTGGGCACAGGGAATGCCCGTGGGAAATTGTCGTTGCGTTTTGATCGGGAAGGATCAGTACACAACGGACATCTGTAAGCAGATCGCGAATGCGGAGGAATGCGTGAAGGTCGGCGCTGTCGCCGGCCCAGAGTACATACAGATTTGTTCCGGATGGCTGGATTTGCGGCAGCATAAGCTGATGCGCCAGTTTGCTGATGTTCGGCAATCGGCTGATGGCGTCATTGCCAATGGTGGATCGTAGCAATTCTTCCAGCATCCGACCTTCGCGTAAGAAACGATCAGAATAGTATATATAGATCAAAGCATACTCCCTTAATGAGTGATTGTGCGGGCTGCGGATATGTAGAGCAAGGGGTGTGCCACGAGGATGGTGTATGTGTTTTTGTAGCGGTATTTCAGGTAGATGTGTGCTGGTGAGGGGAGATTTGCGAGGAACTGCGAGAGGGGCGGGTGTTCACAAGAAAAGAACTAATGTTCAGTTATGGTGAACATTAGTTCAGGTAACCTGAACATGGAGTAACTCAGGGTGCTCCGTATGGGTGATCAGCGGTTGAGACCATGTTTTTTCAGAAGGGTATACAGCCGGGTTCTCCCCAGTTCGGCAAGGGTGCATGCCTCCTTGAGTGAGCCGTTGGTATGCTTGAGGAGTTGTTCAAGGTATTGTTTTTCCGCAGCATCCAGGGCTTTTTCCCGGAACTGGCGATAGCTCGGCCAAGGGGCCGACGCGGAAACAATCGGGGGAGGGGAAGAAGGGTGAACAGGCGGCGGCTCAAGGGATTGGCCGGGCATGCTGGCCTTTTTGATCTGCAGCCGCAGGTTGACGGGGAGGTGCTTGGCAAAAACAATCGGTTCCTTGAGGGCGGAACTGATGGCGCTTTCAAGGCAGCCCACCAGTTCCCGGACATTGCCGGGCCAATGGTAGGCGTGGAGGGATTCCATGGCGTCGCTGGCAAGTTCTTTGGTCGGTATGCCATATTTGGCGCATATCTTCTCAAGGTAATTGATGGCGAGAGATTTAATATCCTCTTGGCGTTCACGCAGGGGAGGCAGTTCCAGGGTCAGGGAGCGGAGGCGATAGAGAAGATCCTGGCGGAAAAGACCGTCCTGGACCATCTCGTCAAGATTGCGATGGGTTGCCGCCACCAGTCGGAAATTGCTTTTGATTTCCTGGGTGGCGCCCAAGGGGCGGAAGCTCTGCTCCTGGAGGACGCGGAGGAAGGATTTTTGCAGTGATAATGGTAATTCGCCTATTTCATCAAGGAACAGGGTGCCTTCGTCCGCCTGTTTCACGAGGCCGATCTTGGCGCGGTCCGCACCGGTGAAAGCCCCTTTTTCATGGCCGAACAAGGCACTTTCAATGAGGTTTTCCGGCAAGGAGGCGCAGTCGACAACCACAAAATTTTTATGCTGCCGTTTGCTGTTGACATGGATCGCACGGGCAAAGAGTTCTTTGCCGGTTCCGGTTTCGCCGGTTATCAGGACGCTGGCGTCGCAATGGGCGGCCTGGCCCAAGGCAAGGCGGCATTCCTTGATTCTTGGACTGTCGCCAATGATTCCATGACGTGGCAGAAGAACAGGGTCAGGTGCGGAAAGCTCCTTCTGCTCGCGGTAAAGGAGGATGCGCTTCATGCACAGGGCAAGCTGTTGCAGTGAGACCGGTTTGTGGAGATAGTCCCACGCCCCGTTGGTAATGGCCGTTTCCGCACCGTCTAGACAACCAGCGCCGGTCAAGATGACGACTTCCGGCCGGGAATGGGTCTGGCGAAGGGAAGGGAGAATCGTGAGACCGTTTCCATCCGGCAGATTGACATCCAGGAAAACGACATCGAAAGCGTTTTTCTCCGCCAGAGTAAGCCCGTCCTGCAAGGTCTGGGCGGTGGTGGTGTCATGATCCAGCCTTGATATGGCGCGGGTCATAAACTGGCAGATGGTGGGTTCATCGTCAATAATGAGTATATTCGCCATTGTTAAAAGCCGAGTTGAATAGATGATGTCAGAATAGGCAAATCGTTTACATCATATCTTTTTTTCTGAAGGATTATCAGTTTTTTTTACGTGTCGTACATTGGCGGATACCGCACCCCAGCCACACAACCGGCGGTGCCATGACGGCATTTGAAAATGAACTAGGGAGCTTCTAATCTGTTGCCCCGAGGCCAGTTATGGTCTAGCTTGAGTGCTAACGATTCTATGTAGCCAAGTATTCGGGGTTCAAAAAATTATTTGGATAACCTTCAATGCGTTTATGGCAACGATCTATGAATTTGCGGATTAAGATCTTTCTGGCGTTGCTCCTCGTCGGCGTGGGCAGTTCTCTGCTCAGTTCGTGGGAGCATTATGATTTTATTCAAACAACTCTGACCAATAAAAGCATAGATCATTTCACAAGTATTAGGGATGGCCGCAAGCGGGAGATTGAGTATTATTTCAATCGAATGCAGACTGCGACGTTGATGTTGTCGAAAGGCTGGACCATTGTTGCGGCGGCAAAGGATTTTGAAAAGGCATTTAATGCCCTGCCAGAAGAGCTGCCGGGGCGATCCGGGCAGGGGGCAGCTCTCCCCGAGTCCCTTCGCAAACGCTACGAACCGATTGTCGATTCGGTTATGTCTCACACGGGGAAAAGTGCGGCATCTGAACTCGACATGATATTGCCGCGGGAGCCCAGGGTCATCTATCTGCAAAACCTGTATGCTGCTGAAAACGTTTCCGCGCCGCTCCCCCAAAAAACACCAAACAAGGTTCATACCACTTACGAACAGGTCCATGCGCGATATCATGCTTTTTTTAAAGCATACAGGCAGGATCTCAATGTGCATGATGTCTTTTTGATTGATAGCACCACTGGCGCTATCGTCTATTCGACCCGGAAATCAGTCGATTACGCGACAAATCTTTTGACCGGTCCCTGGAAGGAAGGCCCGCTGGCAACGGTATTCAAGAATGTGGTTGCGGCACCGGATGATGGTGTCCAGATGATGGATTTTGAACACTATTGCCCCTCGAGGCATTTGCCGGCCGCATTTATAGCCGCCCCTGTGCGAGATGGGGCCAAGACAATCGCGGTGCTGGTGCTGCAAATCTCGATTACTGAAATAAATGCGGTAATGACCGACAATAAAAATTGGCAAGCACGCGGCCTCGGTGCATCCGGTGAAACCTATATTCTTGGTCCCGACTCGACCATGCGCAATGACTCCCGCTTTCTTCTGGAGTCGGAGGATCTCTTTTTTGCCCGGATCAAGGCACAGAAGGCCCCGGAGGCAATTCTTTCCGAGATGCATCAAGACAAGACTTCAATTCTGCTTTTGAAGGTTTCCACGGAAGCATCCCAACGAGCGCTTCAGGGGCAAACCGGCACCGCCCTGATCAATGACTATCGTGGGATTCCGGTACTCTCGGCCTATACCCCTCTCGATATCCCCGGGCTGCAATGGGTTTTGTTGGCGGAGATGGACCAGGATGAGATCTTCGCATCCATTGCTCGCCTGCGTGAACGGATATTTTTTCAGTTGATGATCAGCCTGATCCTGATAGCGGTCATAGGCGCGGCTCTCGCCTTCTCGATTGTCAAGCCGATTAGGACGCTGAGCAAGGGGGTACGGAGGATTGGGCAGGGGGCCATGTCGGACAGGGTTGACGTGACCACTCGCGATGAAATAGGGGAGCTTGCCAACGCATTCAATGAGTTGGCCGCGAATCTTTCGCTGAAGACAGTTTCTCTGGATTATTTTTCATCGATCATCAATTCCATGAACGAGATGCTGTTTGTCCTGCATGTGGATGAAAAAGGGCAGACAACAACCATTGCCAAGGTCAATCAGGCTGCCGTAACCAAACTTGGCTATGAAAAAAAACAGTTAGTGGGGCAGGGGGTTGATGATTTCCTTTTGGAGAAGGATGGCGAGAAGCTCTTTTCCGGTGAAAGATTGACGGCATTGCTTGAAAAGAGATGGTCCCAGGGCAGTGAAAAGATATTTTTGACCCGGAAGGGGGGGAAGATTCCGGTAATCCTTTCCGCGTCGGTGATGCACGATCCGGCGGAGGCAACTGTTACCGGGATCGTTCTCCTGGCCCAGGATATAACCGCCCTGCAAAAGAGCGAGCAACAGCTGCGCCGGGTCAACCGGGCCTTGAAAACCCTCATCGGTTGCAATCAGGCGGTGAGTGCGGCCCAGACCGAGGAGGCATTGCTGCATGGTATCTGCGAGGCCGTTGTGGATAAAGGGGGCTATAGACTGGCCTGGATCGGTTTTGCCGAACAGAACCCGGAGAAAACGGTTCGGGTCGCCGCGCAAGCAGGCTATGACGACGGCTACTTGGAAAATTTGCGAATCAGCTGGGGGAATGATGAATGGGGGGGCGGCCCCACCGGCATGGCGATCAAGAGCGGCGAAATCCAAGTGGCATGGCACATCCTTACCGACAGCCGCTATTATCCCTGGCGTGAGCAGGCCTCCCGGCGCGGTTATCAATCTTCCATTGCCCTGCCTCTGTTTGATCAAGCCCAAGACAGTAGTATCGGCGCCTTGAATATCTATGCGCCGGAGCCGGATGCTTTTGATGCCAGGGAGATAGGTCTTCTGCAAGATATTGCCGAGGATGTCGTCAGTGGGCTCAACAACCTGCGGATCAAGCGTGAACACGTCATGGCTTCTGAGGCCCTTGTCCGATCCGAGGAGCGGTTTCGGGGTATTTTCGAGCAGGCGGCGGTTGGTATTGCCCTGGTGACCACCGAAGGCAGATGGACGATGGTGAATCAGAAACTCTGCAGCCTGCTCGGGTATCACCGGGAAGAGCTGTTGCAGCTTAGCTTTCAAGGTGTCACCCATCCTGATGACCTTGACACCAGTTTGCACTACGTCGATCGCATGCTATCCGGCGAAATAAATCATTATGCCTTTGAAAAACGATATATCCGTAAGGATGGTCAGCTTTTCTGGGGCAACCTCACGGTTTCTCTGGTCCGGGATGAGCAAGGCCAGCCGCAGTTTTTCATCTCTGTCATCGAGGATATCAGCGCCCGCAAGTACGCGGAGGCCGAACAGGAAAAATTGGTGGCTATTATTGAGCGCAGTCCTGATTTTATCGGCATTTCCGACCTTGATGGGCAACTGCTGTATCTGAACAACGCCGGGCGAAAGCTTGCCGGTCTGTCTGCTTCCGCCGAGATCAATGAGACCAACGTCATCGATTGCTTGGCACCTTCCGGCCGAGAGCATTTCAAACATGATTTCTTCGAGCCTGCGCTTGCTTCGGGCTCCGGGCAGGGTGAGTTTATCTTTGCGCAATTGGGTTCCGGTGAATTGCACCCTGTCGAGCTGTATGTTTTCAGCATCTTCAGCAGCATGGATAAAAATATTACCGGCATGGCCCTGATCGCCCGTGACCTTACCGAACGGCATGAGAATGAAAGCCGGTTGCGGCAGGCGCAGAAAATGGAGGCGATGGGCACCCTGGCCGGCGGGATCGCGCATGATTTCAACAACATACTCTCGGCAATCCTTGGTTACGCCCAGCTGGCGGCCGTTGAGAGTCCAGTCGGGAGTGCGGTTCATAATGATTTGCAGGAGGTTATTGGCGCATCGCTTCGGGCCACTGATCTGGTCAGACAGATATTGACCTTCAGCCGCAAGGGTGAACATGCCCTGGTCCCGCTCAAGCCGCACCTGATCGTCAAGGAATCACTCAAACTGTTACGCGCCTCGCTGCCCTCGACCATCGCCATGGAGGTCGATATTCCCGACTGCGGGACAATCCTTGCCGATCCGACCCAGCTTCATCAGATCATGATGAACCTCTGCACCAATGCCTTCCATGCCATGGAGAAAGAAAAGGGGGTGCTGAAGGTGGCCATGGCGCGGCGGGAGCTGGAGGCAAAGGAGAACGGCGGGGAGTCGCATGCCCCGGCCGGGTCGTATGTGGAGATTACGGTCAGTGATACCGGTTGCGGGATGGATGCGGGAACCTTGGGACGGATCTACGAGCCATACTTCACCACCAAGGAGGTGGGGAGCGGCACCGGCCTGGGATTGGCTCTGGTGCACAGCATCGTTGAGGGCTGCGGCGGTATGATCAAGGTGAAAAGCGCGCCCGGCGTAGGGACATCGTTCAGGGTATACCTGCCGTCATATACCGAGACCGTAACCCAAAAGAAAGAGGAGGGGGGTGGGGAAATCCTGACCGGCAACGAGCGAATCCTGGTGGTTGATGATGAGAGCAGCATCGTCAACCTGCATAAGTCATCGCTTGCCAAACTGGGCTATCAGGTCACCGGCACGACCAGTAGCCTGGAGGCCCTGGCGCTGTTCACGGACAACCCCGACGCTTTCGATGTTCTCATTACCGATCAAACCATGCCCCGGATGACGGGCATGGAACTGGTGCGGAAAGTTCGCAGCCGCAGACCGGAGATGCCGGTTATCATCTGCACGGGGTACAGTTCGGTTCTTTCGAAGACGGAGGCGGAGGAACTGGGGGTCGGTGAGATCCTGATGAAACCGGTTGAGCGCAAGAAGCTGGCGCGGCAGATCCGCAAGGTGCTGGACCTTCGTTGATGGGGCTGATGGCTGTTCCTGCCGGGGCCGGTTTCTTTCTTTGATT
>Ga0224510_10001919_pt1 | contig 13068 bp, 7 predicted proteins | sample SF_May12_sed_USG_FD_170161 | JGI IMG/M metagenome (GOLD analysis project Ga0224510, IMG submission 170161) | Sediment microbial communities from San Francisco Bay, California, United States - SF_May12_sed_USGS_4_1 | ecosystem: Environmental > Aquatic > Marine > Sediment | place: USA: California... | reverse complement strand
GCATGGGATAGGCGAACTGGTTTTCGTGAAAATAGGTGAGGATGGGCAGGTTTTGGAGGTGGGCAGGCAGCAACCCCTTGAGGGTGGCGACGTCGACAAAGGTGGAGCAGAGCAGGCAGCAATTTTCGGCCACCACATCCCTGGCAAGGAGTTCGCCGAGTTTATCGGCGAAATAGGGGGCGGCCAGCCGCATCCGCCACTTCCAGCCGCGGGCCGGCAGGGTCAGAAGGGTGAAGGAGAAGGGCAGATGCTGCCGCATTCCTTCCAGGAAGGAGCGGTGGGAGCCGCCGAAGTATGGCTCGACAACGATGACCCGGTGGCAAGCTGGCCAAGAGGGCGCACGGGTGGTCATGGGCAGGGGCAGCTGTTTTGCGAAGGGCAGCAATGCCCGTCAGTTGTTCATCTTCTGTTTAAGATGCTGGTAGGCCATGTTGATCTCCTTCATCTTTTCTTCGGCCACGGACCGGAACTCCTCGCCCAGATGGGCCGCCTTGTCCGGGTGATACTGCATGCTCAGGGTCCGGTAGGCCTTCTTGATCTCCTCGGGGCTGGCGCCGGGGGCTAGACCCAAGACCCGGTAGTAGTGATCTTCATCGGTCATGGCCTGCCGCTGGCGGTCCAGGTACCTGGCCCTGATGGACTGGTGGTCGAAGGGCGAGATGCGGAGAAAATCGGCGATGCGGCTGAGCAGGTCGATTTCCTGCTGCGGCACCGCGCTCTTGGTGAAGATCACCTGGTATACCAGTTCCAGGAGGATGAGGCGCGGCTCGTAGGCGAACCGATCCCGGAAGTCGGCCAGCAGGTCGTCCAGGCTCACCTGCGCCTGGCGCGCCTCCTTGATCAGCTCCCGCACCCAGAGCATCTGGCTGTGGCTGTAACGGAGATGGTGCTGGAAAAAACTGGTGATGGTGTTGATCTCGTCGCGGCTGACCACACCGTCGATCTGGGCGATCTTCACCAGGATGTTGACCAGGAGCAGAACAAAGGTGTTGTGGGTTTCGGTCTGGGACCGCTCGTAGGTGCTGACCTTTCTTCTGACATAGAGGCTGAAGCCCCAGAAGGCCACCCCCAGGGCCAGAATGGAGAAGAGGCCCGAAAAGAGCAGGAAGCCGATGACGTTCAACAGCAGCGGGGCGCCGCCGATGAGCAGCAGCAGGAGGACGATGTAGAGGAGGCAGCCGCCGCAGCCCGGTTGTCGTTGGGAGTGATATTGATATTGCATGGCTCTTGTCCGGTGGGTCGTCGGCGCCGCTTACTCCCCGGCGGAGAAGAATGCCTCCACGAATTCGTTGGCGTCGAAGTCGCGGAGATCCTCCATCTGTTCGCCGATGCCGATGAAGCGGATGGGGATGTTGAATTCATGGCAGATGTTGACGACAATGCCGCCCTTGGCAGTGCCGTCCAGCTTGGTCAGGGCAAGGCCGGTGACCGCCACCGTCTCGTTGAAGAGTCTGGCCTGGGAGATGCCGTTCTGGCCGGTGGTGGCATCGATGACCAGAAGCACCTCATGGGGGGCGCCGGGCACTTTCTTGTCCATCACCCGTTTGATCTTCTTGAGTTCCTCCATGAGGTTGACCTTGGTGTGGAGGCGGCCGGCGGTATCGACGATGATAACGTCGTATTTTTTGGCCCGGGCCGAATCCAGGGCATCATAGACCACCGACGACGGGTCGGCGCCGGTCTGCTGGGCGATCACCTCGACGCCGATGCGTTTGCCCCAGATCTGCAACTGCTCCACCGCCGCGGCCCGGAAGGTATCCGCCGCCACCAGCAGCACCCGCTGGCCGGAACGGGCGAACTTGTGGGCCATCTTGCCGATGGTGGTGGTCTTGCCCACGCCGTTGACTCCCACCACCATGATCACGAAGGGGCCTTCCGGAGGCATCACCAGTTCCGCCGGCCGTTCCGAGTTGAGGATGTAGCCGAGAATCTGTTCCTTGATGACGTTTTTAAGCGCCTGGGGGTCGCTCAGTTCCTGGCGCTTCACCCGGGCACGGGCGGTGTTGATGAGGTTCTGGGTGGTGGTGGCCCCCAGGTCGGCGGTGATCAGGATCTCTTCCAGTTCGTCCAGCAGGTCGTCGTCAATGACCTTTTTGCCGAGAAAGAGGTTGTCCACCCGTTCGATGAACGACTCCCGGCTTTTGGCCAGCCGTTCTTTGAGCCGCTGCAGCAGGGATGCGTTCTGGGGCGGCTCGACGCCCGCCGTTTCTTGGGGCGGCACCGTTTGTGCCGGGGGAGCGGGCTCCGCCCGGGGCGGCTGCGCCGTTGGCGTGATCTTTTCTTCGGAGATTTTGTTCAGTTTCTTTTTAAACCAGCCGAGCATCTGCTTCTCCGAAAGAATGGTTGTTTCCTTGGCGAAAAGGGCGATTATTCAATCGGCCATAATAGCCGGAACCGGCATCCTTGCCCACCTTTTTGGCGTCACCCCGCTTCGATCTCCTAGTAAAGGCGTGACCCCAGCCAGGAGAGCAGGGCAACCAGAAGAAAGACGCTCTCCAGGGCGAACTCGAGTTTCGCTCCCTGCCGGACCTTGCCCTTGCCGTACAGGTGGCCGATGAGGGCCAGGTAGAGTACCGCTGGCAGCAACAGAAACGCAGAGCCTGCAAGCCAGTTCCCAATGGGGAGAATGAGGAGGATGGCCGCCTGCAGCCCCAGCAGGAGATGGAGAAGGGCCATGGTTTTCTTTTCACCGATACTGACCGGCAGCGTTTCCTTGCCGACGATGCGGTCTCCCAGCACCTCGAAGACGTCGAACAGGGCGCTGCGCACGTAGACCAGGAGGAAGACGAAGAAAAAGGCGCCGATGGTGGTTCCCCCGGGGGTGCCCGCCTGGCTCATGGCCGGCAGCAGAACGGTGACAAAGGTCCAGGCCATGGCCACGAAGAAGGTCTTGGAGCCCGGAATCTCCTTGAGCCCCCGCACCTTGATCATCTGCGACAACGGCTTGGGGAAGATGGGAACGCTGTAGAGAACGCCCAGCACGCTCATGGCGATGAGCAGCATGAGGGGCGAGGGGCCGAGACCGGCGGCAACGGTGAGGGACACGGCCAGGGCCAGGGAGGAGACGACAAAGAGCGGCCAGCGGTAGCGCCGATAGAAAAGGGTCTGCACCGGGTCGGAGAATTTGTCCGATTTTCGGTCGGTGAACCGGTTCAAGTTGTGCATGGCAAAGAGGTAGCCGAAGGCGACCAGGAAAAAGTCGGCATGGGGGGGGATGGTCTGCAGATGGCAGCCGACCAGGGCCAGGAGGCCGCCGCCCAGGCTGACGTAGAGGTTGGTGGCCAGCAGCAGCCAGAAAAGACGGGAGAGCAGGGGGCGGATCATGCCCTGCCCCTTGCCGGGGATCGACTCCAGGGTGCGGACCACCCGGTTGATCATCCAGGTGGGGGTGGAAGCGCCGGCGGTGACCCCGACGCAGTCGTATCGGCGCAGCCCGGCGAGATCGAGTTCCTCCTCGGTTTCCACCATGAACACCGGGCAACCCATGCTGTCGGCGATCTCGCCCAGCCGCATGGTGTTGGCGCTGGTGCGGCCGCCCACCACCACCAGGGCCTCCACCTGCCGGCAGAGTTCGCGCACCTCGTCCTGCCGCTTATGGGTGGAGTCGCAGATGGTGTTGAAGACCTTGCCGTCGGGAAACCGTTCCACGATGAGGCGGCTGATGGTCTCGAAGGTGTTTTCATCCTGGGTGGTCTGGCTGACGATGATGTAGGGGCCGGTGAGTTCCAGGGCTGCCGCCTCTGCCTCGTTGCTCACCACCAGCCCTGAGGGGGCGGCGTAGCCCAGAAGACCGTCCACCTCGGCGTGGTTGCGGTCGCCGATGATCACCGTGGTATAGCCCTGCCGGTGGTGTTTCTTGATGATCGCCTGCACCTTGAGCACCCGGGGGCAGGTGGCGTCCTTGACCTTGGCGCCGGTGGCCTCCAGGCTCTTCTTCTGTTCGGGCGGCACGCCGTGGGCGCGGATGATGATGGTGCCGGTGGCCTGTGCCGGGATCTCTTTAAGGATGGTGACCCCCCGCTCCCGGAGCAGGTCGAGAACCTGGGGATTGTGGATCAGGGGGCCGAAGGTGGCGAGGCCATGGGGTTCGTGATGGAGCATGTCCAGGGTGGTTTCCACGGCGCGGCGGACCCCCATGCAGAAACCGGCGTGGCGGGCGAGAAGAACTTTCATACGGTATGGTCGGGGGGGTTAGCCGTTGCCGGCTGCTGTTGGGAGAGGATTGCGTTCGCCTGGCCATTTCCGGGCAGGGGAGACTTTAAACGGAAAAGCCCTCCATTGCAAGCTCGGCCGGAGCGGAAGTGACAATGGGGAAGGAGGGCGTTGGTCGACAGGGAAGGCGGCGGGCGGAAAAACCTGGCAACGGCAACCGGCTGGCAAAGGGGCGGACATTCGGACTGCTCACCTCTTCCTCTTTTTAGGGGAAGAGGTCTCCTCGTCGGGATAGAGCTTGATGTCGGGGTAAAGTCTCCTTGCGCAGTCGGGGCAGACCAGGTGGGTGAACTCCGCTTCGGAATGGTCCCTGATGTAGGTCTCTATCTGGCTCCAGTCCCCCTGGTCGTCGCGGATTTTCTTGCAGGCGGCGCAGATGGGCAGAAGGCCGCTCAAGGTCTTCACCTTGGCGAGGGCCTCCTGCAGCTGGGCAATCAGCTTTTCCCGTTCTTCCAGCGACTTTTCCAGGTGCTCCCGGTAGCCTTGCAGTTCTTTTTCGACCCCGGCCTTGTAGAAGGCCATTTCGATGGAGGTGTGCAGTTCCCGCTCCTCGAAGGGCTTGAGCAGGTAGCCGAAGGGCTGGGTGACCTTGGCCCGCTGGAAGGTCTGTTCGTCGGTGTTGGCGGTCAGGTAGATCACCGGGATCTGAAGGCGACTCTTGATCTCGGTCGCCGCCTCCACCCCGTCCATGGATCCTTTGAGGAAGATATCCATCAGCACCAGGTCCGGCTGCAGCGCCTCGGCCTGGGCGATGGCATCCTGGCCGGTGCGGACGAAATCGGGCACCTCGTAGCCCAGGTTCAGCAGCCGGGAACGGATTTCCATGCCGATGATGCTCTCGTCCTCCACCACCAGGATTGTTTTCTTTTTCGAACTGTCGGTCATCTTCCACTCCTTGCCCGTGGGCGATCAGGGGGGGGGGGACCATGGGGGCGATTGTCTTCGTCGGTGCGGTCATCTTGCCCGAAGCCGGGGAAGGGGCGATGCTGCTGCGGACGGCAGCAGGCATGGCAAAAAGGCCATGGGGCTCGCGCTCCATGGCAGGTTGTCTTTCCCCGTTCAAACAACTGCCACTGCCGGTTGGGGGGTGGTCATGGTTTTTGTTTTTTTGTGCCTTTTGGGGCGGCCGACGGGGCTGCATGGCCGGAACTCCTGGGGGGGCGGCGTTGTTTCGGCTTTTCCAGGGCCAGATCAAAGGTCTCGCGGATGTCCTGGACAAAATGGAAGGTGATGGTGTTCCTGATCTCCTCAGGGATCTCCACCACATCCTTCCTGTTGAGATGGGGAAGCAGCACGGTGGTGATGCCGGCGCGGATGGCGGCCAGCACCTTCTCCTTGATCCCCCCCACCGGCAGCACGTCGCCGCGCAGGGTGATCTCGCCGGTCATGGCCAGATCCTTGCGCACCGAGCGGCCGGTGAGCAGCGAGGTGAGCGACACCGCCATGGCCACCCCGGCCGACGGCCCGTCCTTGGGCACCGCCCCCTCCGGGACATGGATGTGGATGTCGGTGTTGCGAAACAGCTTGTCTTCGATCTTGAGCTCCTTGGCGTGGGAGCGGATGTAGGTGAGGGCGGCCGTGGCCGATTCCTTCATCACGTCACCCAGTTTGCCGGTGAGGGTGAGCCCCCCGCGGCCGGTCATCCTGGCCGCCTCGATGAAGAGCAGCACCCCTCCCACCGGCGTCCAGGCAAGGCCGGTGGCCAACCCCGGTCCCCAGGAGCGGGCGGTGGTTTCCGGGAAAAACTTGATGGGCCCCAGGAACTGTTCCAGCTTGTCAACGGAGAGGGTGATGGTGCCGGTGGTGCCCATGACGATGTCCTTGGCGATACCGCGGCAGACCTCGGCAATCCTCCGCTCCAGGTTGCGGACTCCGGCCTCGCGGGTGTGGGAGCGGATGATGGCGCGGAGCGCCTCGTCATCGAACTTGAGGTCGTCACCGGTCAGGGCATGGGCCTCGACCTGTTTCGGCACCAGGTGGTTCTTGGCGATCATCAGCTTCTCTTCCTCGGTGTAGCTGGAGAGTTCAATGACGTCCATCCGGTCCCGCAGCGGCCCGGGGATGTTTTCGATGTAGTTGGCGGTGGTGATGAACATCACCTTGGAGAGGTCGAAGGGGATCTCCAGGTAATGGTCGGTAAAGGTGGAGTTCTGTTCCTGGTCCAGCACCTCCAGAAGGGCGGAGGAGGGGTCGCCGCGGAAGTCGGCCCCCAGTTTGTCCACCTCGTCCAGCATGAAGAGGGGGTTGTTGGTGCCGGCCTTGCGGATACTTTGGATGATGCGGCCGGGCAGGGCGCCGATGTAAGTGCGCCGGTGGCCGCGGATCTCCGCCTCGTCGCGGACGCCGCCCAGGGCGATGCGGACGAACTTGCGGTTAAGCGCCCGGGCGATGGACTGGCCCAGAGAGGTCTTGCCGACGCCGGGCGGCCCCACGAAGCAGAGAATGGGGCCGTGCATGTCCTCCTTGAGCTTGCGGACGGCCAGAAACTCGATGATCCGTTTCTTGATCTTCTCGAGGCCGTAGTGGTCCGTGTCCAGGATCTGCTGCGCCTTGACCAGGTCCAGGGAGTCCACGGTGGCAACTTCCCACGGCAGGTCCAGGAGCCAGTCCAGATAGTTGCGCGACACCGAGTACTCGGGCGAAGAGGGCGAGATGCGGGCCAGCCGCTTCAGCTCCCGCTCGGCGGTTTTGCGGCTCTCCGCCGGCAGCTTGGTTTCGGCCAGCCTGGTTTTCAGTTCCTCGAGATCCACATTGCCATCATCCTCGCCAAGCTCCTTCTGGATCGCCTTCATCTGCTGGCGGAGGAAGAATTCCCGCTGTTTGGAATCCATGTCCTCCTTGACGCTCTTCTGGATATCCCGGCTCATTTCCACCGTTTCCAGCCGTTTGCTGAGCTCGCGCACGGTGCGGTGGAGCAGGGTTTTGCTGTCGATTATTTCCAGCAGCTCCTGCTCCTCCTCCATGGAAAGATTGAGCTGGGAGATGATCAGATAGGCGATGTGGAAGGGGTTGGTGAGCGACATGACGGTCATGTGCAGCTCGGGTGGCAGTTGCGACAGCTCCACCAGTTGCTTGAACTGGTTGCGCAGGTTAAGGAGCAGGGCCTCGATTTCCTGGTCGGTGATGGTCTCGTCCATGTCGAGGAGGGCCACCCGCGCCTTGAGGAACGGCGTTTCCTGGGTGAACTCGGTGAGCCGGATTTTTTTGACGGCGCTCATCAGCACCTGGTACTGCTCGTCCGGGGTTTTGACGATCTTGTGGATGTAGCCCACCACCCCCACCCGGTACAGCTGATCGGTATGGGCCAGCCCTTCCTTATGTTCCTCGGCATTGGCGGTTTTTTTGTGGGTTACCACCGCCACCATCCGGTCCTTGAGCACGGCTTCATCGATGAGTTTGGTGGAAGGGGCGTGGGAGATCTGCAGGGGAAAGCCCATGCCGGGGAAAAAAACAAAACCGTGCAGGGGCAGCACCGCCAGTTCGGAGGGTATTTCCAGCTCGGTGGGATTGGCATGCCGGTGGCCAGGCGTGACAATCGGGGAGTCCTCTTGCCGCTTGTCGCCGGGTTCTTTTTTTTCTTCCGTGGCCATGGGTGCAGTCCTTGGTTGTTCGCGTTCTGTTGGTTTCGCCGGGTCAGCCGATTTTGACCTGAATCTTGCCCTTGAGCCGCTGCTTGGGGAGTTCAATGATCAGAAAGCCGTTTTGGCAGCTGGAACTGGTGGAGTTGACATCCACCGGCACCGGCAGGGGCAGGGTGCGCTCGAAGTAGCCGTGCTCGATTTCAAGCTGGTGGATGCGGCAGATGTTCTGTTCGGTGGAAAAGAGCCGTTCCCCGGCGATGGTGACGCTGGTAGGTTCGGCATTCACCGTCATTTTGTCGGGGTTGATGCCGGCCACATCGACGTAGACCAGGATCAGGTCGTCGGTTTCGTAGATGTCGGCGGGCGGGTACCAGGACGTCCCTGACTGGAAAGGGAACATGCGCGGGAAGGACATGTTCCGCATCATTCTTCCCATCTGTCGTTCCATGTCGGCAAAGTTCTGGGAAAAGCGTTTCTTGAATTCATCCATTTCCGTACCTCAACAGTTGATGAAGCCGTAAAAAGTCGTTGCCGTCCCGGATCCTTCGCGCAATACCAACTGGTTGCACCGCACCGGCAGTCGGTTTTGTCTCTTTGCGGCTACCTGGTCGATGATCTGTAGCCTTTCAGGCTGTACGGCTGGCGTAACTTACTGAATGGAGAGTGCTTGCCTTGGTGATTGCTGGCCCCATGTTACCATCCGCGGCCGCGAGATGAAAATACAAATTTACCGCCCGTTGTTTCCTTGCCCGGGGCAACGGATCAACTTGCCTTTTGTGATTACCAATGATACAAAAGAAAAGATTTTATCTCGAATCCGGAATTATTGCAAAGTGTTGTGGCCATAAGGAGAATGGATGCGGGAAACTTCGTATCTCACCGAAAACCGTAAGGTTCTAGGCCTGTTGCGTAAGATCAAGCAGTTCGAAACCTTTTCCGACGGCGATCTGCGTTCCTTTCTCGATATCGGCAAGCTCCGCCACTATGAGCCCGGCGAGGTGATCATCCGCGAGGGCGCTCGCGACTGCTGGGTCTACTTTCTCCTTTCCGGCGAGGTGGGGGTTTACAAAGAGGGAACCAAGGTCAAAACCCTCAACTGCCTTGGCGACCTGTTCGGGGAGATGGGGGTGGTGGACGGCGCGCCGCGCTCCGCCACCATCAAGACCGAGGCCGACACCCTGGTTCTGGGCGTTGACGGTTCCCTCATCGATCACATGTTCAAGACCAACGAGCTCACCTTCTGCTATACCATCTACCGTCTCTTCTCGGAAGTGCTGGCCGAGCGGCTGCGGATCACCACCGAGGAAAACAGCCGTCTCAAGGACGAGCTGGAATCCGTTCGGCAACGGCTCCGTAAAACAAAGGAAGAGGCGAAGCGTTCTGTCTGACCCCTCCTTGTCCCCCGATTGTATCCACCCCGCTTCTTCCCGGCCGTTGATCCCCCTCTGTCGCCGCCCCCTTCCTGATTCCGCCTGCTGCCTTCTGTCTTGAGAAAGGAATTTCATTGCAATGATTTGGCATCAGAGCAGTGGCGACAACAGATCCCGCAGCCTGGCCAGCCAGGTCGGGTAATCGGCGGTGGGGTCGTCTTCCTTTGCCCACTGTTCCAGTGTTTTGGCCAGGTCGGCGCCTTCTTGTATGCCGAGGTTGAGCAGCAGTCCTTTGATGCTGTGCGCCGCCAGGCGCAACGCCGGGAGGTTCTCGGCGTCGGCGGCGGTTGCCGCGGCGGCCAGGTAGCCGGCAAGATTTGCCTTGAGGGCGTGAAGGAGCTGGTCGATCTTCTCCTCCTCCAGGCCGTAGGTGGCGACCATGTGCTCTCTCACCCGGGTGACCGAAAGGGTGGACGGCCTCGCCGCCGTTGCCGCCACAGGTGCCGGGCGGGCCGATCCGGGAGCGGGGGGGGGAGGCTGGTGGTATACGCCGGTCACCTGGAGCAGGACGGCGAGCACCTCCTCGGCCAGGAACGGCTTGGTGACGTAATGGTCCATGCCGGCGGCCAGGCACTCTTCCTTGTCGCCGGCCATGGCATGGGCGGTCATGGCGACGATGGGCGTCCGGGTGTTGACGAGATTTTGCCGGGCCCGGCTCATGATCACCCGATGGCGTTCCTCCAGCCCCTCATCGCCCGCTTTGCCGCGCTCGTAGCAACGGATGAGGCGGCTGGCGGCGAGGCCGTCCAGTTCCGGCATCTGCACATCCATCAGGATGACATCGAACCGTTGCTCACCCAGAACCTTCAGCGCTTCAACGCCGTTGACGGCGTTGGTCACCCGGTGGCCGCCCCGTTCCAGCACGATCTGCGCCAGTTCCCGGTTGATGTCGTTGTCCTCCACCAGAAGTACCCGCAGCGATGGCAGCTCTTCCACCGGAGAGGGAGCGGGGGTGGCCGGTGGCAGCGGCCTTTGTTCGCCCGCCGCCACCGGCGCCAGGGCGGCGTAGAGTGACCGGCGCAGTTCATGGCGGGACACCGGCTTGGGCAGAACCGTGCGGATGTCGAGTCCGGGGTAGCTGGCCTGGTGGTCCAGATTTTTGACGACGCTGCAGACCACCAGCGGCGGGACCGCCAACTGGTGTGCCCCGGCCAGGGCGGCCAGCATGTTTTCCTCGGACTGGGCGCGGTTGGGCAGGTTGACCAGCACCACCCTGGGCACGGCCCCACCCTCTGCCGCCCGGCGCAACATGGCTGCCGCCTCCTCGCCGGTTGCCGCCGTGGTGGTCCTGAATCCCCACTCCGCAAGCTGTTCCGCGACAATCTCCCGGCTCGCCGCCAGTTCATCGACCATGAGAACTGCCGCCTGGTCTGGAGCATCAGAAAACGCCATGGCCGGTTGCTCGGCCATGGTCTTGCCGAAACGCGCCGAGACATGGAAGGCGCTTCCCCGGCCAGGTTCGCTGTCGACCCAGATCTCGCCACCCATCAACGACGCCAGCTTGCAGCAGATGCTCAACCCCAGGCCGGTGCCGCCGTACAGCCTGGACACCGTGTTGTCGGCCTGGGTGAAGCTGTTGAAGATGGTGCGCTGCTTCTCCCTGGGAATGCCGATGCCGGTATCCTTGACGGTGAAGGAGAGGAAGGCGCCTCGCTCATCCTCGTGGATGAGCGCCACCTCGACCAGCACATACCCCTCTTCGGTGAATTTGACGCCGTTGCCCACCAGGTTGAGGAGAATCTGGCGCAGCCGCATGGCATCGCCGAGCAGTTGGTCCGGGACCCTGGCCGGCAGGCGATAGAGCAGTTCCAGCCCCTTTTCCTGGGCGCGGCTGGCCACCGGCTGCAGGGTGTTTTCGATCACCTCCCGCAGGTCGAAGGGCTGCTCTTCCAGGATCATCTGCCCCGCCTCTATCTTCGAGAAGTCGAGAATGTCGTTGATGATGCCGAGGAGCGACGTCGCCGAATCGTGGATGATGGAGAGGTAGTGGCGTTGCTCCATGGTCAGGTCGGTGGTCAGGGCCAGGCTGGTCATGCCGATGATGCCGTTCATGGGGGTCCGGATCTCGTGGCTCATGTTGGCCAGGAACTGGCTCTTGGCGCGGTTGGCGGTTTCCGCCGCCACCTTGGCCTGGGCCAGGGCCCTTTCCGCCATCTTGCGGCTGGTGATGTCGAGGACGCCGGCAACGGTCCCCTGATAGCGGCCGTTTTCATCGATGAGTGGCGCTACGGTCAGGGTGGTGATGATCCGGCGGCCGTTTTGGGTGAGAAGCTGGCAGTCCCGGGTGGTGCTGATCCCCTGGCGGTGGCGTTCCGCATCCTTTTTGCAGAGATCGATGCCGCGATCGTCAAGGAAGGTGAAGAGATGTGAGCCGAGCATCTGGCCGGCCGGGTAGCCCAGCATCTCCGCCATGGCCTGGTTGACAAAGGTGGTGTAACCGTTCTCGTCCGTCTGCCATACCCCTTCGTTGAGGTTTTCCACCAGCTGCCGGTATTTTTTCTCGCTTTCCGTGAGCGCCTCCGCCGTCCGTTTGCTGTCGGTGATGTCGAGGATGGAAACCAGCACCTTGTTCAACACCTTCTCCTGGCCGGGCAGGACATTGACATGGATGAGGATGTGCCGGGTTTCACCGTCCGCGGTCAGCACCGTGGTTTCCGCCCGGTAACTTTTCTTCCCTTCATGGATGGCAAGGGCCGCCTCCATGAAGTCGTCCATGGCCTGCGGGGTGAAAAGTCTGATCCGGTTCCGGCGGATCTCCTCCTGGCTGTCGAGTCGGAAGAGCCTCAGGAAGGCCTGGTTCACATGGTTGGTGCGGATTTTCCCCATGCATTGGCGTTTCATCTCCGGCTGGCGGGCGAGGTAATCCCGCAGTTCGGTTACCCCGGTGGTTTGCAACTCGTCGAGAAAGTCGTTGAGCGGGGAGAAGTCGTTTTCGGCCAGCCCCAGAGGGGAGGCATGGAACAGGTTCCGGAAGCGGCTGGCGTTTTCCGCCAGTTCCCGGGTCAGCCGTTCCCGTTCCAGGAGTTCGTCCTGCAAACGGTTGCGGGCCGAGGTCAGCCGGGCGTCGATCCGGTCGATGTGCCGGTTGAAGAGGGCGATCAGGGCAACGGTCGCACCCAGGGCTGCCAGCCCCAGCAAGAAATAGAACTGCCGGAGTGTTGCCCGCTGGGCATTGAAGTCCAGGAGGAGGACGATATGGCCCAGTTCCTGGCCGGAACTGTCCCGCAACGAAACGTGATCGGCGTCATAATGGCGGCCGGCGATGTTGATGGCGAGCTGTCGTAGGGTTGGAGAGGCGTTACTTGGCGACAGATGTTTGCTCAGGGCGGCCGGGAAGTCGGTCAGGGTCCGGTCGATGATCACATGGTCGGAAAGCTGGTCCCAGTTCTCCTGGTGGCCCAGCATCCGCATCCCTTCCTCCCATTGGTCGCGCTTGAGAAATTTCTTTTGGACCAGGAACATGATGTCAGCATCGAGCATCTCCTTGAGGATGGGCAGGAAGTGGGTGATTTCACGGCCCAGTTCCAGGTAGCCGATGAGCCTGCCGTCGACCCGCCACGGCTTGACCACCCGCAGGGTAAAGGTACCCAGGGGGCCAAGTTCGATGCCGTGCGCCTCCCGGCCGGACTGGATGGCGCGGTCCATGGTCCAGCGATCGATGCGGTCGCCGTAACGGGGCGGGTTGTGCATGCGCAGGAAGCAGGCGCGGTCCGGGGTGATGAAGTAGAGGTGGGTGATGTCGTGGTGGTGGAGAAGCTCGTCGAAGAGCGGCCCGGCCTTCTCCTGAAGAAGAGCCCGGTTGCCGGCCAGGAAAGCCCGGGCCAGGGTGGGGTCCTGTTCGCAAC